>Ga0316204_10007150_pt1 | contig 16581 bp, 21 predicted proteins | sample 6monrhotite_MG_2_FD_205661 | JGI IMG/M metagenome (GOLD analysis project Ga0316204, IMG submission 205661) | Microbial mat bacterial communities from mineral coupon in-situ incubated in ocean water Damariscotta River, Maine, United States -... | ecosystem: Environmental > Aquatic > Marine >... | reverse complement strand
GGTTATGGACGTACAATAATGAGAGACCTAACATGGCTCTTGGTGGCATAACGCCTAAGCAGAAGCTGGCGTTGGCTGCATAACAATTTTCTACTTATAAACGCGGACACTTATGGGTGGATTACCCATTAACGAATACTACAGGCTTTCCCCACCCTGGAATATATAAGAACTCAAGCTCTCCAGAAAGTAGATATATATATATATGGTAATACATAGGTTCTGTAATCAGCCTAGGTTGAAACACATCTGAATAAGAATTGTTCCACAAAAACTGGTTATACTCTGCTTGAAAAAAACTTATCTCTCCTAAACCCGTTATGAGCAAGCCAATAGATAACGCAGGCATGACCCAAGCATCCCAAGTAGCAATAAAAAATAAAACAAGAAACTGCTTCTTTAACGAGAAGCTTTCTAATTTTTCAATTAGCTCTACAGCCAATTCTTTATTAATCATTGCGTAGCTTCAGGGATTCTATTTCCTGGCAACATACCTGGGAAATAGCTCCCTTCTTCCTCATTCTTTTTCGCCTCTAATTCTTCATAAGTTACTTGAGGGTGTCCACTTATTTCATAACTCTCCCTTGCTCCTTCATTACTGTTAGGCAAAGATTCTGATGAACAACCATTTTCTCCTAATGCACATTTTGCACTACTTGAACCGCTTGGATAATCTGGTGACTTTGAAGCAGGTGCAGGAGTGAAATTGCCTAGAACTTTAGCTTCTTTCTCCTTGTCATCAGGGTGCTTTCTTACAACCGTCATATCATCTAAGTCTGGTTTAGATTGCTGTTTTTTATATTCTTCAAGGCTTACATTTCCTCCTGGGGCAGGAATCCATTTACCTTGCTCACTTTTCATTTTTCCATTCACTACTGGTACAAGTTTACCATTAATGTTTAGCTCCTCCAAAACATATCCAACCTCACCATTCCCTAAGGCAACTGGAACTCCAAATTTCTCTATATCTTCTTTGGAAAATTCATTCACTTTTTTTGCGCCAATTACATTGAATGCATGCTTAGCGTCAGTTGCACCTAGTACGCCGCTCAAGTCCCTTCCTGCCAGCACCAAAGAATTATCCCCCTTATCTTTATCAAGCCCCTTAAACTCTTTGTTATTATTGGTGACATACTCACTGCGATTACCAACATGGTTATTGTTATCTGCCATGCCATCATCATAACCATTGATGTTCAGTGCCATATCTGTGTAATCGCCAAGGTTTGAACCAAAGTTTTCAGCGTATGAGCTCGCTCAACTATTACAGGGTCGGACCAAGCTAACATGTTGATTATCCAGCATTAACATCAAAATAAACCTCGTTATCTGTCCTTAAACCCACCTTTTCAGGGCTGGAATGGGTAATATAAGAAGAGCTAGGTTCACGTAACATGTAAGCATCATTATCTTGCTGAACTTTCCGACCTTGCACATTCACACCTAATGCCTGCTTCAACTGCATAACAAAACCCTCACTTCCTGTTGCCACTGCTTCTGTCCACGCTGGCTGACGTTTCAACACATCATCCAATATTGCCTGCTCTATCCATTCTTGGTGATTCTTCTTGAGTTCCTCTTCATTTTTTACACCACACAACTCAATCAACCTCTTACGATCAATCAAAGCATAACGTAATGGAGCCTTCTGAATCTCATGATAACCACTATGTATCCACTCTGATGGATGAGATACAACGCCTGCCCTAACCATATTCAAATCAATATAAACCAAACAACGCATCAGGTGTTCACCACTCTCAATCGCTGTAGCATGATAACGGTCTTCCCAGTATGCACCCTTGCGACCCTTGCGTTTGTTGTACGACTGAGCTGTTCTGCCTGCAATCAACTGAAGACTTTTAGAAATAGCATTGGATTCATCGTCTACAACCAACAAATGAACATGGTTTGAAGTCACTATATAGTTAAGAATACTGAGACCAAAACGTTTCTTCGCCTCAAACAACCAGTCAACCCAACATTTCCTATCTTTGGCAAACTTGAAAAGAAAACCGCCTTGGTGACAACGATGGGTGATATGCCATACCTGACCAGGAATATGGTGCCGATTTGCTCTTGGCATTACTCCCCCTTTAAACACCCCTTTTTAATACCCAAAAGAACCTTCTAAGCTCTAAACTCGCCCATATTGAGACCCTTAATCCTTTCATTTCAATAACTTAGACTGGTCCGACCCTCTTACGATTTCAAACGCATTATTAATAACTTGAACAACTGGTAGTTTTCTCATTCCCCCTCTCCCCTTGCAAAAGATAGTTTTAAACTTAAGCCGACTCAAGCTCCTCGCTTAAAGCCATCCACTCTTCTTCCACTTCATCAAGCTCACTTTTGATTTGCGCATGCTCTGTAGTTAAAGTCATCAGCCTTTCTTTCTCACTTTCTTCATATAAAGAAGCATCTGCTAGGCTTTCATTTAATTCAGCTTCGCGTTTGTGCAACTTATCTAATTGCTGCTCAAGTTTTTTAACTTTACTACGTAATGGTTGCAAAGCCTTTCTGCGCTCTGCATCATCTTTTCGTTTGGTTTTACGCGCTGCTTGCGTGTGTTCACCTATTGCAGCTTCTTTTGTTTCGCCATCATCCGCTTGTTCACTTAGCCATTTTGCATAGTCATCCAAATCGCCTGTAAACGGCTCTACCTTTTGATTCGCGACTAGCCATAAATCATCACACACAGTCCGTAGCAAGTGCCTATCATGAGACACCAACACCATCGCCCCTTCAAAGGTTTGCAATGCCACGGTCAAAGCCAGACGCATATCCAAATCCAAATGGTTGGTTGGTTCATCCATCAATAATAAATTTGGTTTTTGATAGACCAGAATAGCAAGAACCAAGCGCGCTTTTTCACCACCTGAGAAACCAGCAATAGTTTCCATCGCCATATCACCATGAAAAGCAAAACCACCAAGAAACAATCGCGCTTCTTTTTCTGAGGCTTCAGGATTTAAAGCAAAGATATGCTGCACAGGCGAAGCATTGCTATCCAACTGCTCCAATTGATGCTGGGCAAAATAGCCTATACGCAAACCTTTGGATTCAACCACATGCCCTTTCACCGCTTTCAATTCAGCAGCCATAAGCTTAATCAGTGTGGACTTACCTGCCCCATTTGGCCCCAACAGACCTATTCTATCATTGGGCAACAGGCTTAAGGATATGTTTTCAAGTATCGGTGTTTCGTGATAACCAAAAAAAGTTTTTTGAAGCTGCATTAATGGGTTGGGCATAAAGCCAGTGCCCTCAAAAGCAAATTCAAAGGGGGAATCTACATGGGCTGGTGCAATCATCTGCATACGTTCCAAAGCTTTGATGCGGCTTTGTGCTTGTTTGGCTTTGGTGGCTTTGGCTTTAAAACGCGTGATAAAGCTGTTCATATGTTCGACTTCACGCTGTTGCTTTTCATAAGACGATTGTTGCAAAGCAAGCTGCTCTGCGCGCCTAATTTCAAAGGCTGAGTAGTTGCCCGAATACATTTTGATTTCTTCTTGCTCAAGGTGAGCAATGGTGGTCACACTCTGATCAAGAAATTCCTTATCATGCGAAATCAATAACAAGGCACCTTGATAATTTTTAAGCCATTTTTCTAACCACAATACGGCTTCTAAATCCAAATGGTTGGTTGGCTCATCGAGCAGCAACACATCTGAGCGACACATCAAAGCTTGGGCAAGATTCAAGCGCATGCGCCAGCCTCCAGAAAAGCTCGACACCGCAGAACTTTCTTGCTCAGTCTTAAACCCCAAACCAGACATCAACTGCCCTGCCCTTGCCCGCGCTTGATAACCACCAATCACATCCATGCGTTCATGCAAGGCACTAAGCTTTAAACCATCATGATTTGTTTCAGCCTGAGCAATATCTTGCTCAAGCAAGGATAATTCTTCATCACCCAACATCACATAATCAACAGCCGACATATCCAAAGCGGGTGTTTCTTGCGCCACATGCGAAAGCAAGACATTGGATTTGGCGCGATATTCGCCTTTATCTTCTTCAAGTTTACCAAGAATCATTGCAAACAATGATGATTTACCCGTGCCGTTGGCACCTGTGATGCCTATTTTATCCTTGGCGTGGATGGTTAAGGTAAAATCTTTAAAAAGAACTTTTTTGCCACGCCGCAGGGTGACATCTTCAAAATAAATCATTGAATTGAACTCACCTATGAAAGGCTAAAGCGTTTCAAAGCATTGGCAGTTGTGATTTCAGCAAGCTGCTCTACAGATATACCGCGCACTTCAGCAATACATTCAGCCACATGTTTTACAAAGGTCGGCTCATTGCGTTTACCGCGTTTAGGCACGGGTGCTAAATAAGGTGAGTCTGTTTCAATTAATATCGACTCAAGCGGCACTTTGGCCGCGACTTCTCTCAATTCTTGATTGTTTTTAAACGTCACATTGCCCGAAAAAGAAATCGACATACCCATATCCACAGCTTGTGATGCCGCAGCCCAAGTGGAGGAAAAACAATGCATAATACCACCGCAACCTGCGATATCTTCTTCTTTTAAAATACGAAGCGTTGCTTCATCCGCTTCTCGCATATGCACAATCACGGGTTTATTCACTTGATGCGCTGCTTTGATGTGAGTACGAAAGCGGGCTTCCTGAACATCAGGCTCAACATGGTGGCGAAAGAAATCCATACCTGATTCACCAATGGCTACACATTTCTCATGTTGAGACAAATCAATCAATTGCGCCACAGTTGGCTCAGCCGCTACCTCATGATTGGGATGAACCCCCACAGAGAACCAAACCCCTGTGCGAGATTCCACCAAATCAGTCAACCGTTGTGTTTGCTCCAGCTCAACTGAAACCGCAACAATGCGTGATACCCCTGCATCCGTCATACGTGTAAACACATCATGCCTATCATCATCAAATTGCGAGAAATCAATGTGGCAATGGGTATCAAATAATTCCATGTGTATTTAAGCCTCAGCGATTGCTTTTAGGTGCGCCAATGTTACATGATGCACATCAGATAAGTTGTGTTTATTACGCAATACATCTACAGCATCACGGTTTGCTTCACCAAACTCCGACACCACCAAATCAGCCCCCTCAAAATCTTGAGCCGCTGTATAATCGTTAATCGTAACCACACATTTCAAACCAGCAGCTTGAGCTGACAACCAACCATTACCAGAATCTTCCAAGGCAACTGTGTTTTCAGGTTTCACACCTAATTGTTCCATCGCATAGGTATAAATATCAGGTGCAGGTTTTTTATTCGGCACAATATCACCTGCTGCAAGCACAGCAAAACGGTCAAACCACTCTTTACCCAAAGAGTGCTCAATTAAAACATCCAACGCGGCAGGTGTAGTCGTCGTCGATACACCCAAAGTAATGCCTTCAGCATAAGCTTCTTCTAACAAACGCAATACACCAGCACGCAATGGAATCAAACCATCTGCAATCAAAGTTTGATAATGAATTGTTTTGCGTGCATGCAGTTCAGCAACTTTTTCATAAGCAATGGCTGCCATGCCACCACGCTCGATATCAAATAACATGCGTTCTTTTCCGCCAGTAACCTTAAGCAATTCGCCATATGTCTCCACATCCCACCGGCGACTCATGCCAGCTTCTTCAAAGGCCATGTTAAAAGCTACTCTGTGCCCGTCTTTCTCGGTATCTGCAAGTGTGCCATCAACATCCCACAATAAACATTTCAACTCTGCCATCATTTTTCCTTTTACAATCAGTTTCTATGTTACTTCATTTCAAGCAGCAAAATATGCTATGTATCGTCATATTTTCAACAACACAGTTTCTATTGTTAATTTTCATAATCAATTCACTTTCAATAATGCATAAAAAAAGCTGAGCAAATGCCCAGCTTTTCATCATTTATACTGAATATATAAAAATTCAGCGGCTTGAATAAAGCTTGCCCTCATTCACAGCGATAATATCTTTTAATTCATCTACCATATATTTGACTTGTGCATCGTGTTTTTTTTCTAACATCAACAATTGCGTTTCATTCATTCCTGATTCTCTTAGCAGGTTCATATCAACTTCAGCAACCTTTTGAATCATGATTAACTTTTGACTAACAACATCTAAAATGCGTACAAGCTCGACTAAAAATTTATCATCAACCTGAACTGCTTCACTTGCTTGAAGTTGGCTTGATGCCATAAAAAGAAACGTTGCCACTATCATCAATACTTTTGTCATTTCCATCTCCACTTTTACTTTTTTAAAATTATTCTATGCCTACTTCTTCGTCGGCATATACAGCTATACCGTCTTCTTCATCATAATAAATCAGCGTCCAATCTTCGCCTGGTTTCATTGTGATCGATTTTACAAAACCTTTGTGCTCAATCTCACGGTTGTTTTGATCAACCATCAACATTTGACACAAACCAGCCAAAGTCACGTCGTCTCCTTTAACGTGCACAGTCAATTGACAATCCACACCAAAATCCGCAAACGAACCATCTGAGTCACGCAATACATCATTACTAATCGTAATCACATCACCATCTTTTAAACCCGCAGTATGATTAATCGAAATAAACTGCGCCTTACCATTTAAACTCTCTAAAATATTGCCTTTTTTAATTTGCTTAGGGTATACAAACGATTCTTGACCATGCAGCTTGTGAAAAATAGCAATATTAACATGTGGTGCGTGCTGACCACCTGTAATATCACCAGCTGTAATTTTTGCTTGCGCAGGTGACTCTATAAGCATAAACACTGCAAATAAGCCAACCGTTAGCATCAAAATTTGTTTTTTCATCGTTTCTTTCCTCTTAAGCTTTTAAAATAATGTCAGTTAAGCATCTAACCTATCGGCAACCATTATTATAGCTTAAATATAAGCGAAGTATAACGATGGTTTTGGATTGTAATGGCGATAAATGTCACCTATGTATCATTGTTGCTAGAATCAATCATGTGAAGCTATAAGCTGAACCTACCGTGGGTGGTTTACTTTATTGCTTCTTTATCAACGTATATTGCAATAGCATCTTCTTTATCTTCATAAATGAGCGTCCAGTCTTGGCTTGAACGCATCACAAACGATTTTACAATACCTTTATGTTCAATCTCACGATTATTTTGGTCAACCATCAATATTTGACAAATACCCGCCAAAATAACGTTTTCTCCTTGAATATGGACAGGAAACTGGCAGTCCACACCAAAATCATTAAATGCATTATCTGAATCACGAAGCACATCATTGTTCACTGTAATCACATCACCATCTTTTAAACCTGCAGTATGATTAATCGAAATAAACTGTGCTTTATCATTTAAGCTTTGTAAAACATTGCCTTTTTCAATTTTTTTAGGGTATACAAATGATTCTTGACCTTGCAGCTTGTGAAAAATAGCAATGTTCACATGTTGTGTATGTTGCCCTCCTGAGACATCTCCAGCGACAATCTTAGCTTGCGCAGGCAAGGCTAAAGAGAGCATTAACATTGTGAATAAAGAAATCCATATCACTATTTTTTGTTTTATCATATTTCACTTTCCTTTTCTATTTTTTACAAAAACACACTATCATCACTTTAGTTTAAAAATAAGTGAAAGTACAATACGACACTATTCATCAGAGCAAGCAAGAAGGAAGTCATGCAAAAAAGAAAATATCTACTCATCCTTACTATCGCTTTTTTGTCGGTATATATCATTCGCACTTCCATCATAAACATTGACTGGGTGGCCTCAGGTTCAATGTTACCACGCTTTGATGTTAATAGCCGAATAGTATCCAATCAACTTGCCTATGGCCTTAATTTTCCTGCATCTAACGAGCTTTGGTTACAATGGTTAACACCAAAACGTGGTGAAATTATATTGTTCCGAAATCCAAATGACCAATATCATGTATGGATGAAGCGAGTCATTGGTTTACCCAACGACATCATCGAGTTTAAAGATCATCATTTGTATATTAACCATGTGTTATGCAGCCCAAAAGATAGGTATCATGAAAAATTGTTACGCAGAGACAAAAGTTTTTCTGAAGACTTTCGTATTTGGTCTTCCTACCTAGAAAAAGACTGGGGACCTATTACTGTCGGTGAAGGTGAGTTATTTTTGATGGGTGATAATCGAGGCTCATCACTTGACTCCAGAACTTGGGGAACAATCCCACAAAAATATTTAATCGGGAAAGTTCTTGCGCAAGTTTGGCCTCTCCCTAATTTTCGCTAATTAACTTTTAACCAGCTAGAAAAACTAAAATCCTTTCGTTTTCTCAAGTTTTCCTTTTTCAAAACCTGCCTTATAGGCTGCTAGCAAAGCTTCTTTTATCTTAGGCTGAGCCTGATCAATATCTTCACTATTTAAAGAGCCCTTAACTGCATTCAAAACATCGCCCCACACAACCTTCTGCTGCCATGCCTGATATAATTCAGGCCACAGCAATTCACCATCTTGAATAAAGTCAGTGGCAATGCCATACGGCTCTGAATAATAAAGCCGTGCACTCATCATCACATCCAACTCATGTGAATGCAATCCAATATCATGCTCTTGCGCTAAAGTAAGATAACACTGCTCGACATCATGCTCAGCAAGAAGAAAATCATCCAAATTAATCCGTGTTGATGGGTTAAATTGTTCTCCTTTAAAATCAAACATAACACTTACAAGTACACTATTTTTCATTTCACCTTTCCTTATTCATCCGATTCATTTGGGCTTACTAACCCTTATCAATAAACGCTCTACTACTTTGCAAACTTCAGCATCCATGCCGTTGTGATACCCCATACCGCATTAAAAAATACAACAAACAACGGTGTATATAAGCCTAAATCAAGACCAGCTATACCTTTATGTGCCACCAAGGGAAAAACTACAAACAATTGCACAGCAGTAGGAAACAAACTCAAAACAATACCCTTTGATACTGGCTGAGAAAACATCATCGGCAATATGAAGAGTATCCCCCACAGTCCTCCCCAGACAATACGAGGATACAACCAGTTCGGGCTCAAATGCGGCGCTATTGCAACCCCAAACGCCTGTGTGACATTCATCTCGCCAAATACCCAAACAGTAAGACTATTGGCCAAACCACCCACACAACCTGCAGCAAAAAGTAACAATATTTTTTTCATCAATGACCTCTTTCCATATGTCTTTAAATATGTCTCTACAAACTTCAAAGCTTCACGCTAACAAAACAAGTCTACAAGCAATCAAGCTCAATGTTTAAGGTGCTGGGTTTGGATAGCGCTGATGCACGTCTTCAATCTGGTGAAGCACATCGGCAGAAAGATCAAGCTCCGCACTTTCTAAATTCTCTTGTAATTGTTCTAAGTTTGTCGCGCCAATAATCACGCTATTGGTAAACCATCGACTACGCACAAAAGCCAACGCAAGTTGCGCAGGGCTTAATCCTGATTCGCGCGCAATGTTCACATAAGCTTGCGTTGCTTCTGCAACATTGGTTTTGGCATAACGTTGGCCAAAGCTTGGAAACAAGCTAATGCGCCCTGCTGCTTGTCCGTTATCAAGATATTTGCCAGACAAATGACCAAAAGCCAGCGGACTATAAGCAAGCAGCCCCACTTTTTCATGATGACATACTTCTGCCAGACCTGCCTCAAAAGTACGATTCATCAGGTGGTAAGCGTTTTGTATGCTAACAATACAAGGCAATTGAAGTTCTCGCGCACAACGAATAAATTCACTCACACCCCAAGGTGTTTCATTGCTCAAACCAATATAACGCACTTTACCCGCTTTAACCAACTCACTCAGCGCCTCTAGTTGCTTAGCAATAGGTTCGTTTTCATGTTCAAAACTCACATCATAGCTTGTGCCACCAAACATGGGCACGTAACGATCGGGCCAATGAATTTGATAAAGATCAAGGTAGTCCGTCTGCAAACGTTTTAAGCTACCATCAATCGCCACTTGAATATGTTCACGGTTCACGCGTGGACCACTGCGTATCCAATCAAACCCGCGTGAAGGACCAGTTATTTTACTGGCAATCACAAGCTGTTCACGCTGTTGATTTTTTAGCCATGAGCCAACATAAGTTTCGGTTAATCCTTGTGTAGCAGCGCGTGGTGCAACTGGGTACATCTCCGCAGTATCAATAAAGTTAATACCACCGCTCACTGCCATATCAAGCTGAGCGTGTGCTTCAGCCTCACTATTTTGTTCGCCAAAGGTCATCGTACCCAAACAAAGTGTTGATACCTCAAGTTCACTGCTTCCTAACTTTTTGTACTCCATCATCACTCCCTAGCTCATCTCCCAGCTTGTTTCTTCATCTATAATCGCTGAGCATTTCACCTTTCCATCAAAAAAACATGTGTTGTAAAATGTAATTGTTTTATCAATCCCAAGCAACAAAACAGACCTTCGCATGTACAAACACAAGACTTAAAACATTGATAATAGCCCAAGCTTTATTTTATATTCTCGTGTTTTTTCAAGCCTTAAAGTAGCTTCGCCAAGATGATTGGTTTGACTTATTTCCCGACACCTCCAACACCAGCAGACATGCCACCTATCATGCCAAGCCCATTTTCAGATCAGCCTCACCCTTTGGCTGAACAGGCTTGTTTGATGTTGCAACAACGCTTGTCTTCCAAAGATAATTCTTCACAAAACAATGAACTGCGTGATTTTTTTGCTCCAAATGGTGGCAAAATGTTTGGTGTACTGGTGGTGAAAGACAACCATGGCAAAGTCGGTTTTTTAAGCGCCTTTTCAGGTATGATGGATGGTGTTTGGCATATTGAAGGTTTTGTGCCACCTCTCTTTGATTTGGCTGAACAAAACCAATTTTTGCCTACTGGCAGAGCTGCCTTAGCCGACTTAGAACCACAGTTAAAAAAACTAGAATCTTCAAAAGAATACGCCGAACTAAAACAAAGCATCATCCTATTATCAGAGCAACGTGATGTGGCTTTGACCAAACTCAAGCAACAACACAAAGCCGCCAAAGCGAAAAGAAAACTGCAACGCCAATCACTACAGTCTTTAAACGAAACTGAACAACAAACGCAAATGCGGACTTTGGCTTTAGCCAGCCAGCATCACAAACGTGAGGCAGCCAATGCAGCACTTGAATGGCATGATAAGATGCAAGTATTGCAGCAACAATTGGATGTATGGCAAGAAAAAATTCAACGCCTCAAAGAAAAACGCGGCACCCTTTCACGCACGCTACATGATCAAGTGTTTGCCAGTTATAAGCTTTATAATTTTGTGCATGAAACACAAACCATCACTTCCTTTTTTGAAGGCAAAACACCACCTGCAGGGGCTGCCGATTGTGCAGCACCCAAGCTGCTTCATTATGCCTATAAATATGAGCTACAGCCCTTAGCCTTGGCTGAATTCTGGTGGGGCTCATCTCCTGCCGCTGGTGTGCGCCACCACAAACAGTTCTACCCTGCTTGTCGCGGCAAATGTCGCCCTATTTTACCCTTTATGCTGCGCGGTTTAGATGTAGAGCCTGAACCATATTATGGCAATGCCATTGATACTAATGAGCCACAGATTGTTTACGAAGATGATGTATTGATTCTCATCAACAAACCCGCAGGTTTGATGTCTGTACCTGGTAAAGAGATTAAAGATTGCGTGTTTAATCGTTTGTTGCTGCGTTATCCCAATTGCCCCGAATTACGATTGGTGCATCGCTTAGACATGTCCACTTCAGGCTTGTTGTTGGTTGCTAAAAATCTGCACATCAACAAGTTATTACAAAAACAATTTATCCAACGCACCGTTGAAAAGCGCTATGAAGCAGTGTTATCAAAAGTATTGCCCGCAATGCCGAAGCAAGGCGAAGTGAACCTGCCTTTGCGCGTTGATTTTGATGATAGACCACGTCAGTTGGTATGTTATGAATATGGCAAAACTGCCAAAACGCATTGGCAAATTATCGGTGATGAAAGTGATACCACCCGTGTTTATTTCTACCCCCACACAGGGCGAACGCATCAGTTGCGCGTGCATGCTTCGCATCGCGATGGGCTCAATGCAGCCATTGTTGGCGATGATCTTTATGGCTTGGCTGGCGAGCGCCTTTTATTGCATGCTCAACGCCTATCTTTTGACCACCCAATCAGTCGTGAACGTCTTGATTTTGAAGTGCCAGCACCTTTCTAAGTTCTTGATACATGTGACCACCGTATAAAATAATAGCCTCATCTCATATAACGATTAAAGTGCTACCTATGAAGTTAGCCCAAGATTATTATTTGCAAGATGACGTGGTCGCCATTGCCAAAGATTTGATTGGCAAAGTATTGTTCACACGCATCAACGGCGAAGTTTGCGGTGGCATCATCACCGAAACAGAAGCCTATGCAGGCATCAGCGACAAAGCCTCCCATGCTTATGGCAATCGCCGCACAGCGCGCACCCAGACTATGTATGCCCAAGGTGGCATTGCTTATGTGTATTTATGTTATGGCATACATCATCTTTTTAATGTAGTGACCAACAGCAAAGGCATTCCTCATGCCGTGCTTATCCGAGCCATCATGCCTTACCACAATGAAACATTGATATTACAGCGCCGTGGCAAAAAGAAGTGGTCAAAACAACTACTCAATGGCCCTGGCAAACTCAGCGTAGGTTTGGGCATCCATCAACATTTAAACGGCACATCCTTATTGGCTGATGATATATGGATAGAAGACAAAGGCATCGCCATGAATGATGCTACCATCCAAGCCTCACCCCGCATCGGCGTAGATTACGCAGAAGAAGATGCTTTATTGCCTTATCGTTTTTTATTACAAAAAAATGAGCCGTAAATATCAAACCAAGCCTGTCTAACACCCTACCCCTTTGTAGCACTCATAATTTGACAGACACGCTATTTCCTTGTCTGATAAGGAATATCCAACAAGAAGAGTCCTTGTTTGCTGCTTAATATGCAACATCAAGGAAATCAAAGGCGTATATAGGAGGGTAATAACAACTTTATTCTTTCTTCTTATTTCAGTAATTGCTTCATATTTATTGAAAGCATCACTGAAGAAGGATGGGATTGCTGAGTCCGTTATAGAAAAAACTACTCTTATAGCAATTGGTTTACCTCCTATATCTTCAGCAAATGTTAAATTATTAATACCAGGAGGTTTACCGCAACAATCACCCAGCATTTCTAGATTAGGAAAATGGTATTTACTGATTGTAAGAGCTTCTTTTTATCTTGCGGTAATATCATTAATTGCAGGAGTAATTAGTGAGTTATAAATATATGCATAACAAGGCAATCAAGTCATTCGCTTCGCTCATTGGGACGCCGAAAAGCGGCGCCCCTTATTTAAGTCGTTAGGCTGGAACGCTCTTTTCAAATTGGGCTACAGCGTGGATAGAACGGGAAACATCTGCATCGAACGAAGTTTTTAACCGTAGGCTCAATGCTCTCAATGAAATATGGTTGGCATTAATGGCTGTAAAGGATGTCTATGCCGCAAAAATACCGTTAGGGCATGCAAACTGGGTGAAATCCCACAAGGTAGAAGCTGAGGAGAAACTGAATTCGTTTAGGCACTCAGTGGACGCGAATCAAGTCATTTTGCCAAAGACTATCATTGAAAATCTCAGGGAAATTGACTCGTATATGCATGAGTTGTTATGGAGTGAAGAAGGCCAGAAGCCATCTGAATATGTGGCCGAGATAAATAAGCAATTAGCCTCTCTATCAACAGAGGCGAATTCATGCTTCAAGAAACGAACCCATGCAATTGATATTCACTTTCGCACATAGGCATAACCATACGCTTCACCCGACCAAAAACCGCTTCGCGGTTTTCGTCGGGTGAGCTTAGTCATTAGGCACACACTCAAATCCATTTTATTTTGGAGGATGACATGTCAGCAAAGACGGTTAATAAAGAAGCAGCTCAAATAGTATCCCCTCGCCAGTGGATCAGATTAGTTGTGGTGTATCTCCTAATCCCGCTGATTTTATTCATATGTGGTGGAGACCTCGGCTGGTGGCAGGCGTGGCTATATGCCTTGCTGTTCTTGGCTGCTGGTATTGCTGGGCGCGTCTGGGCGGAACAACGACATCCCGGATTAACAGCCGAAAGACAAAATATTAAAAATATCAAAAACGCAAAAGCCTGGGACAAAGTGCTTGCTCCACTGATGGCGGTGAGCATCGTGTTTCCTATGGTCATTGTAGCAGGGCTGGATCACCGCTATAACTGGTCCTCCGAATTTCCGCTATGGCTCATCGCGATTGGCTTCATTTTGATCGCGCTCGGATACACTTTCGCTGCATGGGCATTGGCAGAGAACCGCTTTTTCTCCAGTGTAGTACGCATTCAAACGGAGCGAGGGCATGTGGTGTGTGACAGTGGCCCGTACCGGTTTGTGCGGCATCCGGGTTATGCCGGAAATATTCTTGCACTGTTCGGTATTGTTCTTGCTCTTGGCTCGGTATGGACACTGATTCCTGCGGCGGTAGCATCAATCATCTCGGTGATTAGAACCGTACTTGAAGACCAGACTTTACAGGAAGAGTTACCAGGCTACCGAGACTATGCACGACACGTGCGCTATCGGTTGATTCCTGGGATATACTGAGAGACCTGAGTGGTGGATGTCCCAGATCAGAGGTTGAGGTCAAACCGAGAGGGTTGCGCGCCGCCTAACAAGGGCGTTCAAGTGAATCACTCCTTGCATTGGTTCACTTACCGCCAACATTACGGATAAAAATACATTATGAAGACAAAAGGAATATTAATATTCTTCTGCGGGAAAATGGGTGCAGGAAAATCAACTTTATCCAAAGAAATTTCCTCTAAAGAAGGAGCCGTCTTACTTTCGGAAGATGAATGGTTAAAAACCATCTATCCTGATGAAATAAGAAACTTTGATGATTATATTAAATATTCATCACGCCTAAAACCTATGATGAAGCAACATGTACAAAATATATTAAATGCAGGTGTTTCAGTGGTCATGGATTTTCCGGGGAACACGGAAAAACAAAGAGAGTGGTTTAAAGAACTATATACAGCGTGTGGCTGTAATCATAAGTTAATATACCTTGAGGCTAGTGACAATCTCTGTATAAAACGAATAGCAAAAAGAGCAAAAACTCAACCTGAACGCGCCCTATTTGATACTGAAGATGTCTTTCATCAAGTTACAAGTTATTTTCAGCCGCCATTAGAAAAGGAAGGTTTCAACATTCATGTGGTGTGTATCGAAAATGCATAATAAATCGTCTAATTTGACAGGACAGGCACGTTGGTTTCTTATCTGATAAGCAACATCAGAAGAAAAAAATCTGTTGGGTGCTTAATATCCAACAGCAAAGAAATTAAGACCGTATAAAGGAGTAACTTGATGTACAAATATTATAAACCATTGTTAGTAGGGCTGGCTATTCTCTTAACAAGCATAAATTCCTATGCCGAAGAGACTATTGCAGTTGAATGGGCTCCATTTGTAAAAGCAGCAGGGGTTAGCGACCAGCAATTGATAAAAGCAGCAGACTTGGTTAATTCAAGCTTTCTAGCACATCAAAAAGGATTCATAAAACGTGAGCTCGTGAAAAAAGATAACACGGAATATGCTGACATTATTCATTGGAAAACTAAGGCAAATGCAATAACAGCAGGTGAGAAAGTTAATAATTGCATGCAGTGTGGAGAATACTTTAAACTCATGGATATGGAAGCCAGTTCAAAAGCAGGGGCAGGTTTTTCACATTACAATATTATCAAGGTATGGTAAGTATAAACAACGCTATTACCTGTTAGGCAAACAAGGACTCAAAAAAAATGCACACCATAGATTATGTAAAACTCAACGAAGTAAACACTAATGAATTCATACCACTATTAAATAAACATAAGATTAGAGAGCATTTAATAGAACATGAGCAATTTGATGAGGCTATGACTAAAGCATGGATAGAGGGTAAAATTGAGGTTGATGGCTCACAGGGCTGCAAGGTGCGAGCCATAGTTATCAATAAACAGCTTGCTGGTTGGTGTGGAATTCAACGCGATGGCGACAAGTATGAAATTGCAGTTGTCATTGATGAAAATTATTGGGGTTTAGGAAGGAATATATTGCGAGAAATGATGTCATGGGCAAAAGAACTTGGCCATAAAACGATATACATACACTTCCTTTATACACGCCCAGAATATAAATTTTTACGAAAAATAGCTAAAAATGTATATGAAAGTGAGCTTTTGGGCAGTAAATTTACAACTTACGAGCTGGCAGTAGAATAATATCGTTAAGGTGTTCAAACGAACACGTTAGATGTCAAATTACATGGGGTTTGTAGACATAGCTATACCATGCAAGCTGTTGCTGAGTTTGCCAACCTACATCACTCAACAGTGACTAAGTTGGTTAAATCTATCAAGGGTAAGCCGCGAATAAAGCCCTAACTCCTAACCCTTCACACCCTATAATCAATCGAGTCTTGTATCTCGTAAACGCGTTCAAATGAGGCATCATTTGTATGCGGCGAGGAAAGCCCTTTGATTCAAGACTGTGCGATAAGCACTGGGGTCAGAATGGGCATCTCGACTTTATCGGGAGAGTCTTG
>Ga0316204_10007149_pt1 | contig 16584 bp, 13 predicted proteins | sample 6monrhotite_MG_2_FD_205661 | JGI IMG/M metagenome (GOLD analysis project Ga0316204, IMG submission 205661) | Microbial mat bacterial communities from mineral coupon in-situ incubated in ocean water Damariscotta River, Maine, United States -... | ecosystem: Environmental > Aquatic > Marine >... | reverse complement strand
CGGGCAAACACCAGACACATATACAGAGCAGCACTACCTGTGATGATTGCCATAGCACCAGCGGCTGGGTACCCGCTCGATTTGACCATGCCAGCGTCACCGGCGCCTGTTCAAGCTGCCACAATGGCACGACTGCCACGGGCAAACACCAGACACATATACAGAGCAGCACTACCTGTGATGATTGCCATAGCACCAGCGGTTGGGTACCCGCTCGATTTGACCATGCCAGTATCACCGGCGCCTGCTTCACTTGCCACAATGGCACAACCGCTACCGGTAAAAATCAAGCACATATTCAGAGTGCTAATGCGTGTGACGACTGTCATACGACCAGTGGCTGGATACCTGCCAGATTTGATCATGGCTCTATTACCGGTGCGTGCTCAACGTGCCACAATGGCACAACCGCTACCGGTAAAAATCAAACGCATATTCAAAGTGGTAACGTATGTGACGATTGCCATACCACTAATGCCTGGATACCTGCTCGATTCGATCATGCATCAATAACCGCTACATGCGTGACATGTCATAATGGCACAACCGCTACCGGTAAAAATCAAACACATATCCAAACCAATAACGTATGTGACGATTGCCATACAACAACAGCATGGTTACCCGCACGGTTTGATCACAATGGCGTCACCGCCTCATGCTCAACGTGCCACAACGGCACAACCGCTACCGGTAAAAATCAAACGCATATTCAAAGTGGTAACGTATGTGATGATTGTCATACAACCACTGCATGGATACCTGCACGATTCGATCATATCGGCGTAACCGGTTCCTGTTCAACTTGCCACAATGGCACAACAGCAACCGGCAAGGCACAAAATCATTTTGTCACAACAAGACAATGTGATGATTGCCATAGAACAACTGCATGGATTCCACAAACATTCTCACATTCGAGCATGAACTACCCTGGGGATCATGGCGTATTCCTAAGCTGTATCAATTGCCATACAGGCAACAGTGACACAGTTAACTGGAAATTCCCAAGTCACAAGCCGAATTGCGGTGCCTGTCATCAGGACGATTACAAATCAGGACCGCATAAAAAATATGAAAACCCTGACACTTCCTATACTGTCAGCGATTTAATGGGTGATTGCACAACCAGCTGCCATATCTATACAGATAGCACCTTGACCGTTATCAAAGAAAGACGGAATAGAGAACACAGCATTAGCAATAGGCAATGGTAAGCAGCTGAAATGAGGCCAATTAGAAATCGAAAATGAACATTCAGCACACCAACTTACAATACAGCTGTGTCTTTACATTCTGCCTGAGCCTGTCATGTTTACTCGTCTCAGACAACTTGCATGCTCAATCACTGGTCGATCATGTTGATATCACACACAAAGACACTACGGAAACGACTCAAATATATTTCAATACGCCCGTACAATATTTGTATCACACACCCAGAAGCAATACCTCAAATTCATTGATAGGACTGCATCTGAATAATGTAAAGAATAAAAAGTCATTTCACAGAAATATAGTATTTGGTAAATCCAGTTACATCACTGACATAGAGATCTTTAATGAGCCCGGGTTCAATCCACATATTTATATTCAATTTAATACTGATGTAGACCTGGCAATCAAACCCGGAAAATTTTTACGCAGTCTTATCCTAACAATAAAACAAAACAAATAAACTTGGTAATATTAGCAAGAAATGGACTACACCATGAAATCTTCAATAAAGCATATAACACAGTTAATATATGCAGGCTGTCTACTGGTCATAAGCAATACTTGCTATGCGGCATCAAATCCTGTTATTGATAATATTGACTTTAATGAAAACCATGATGCAACAATAATCACTATAAACTTTGTCATGCCAGTCAGCATTATCAGTCATTACCCAGCTACAAAAGGCAAGCAACTTGACATAACCATATTACCTATCGCCACATCTACTGATGATCAGTTAGCTGTCACACAACCACAACGGCAGGGTTTTAAACCTGGTAGCAATAACCCCGTACAATTCATTCGTTACGAACCAGACAACCCCACAGGAAAACTTATTTCTGTCATTTTTTTTAAACATAGCTCATACAAGCTATTAAACCAACAGAATCCGAATCAAATTTCTATCCGCGTAACCAAACCTGCTGGCACGTTAGATCCTGCTATAATTGAAACACCACCCAATAAAACAACATCTAAAAAAACACTTGAAGACAGCAAGTCTTTTATATACAGCATAAACTTATTATCATCAAAAACACCAATCAATATCCCCGCCATCAACAAACATCCTGAACTCGCGCCGTATTTTATCTATAAAACCAGACTCGTCACAGAAGAGACAATCTGGCACCGCCTAAGGCTGGGTTTTTACAAATCCCTGCCTGATGCAAAACAAACATTAACAGGTATTAAAAGCGCCTATCCTAATGCATGGATAGACAGGGCAAAAGGCGAAGAAAGAAGACATATCAAACCCTGGCTTATGGCATTACTCGCCAGCAACAACAAAATGGCATTCAAACAAAAAAACGAATCAGAAAAACAAATAACGAAAACAGATAACAAACTCGTCACTACAAAAACCCAACGCATGTTTGCGGATGCAAAAAAAGCAATTATAGATGGTCAATATCGTAATGCTATACGTATTTTAACCAAACTACTGAGGTTACCTGACAACGAATCAAGTGAAGCAGCACAGGAGTTACTGGGAGTAGCGCGTGAAAAAAACAGGCAAATTGCACATGCCATCGCAGAATACCGCACTTATCTAAAAAAATACCCTAAAGGTGAGTTCGCTTATCGCGTCAAACAACGTTTGGACGGTTTGACCAGCGCACGAAGAAAATCAAATAAACGACTACGTAGAGTCAAGTCAAAATACAGAGAAACCCCCCTACAAGTTTACGGTAGTGTTTTTCAGTTCTATCGACGTGACGTTGACACAACCGACCCGTCCAACGATATCACAAGAAACTCATCACTATCGACCGATGTTGCTGTCAGCACACGCAAACGAACAAAAAAACTAGACTTACGTAGTCAGTTTGTTGGCAGCTACCAATATGATCTGGAAAATTCCAGTCAAAGCCAGTTTCGTATCAGTTCCGCATACTTTGATGCATCAGATCGCAAGCGTAACTGGAACACACGCATAGGCAGACAAACAAAAAGCACAGGAGGCGTGCTCGGTAGATTTGATGGTATTACTGCTGGATACCGCATTAGTCCTAAATGGAAACTCAATGCAGTAACTGGCTTTCCGGTTGCCATATCATCATCCAACCAACTTAACACTGATAAAGTTTTTTACGGTGGCAGTCTCGACATCGGTACATTTGATAAATACTGGAATGGCACAATTTTCCTTATCAAACAAACAGCCTATGATATAGATGATCGTACAGCGATTGGGGCAGAGCTTCGTTACCTGAATCCTAAGCTGACAGTTTTTGGGTTGCTGGATTACGATATAGATTACAACACGGTTAACATTGCACAAGTTATCAGCACGATAAGACTAAAAAATGCCACTACTTTGAATCTTGTTGCCGATTATAGAAATAGTCCTGTCTTAACAACCAGCAACGCATTACAGGGTCAAACATCACCCACACTAGAAACCCTGCTACAAACTTATACTGAAGATCAAATAAAACAATTTGCACAAGATAGAACCGCCACATTCCGCTCTGTTAGCGCCACCTTATCTAAACCAATTAAAAAAGATCTTTTAATCAGTCTCGAATTTTCTACCTCACATCTAACAGGCACGCCAGCGTCAGCCGGTGTTGACGCAACACCCAGCAGCGGCATTGAATATTTCTACGGTACTCAGCTTATCGCAAATAGCATTTTCAAAAAAGGCGACACTACATTACTAGGGCTTCGATATGCTGATACGAACTCATCACAGACTACAACAGTCTCTATTAACAGTCGCTATCCTTACAACAAAAAATGGCGCCTTAATCCGCGACTAAGAATAGATTTCCAACAAAGAGAAGCTAATTCAGAAAATATAAAATACAGACCTTCATTGCGCGTAGACTGGCGAGCCAAACGCAACATAAAATTTGAAATGGAAGCTGGTTATGAATACTCAGATATTACTGATACAGTCGGCGACAGAGAAGAATCCAGCTTCTTTATAAATCTGGGATATATCGCTGATTTTTAGATCACCAAGTAGTGAGAAGAGACCACATCTCACAACTCTATGTAAGCTAGCACTTTAATCTCTATTTTTATCACAAATAGCCAGCGAACAAGTTTTTTCAAAAAACGCCCAGCCATTTCTTTTTATTATTTTTCTGTAGATATTTAACCACGCCTTCATGGCCTGATTGTAATGCGAGGTCCTCTGCTGTATGCCTGTCTGCATTACGTACCGAACTATCAGCTCCCTGTTCAATCAAGAACTTAACAATATTCAAGTTACCTTTTCCTGATGCATGCATTAATGCTGTATAACCAAACTTATTGCGTAAATTTATATCCAACTCTTTCTTAACAAAAATCCTTACGAGTTCTATTTTGCCTGATTTTGCGGCCATCATCAGAGCATTATTACCTGATCGCGTTGGCTTTGTGATATTAACTTTTCTGGCAAGCAAGAACTTAACCGCATCAACCCTCCCTCGTGCACTCAGGTCAGTTAATAATGTTGCGCCATCGATATTATAGGCATTCATATCAGCCGACTTCCCTATCAGTATTGATGCTGTTTTTATATGTCCTTCAATTAAGGCCCGCCATAGGGAATTTTGCTTCCTGTTATCCTGGCTATGTATATCGGCACCTTTATCTAACAGCAATTTTAAAACCTTGTTATCGCCTTTATCTGCAACCAAGACAAGTGAAGTCATACCATCTTTTCTTTTACGATTTATCAATTCAGGTGAATGCTTCGCTATTAACTCAACTACATTAACATAGCCATTTATAGCAGCCAACATCAAAGCCGTCTGCCCTAATAAGTCTTCTGTATTAATGTTACCTTTCTTCGTTAACAGATGCCCCACAATGGACGCATGTCCTTCACGAGCAGCCAACATAATCGCAGTTAATTTATCATGAGAGACCTGATCTATCACAGCACCTTTTTGCACTAAGGTTTTGACCATAGCTAGCTGCCCACGCCAAGCTGCACGCATTAGTGCTGTATAACCTTGTTTATCTTTTGCATTAATTCCTGGATTATTTTTTATCAGGCTATCAAAGAGTTCCTGGTCTGCTGTCCAGGCCGAAACCATTAATGGCGTCCACCCTAGGTAAGGACCTTTCTCTATAAGAATTTTTCGCTGCTGAAGATACTGTTTCCTTGATTGTTGTTTCTTCAAATTTCGTGTTTTTGTAACACGTTTTGCACCCTGTTTCTCCAATAGAACCACTATAGCTTTATGACCGTATGTAAACGCAATATCGATTGCAGCTTCTCCTGCACGGTTTCGATATTGTGATTTTGCCCCTTTTCGAAGCAATAATTCAACAACCTTAATACTTCCATTTTTTGCAGCTAACATCAGCGGTGAATTTATATTCTTGTCACGCTTATTAATATTGATATTTGCATTCAACAATAATCTTCCTGCGGCATAGTCACCATTATTAGCAGCTACATGCAGTGCATTGCGTCCTTCCTGATTCGATGAATTTATACGTGCACCAGCAGATAATAATTTTTTAACCATGTTTAATTGGCCAGCCTTAACCGCCAACATCAACGCTGTCATACCTTTATTGTCACGTGCATTTACATCGACACCCTGACGAATAAGTAATTCTACTTTACCCACCTGACGGCCCCTTATCGCGCTTAATAACTGACTACTAACTGGCCTGGATTGATGCTTGTTTGAGCGAGCGCTTTTCTTTTCTAATTTCAATAATGCCAGCTTGGCACGTGGATGATCTTTTTCGGCAGCCCTTTTATACCAGTTTTTTGCCTTATTCAGATCGGATTTAACACCAAAACCATTCTGGCACATCACACCCATTTGATATAAAGCCTTTACGTGCCCTTGTTTGGACGCCTGCTTTAACCAATAAACGGCTTTTTCATAATCCTGTTTTAAACCTGTACCATTTCTAAGCAGTGTAGCCAGTTTAAACTGTGCCTCGGCGTTACCTTGATTAGCTAACTCCTGGCTAATTTGTGCCGCTTTGGAAAAATCCTTTAAACGGATTGACTGGTTGATATCCTCAACAGAGACCGCCCACGACAAACCGGCAACAAAAAACCAGCATGCACCAAGAATAATCTTAATTTTTTTATTCAGTACCATATTTAGTTTCTACTTCGATACCCATTTCCTTCAGCATAGGTGTAGGCAAAATACCTCCTGCACTAACAATAACTGCATCGTTTTCTATGATTATTTTTTTGCCGTCATGATCAATGACTACTTTATCCGGATATATCTCTTTCACATTGGACTTCATAATCACCTTTATGTGCCCTGCTTTTTCGGCCAACTCAATTTTATTTCTGTTTTTTTCTTTCGCACGTGAAAATGCCTCACTACGATATGAAATGGTTACATCAGTATTATCTTGTTCTGAAATACTAATAGCTGCTTCAAGCGCGCTGTCTCCACCCCCGACGATCAATACCTTATTACTCTTGTATTGCTCAGGATCAATTAACCGATAAACAACCTTGGGTAATTCTTCACCAGGTACACCAAGTTTTCTAGGTGTTCCTCTTCTGCCAATGGTCATCAGTATTGAGCCGGCCTGATACTCTCCTTTATCGGTCTCAACTTTGAATTCCTGACCTGTAGGCGTGATAGACTTCATGTTTTCATTGTAATTAATCCTGATACCCGTCTTTTTCTCTATTCCATGCCATAACTCCAACAATGCTTCCTTGGTAGTCTCCCTGATTTTAATTTTCCCAACCATGGCGAGTTTCATAGGCTGTGTCATGACTATCTTCCCACGTGGAAAATTAAAAACTGTCCCACCCAGACTTTCCTGCTCCAGTGTTAAATATTTAAGCCCTTTTTGTTGTGCTAGCAATGTAGCAGAAAATCCAGCTGGACCAGCACCTACTATTATTACATCGTACTGTGCAGACCCCTTTTTGTTTTTGGCTATATTTTCCATTGCCTGCCGACCTTGCTCGACGGCATTACGGATTAAACCCATGCCCCCCAACTCTCCGGCAATGTAGATACCAGGCACATTCGTTTGGAAGTCTGGGCTCACCATAGGGATATCAACGCCACGCTTCTCTGAGCCAAACACCAGCGCAATCGCATTCACAGGACAAGCTGTTTTACAGGCACCGTGTCCAATACAATGAGTAGGGTTAATTAATTCAGACTTACTATTTATCAGGCCTAAAACATTTCCTTCAGGACATGCCGTAACACATGAGCCGCAACCTATGCATTTATGCCTCGCAATAACAGGATGAAGCGAGGCCGGCTCTACCAAACCATCAGCCAAAGCCTGATCCCTGATTTCAATGATCTTGTTTTGTTTTCGTGATTGCAGATAAACAAAAATACCAATAATAATGGCCGGTATAGAGTAATAAACCCATTCAATCCACTGAATATCCATACCTTACCCTGTCATTTTCATATGGGTTTACGCTCTTGGGGGACATAGCCGTTTACAAGCAAAAATTACTGATTTTTCATAGTCTACCACTATAGGCTAAGCAGTATGCACCATGCGCCTTACTTAAAACCATGATGCCATCACACCCTGTAAGACGGTTACCGGTTGTAAACTATAGCTAAATATTATGTAGATTCCTGATTAACGATGGGCGATGCGTGGCTAAAATATAACTACATGTAAATAAAGGCTTTATTGCCATTTATCCTGCATCTTTATCATGCTATCCTAAGCGTTCAGTTATTCCTTATTAAATACTCATCTATGGACCTGGCAGACAAGCTAACACCATCATTACAAGTAGATCAGCTCAGTTGTGTTCGTAACGACATCGAACTTTTCAGTGACTTGAATTTTAAACTTCAATCTGGACAGGTATTACAGATAGAGGGAGCAAACGGCTGTGGAAAAACCAGTCTGTTGCGTATTCTATGTGGACTCATGCTACCTGCTGATGGTCAGATAAAGTGGAATAACAGTAATATTCAAAAAGACCGTCTTCGATACAATAATGATCTTGCCTATATTGGCCATCATAATGGCATTAAGGATGACCTCAGTTGCGAAGAGAACCTGCAATTCTTCCTGTCTCTCGGCAATACCAAAGACGATATCAATGTTGACGATATACTGGATCAGGTTGGATTACTGGACAAAGATGAAAGCCTTGCAAGGAAACTATCTGCCGGACAACGCAGAAGACTGGCGTTGGCACGCCTGCTGATGACCAATGCACCCTTATGGATACTGGATGAACCTTTTACCGCCCTCGACCCAAAAGGCCGTGAACTTATTGAAGGTTATTTTGACCAACACTGTAGTCAGGGCGGCATGATCATATTCACAACTCACCATGCAGTTGCCCTGGAACATAGTCAAATTCAATTTTTACGGATAGGTCATGACAAACAGTAGTTACACAGCCTTTAAAACTATGGTTCACAGGGATTTCACCCTGGCCATGCGCAATCGTAGTGAATGGACTAACCCGTTATTCTTTTTCTTCCTAGCTTGCAGCCTGTTTCCACTAGGCATTGGACCTGAACCCAATACCCTTGAACGTATTGCACCTGGCATTATCTGGGTCACCGCCTTACTCGCCGCCATGTTGTCACTGGAAAGCATCTTCCGCTCTGATTTTGAAGATGGCAGCCTGGAACAACTGGTTCTGAGCCCCTACCCATTTACGGTTCTGGTCTATGCAAAAATACTGGTGCATTGGCTGGTAACGGGCATTCCATTGATGCTGCTATCACCTCTGCTTGGGCTTATCCTGCATATGCCCGCAGATGGTATTGGTTTATTAATGCTTAGCTTGTTAATTGGCACTCCCGTACTCAGTCTGATCGGTTCCATCGGCGTGGCACTAACAGTAGGGCTAAAACGTGGAGGCATGTTATTATCTCTACTGATTTTACCCCTATACATCCCTATCCTTATTTTTGGAGCAGGTGCAGTTGATGTAGGTCTGGGTGGTTTAGATGCCAGTGGGCATTTTCTTCTCATGGGTGCCATTTTGATACTGGCCTTTACCCTTTCCCCTCTGGCAACAGCTGCCGCATTACGTGTGAGTATTTAATACTATGTGGAAAACTATTTTAAAACTGACCTCTTTTAGAAACTTCTACCAGTTTTCCGGTAAGTTACTACCCTGGTTTACTGCAATTACATTCATCCTGTTTGCAATCGGCTTATACTGGAGCCTGGTCATCGCGCCGATCGACTACCAGCAAAAAGACAGTTATCGCATTCTTTATATCCATGTCCCCGCGGCCTGGATGTCACTGTTTGTTTATATTGTTATGGCAACATCCGGTGCCATTCACCTTATTTGGAAAACCAAATTGTCGGTCGTTATTGCGAACAGTTGCGCACCGATTGGCGCTGCATTTACTTTCCTGGCTCTGGTCACCGGTGCAATCTGGGGGCACCCGACCTGGGGCACCTGGTGGGTATGGGATGCCCGACTCACATCAGAACTGGTTCTATTATTTTTATACATTGGTTATATGTCATTGTATTCAGCCATAGAAGACCGGGCCAGCGCTGCTCGTGCCGCCGCTATTCTCGCTATTGTTGGTGTAGTTAACATTCCTATTATTCATTATTCGGTAGACTGGTGGTTCACACTGCATCAGAGCGCGTCGATCAGTGTTAGCAAGGGATCATCCATGCATCCGAGTATGTACTGGCCATTACTGGTTATGGCAACCGCATTCAAATTTTATTTCGTCATGGTACTCATGCAACGTGCGCGAAATGAAATTCTTGAACGCGACCAGAACGCAAACTGGGTTCAGGAGTTGGAGAAAGAATTATGAGTCTGAATGAATTTTTTAATATGGGTGGTTATGCCTTTCACGTATGGACATCATACGGCCTGACCTTTGTCATCATGGCCCTGCTGATCATATTACCTATGCAAAAGAAAAAACAATTAACCCGTCGTATTCGCAAGACGAGTCGCAGGAGATCAGAGACATGACACCAAAACGTAAACGCAGACTGATGATGATCATACTCATCCTGGTTGGTGTGGGTACGGCCACTGCACTGGCACTAACCGCTTTTAATAAAAACATGATGTTTTTCTATTCGCCCAGTCAGGTCGTCGCAGGTGAAGCCCCGCAAAACCGTTCATTCCGAGTTGGTGGCATGGTCAAGGAAAAAAGTCTCTCGCGCGATAAAGACGGCATCACAGCACGTTTTGTTGTGCACGATAATGCCAAAGACGTCACTATAATCTATACAGGAATTTTACCCGACCTGTTCCGCGAAGGTCAGGGCATCGTTGCCCAGGGTAAACTCGGCAGTGACGGCGTCTTTGTTGCCAGTGAAGTATTGGCCAAACATGATGAAAATTATATGCCCCCGGAAGTTGCTGCTGCAATGAAACCCAAAGGCATTGATAAAAATACTAAAGGTCAATAACAAATGATTCCTGAACTCGGCCACTTCGCCCTTATACTTGCACTTTGTCTTGCTATCGCCCAGGCATTTTTTCCACTTGCCGGCGCGCAGCTCAATAAAACCCGCTGGATGGCAGTCGCCAAACCCGCGGCACGCGGCCAGTTTATTTTCTTGCTGATTTCTTTTGTCTGCCTGACAACCTCATTTATCCAGAATGATTTTTCTGTGATTTATGTGGCTAAAAACTCCAATTCATTACTGCCGATACAATATCAAATCTCAGCTGTCTGGGGTTCACACGAAGGTTCTTTGTTACTGTGGGCGTTAATCCTGGGAATCTGGACATTGGCAGTGACACTATTCAGTCGCCATTTGCCACAGGCCATGGTAGCCCGTGTTTTAGGTGTCATGGGTTTGATCAGTATTGGCTTTATGCTATTTATGTTGTTTACCTCCAATCCATTTGACCGACTACTACCTGCAGCCGCAGAAGGTCGCGACCTCAACCCCTTATTGCAAGATTTTGGACTGATCATTCATCCACCCATGTTATACATGGGTTATGTTGGCTTCTCCGTTGCCTTTTCATTTGCCATCGCCGCACTGTTAGGTGGCCAGCTCGATAGTGCCTGGGCTCGTTGGTCACGCCCCTGGACAACCATGGCATGGTGTTTTCTCACTGTGGGTATTGCACTGGGAAGCTGGTGGGCTTATTACGAATTGGGCTGGGGCGGCTGGTGGTTCTGGGACCCGGTTGAAAATGCCTCATTCATGCCCTGGCTGATCGGTACCGCATTAATGCACTCACTGGCAGTGACTGAAAAACGCGGCAGCTTTAAAAGCTGGACAGTGATGCTCGCCATTCTCGCCTTCTCCCTGAGTCTGCTGGGAACATTCCTGGTGCGTTCGGGCGTTGTCACCTCAGTACATGCCTTTGCATCTGATCCAACACGCGGTGTCTTTATTCTCGCATTTCTAGCTGTCGTTATTGGTGGTTCACTATTACTCTACGCCTTCAAGGCCGGCAATATTAAAAGTGCCGGACGTTTCAGCCTGTTATCGCGTGAAACGCTTCTGCTAACCAATAACATTATACTCGTTGTTGTTTGTGCGACGGTGTTACTGGGCACACTTTACCCGTTGGTACTAGATGCTATGGGCGCTGGAAAAATATCGGTTGGCACGCCATACTTTAACTTCATGTTCAGCATATTAATGCTGCCCCTGGTTTTTTTACTGGCACTGGGGCCGCTAAGCCGATGGAAGAAACAGTCGTTAAGCGGTTTATTCGACAGTGTAAAAATACTGTTTGCTGTTTCTATATTGAGTGGTATCGCCAGCTATTTCATTCTCGGAACCATCAGTTGGCCGGTTGCCATGGTGATTGCGTTATTCACATGGATAGTAGGTAGTTCATTCCTTAACCTGTACAAACGAGTACAAAATAAACCCGACAAACTTGCTGCACTGTCTACGGTATCACTCAGCTTTTACGGCATGTTCTTTGCCCATATAGGCGTGGCAGTTTTCATGATGGGGGTAACCTTTACCAGCCATTACAGTGAAGAAAAAGATATTCGTATGAAACCTGGCGATACCCTGGATCTGGCCGGTTACAGCTTCCAGTTCAAGGGTGCCAAAGAAGTTATGGGTCCTAATTACCGTGCACAGGAAGGCACGATTGTTATCAGTCAAGGCAATCAGGAACTCACCACGCTTAAACCACAAAAACGGTTATATCTGGTTCAACGTAGCCCGATGACGGAAGCGGCTATAGACCCAAGCTTATCGCGTGATTTGTTTATCGCCATGGGCGAACCCTTAGGCAAGGGCGAATGGAGTATACGCATACAATACAAGCCATTGATACGCTGGATATGGTTGGGCACGCTTATCATGGCCTTTGGTGGTTTACTCGCACTTAGTGACAAACGTTATCGTACAAAGCGAAAAAATAGTGAAACACAGGTAAATCCAGCATGAAATTACGCGCACTACTACCCCTGATTGGATTTTTGGCGCTGGTGGTTTTACTCGCATATGGTTTAACTAACGACCCGAAAAAAATACCTTCCCCACTAATAGGGAAGGCCGCACCTCAATTTGAGCTACCAACTGTATTACGTCCAGGTAAAAAAATAAGTAACAAGGATTTCCAGGGCAAGGTTGCCCTGTTCAATGTCTGGGCATCCTGGTGTGGCGCCTGTCGCGATGAACACCCGATTCTGGTCAAATATGCCAGACAACATAAAACCACTATCTATGGCTTGAATTACAAAGACCAACGCTCAGAGGCCATTCGTTGGTTGAAGGTGTTTGGCAATCCCTATATTGCCAGCGCCTATGATGTTATCGGCAATACCGGCATTGATTGGGGCGTTTACGGTGTACCTGAAACTTTCCTGGTAGATAAAAAAGGGATTATTCGTTTCAAACAGATTGGTCCTATCACTGAGAAGATTCTATATAAAGAAATTCACCCATTGATTCAGAAACTGGAAAAAGAATCATGAAACAGATCCATAAGATCCTTACTGTCATTTTACTATCTCTGACATGCCTGAATTCATTGGCCGCCATCAACATCTATCAATTTGATGACCCAGTTAAAAAAGAACGCTTCTACAAACTGATTGACGAGCTGCGATGCACGGTTTGCCAGAATCAGACCATTGCTGCCTCCAATGCGGGACTGGCGAAAGATTTACGCAACAAAGTTTATACAATGATTCAACAGGGTAAAACCGACGAAGAAATAAAGACATTCATGGTAGAACGTTTTACTGACTTTATTTTATATAAACCCCCTGTCAACAACACCACATTCTTGCTCTGGGCAGGCCCTGTTATATTAATGTGCATCGCATTCATATTTTTGCTTGTCAATATACGCAAGCGCATTTCCAACCCCGCTGTTGAGGTTGATGAGCTTGAACATGAACGTATCCAGACATTACTAGCACACGAAAAGGAAAACAATAATGACTAGTTTTATAATCATAGCCGCGTTAATGCTTCTTCTGGCAATTGTTTTATTGATTCGGCCATTATTGCAAACCCCCAAAAAAGAGTCGATAAACCAAGAAGCATTGAACCTGGATCTTTACAAACAACATATGCAGGAACTGGATAACGATCTTGCGAATGGACAGATAGAACAGCAGGAATACCTGACCGCCCAACAGGACCTGGAAAAACAACTCATTATGGATATACCCGAAACATCAAATGAAATCAGAGAAGACAAACAGCGTAGCCCGCTCAGCCTGGCCGCTGTTCTGGTAATCATTCCTGTTCTTGCTGTCGTTTTATATATTTACCTGGGTAACCCAGACACTCTGGACGGCGTACAAACAAAACAGACCAATGCTGCCGATGCACATGCAAAAGCCGGCAAGCCAACAAAAGACCTGCCTAGTGTCAGTGAAATGATTGTTAAACTGGAGCAAAAAGTTAAAGAAGAGCCTGACAGCATCCAGGGTTGGAAGTTATTATCACGTTCCTACATGCATACGCGACAATTCAAAAAAGCTGAAATAGCCCTTCGTAAACTCACCGAACTGGAAACAAACGATCCTAATAGCTGGGCAAATTATGCTGATATTGTAGCTGTCAATCAAAAGGGCCGCCTCGAAGGTAAACCCTTTGAATATACCAAACGTGCACTTTCCTTACAGCCCAAACACCCCAAAGCATTATGGTTGGCTGGCACTTATCATTTCCAACAGGATAATTATAAAACTGCCATCCGCTTTTGGGAAATCCTTAAAGCACAATTACCGCCTGAATCTACAGATACAAAAATGATCATGAATAGCATCAATGATGCAAAAAAACGCATGGGTATAAAGGTAGAAACGCCGACAACAATCCCTGCAACCAGCAGTCAAGCCTCCACAACACCAGTCAGTATAAGCGGCAATGTTAAGTTATCTAAAAACCTGGCTGACAAAACCAGTCCGACTGATACGGTCTTTGTGTATGCTCGGGCAGCAAAAGGGCCTCGCATGCCACTAGCCATTATCAAAAAACAGGTCAAAGATCTGCCGTTTGAATTCACACTGAATGATGCAATGGCAATGGTGCCACAAATGAAATTATCTAACTTTGAACGGGTAATAGTGACCGCCCGCATTTCGAAATCAGGGAATGCCATAACACAGACAGGTGATTTATTAGCACAAGGTACTCAAGTCAAAATCAATGAAAATAAAAAGATAGTTTTGGAAATTAACAGTATAGCTCCCTAATCACTCGTTTTAGCTCACATAAAAAAGGCGGACTAATATCCGCCTTGCTAACCATCTGACACTTTTAATTCTATTTTCTTCATAACTACAATCACGCCTAAAAGGATGTGTGCACACAACACCATTCAAACTTATATATAGTATTCATTAATTAAGGGCGCTTCACCCCGAATAACACTCAAGTATTGACTATAATTACCGCCATAACGTGCTGCGGGACGCTCACCATATATAGTTACGCAGAATACAAAACAGTTTTATTTTTACAGGGTATAAATATTCATTATTAAAGATGTGGCAAATTATGTTGCAAGTATGCCATTGTTTTTATTCGTTAATTATTTCTAATGTAATTAATCCGAGGTTATATTAGAATATGCTTATTTTATGGTATTCTTAATTTTACTGATTGGCACTGATTACGTCATCCAAGTACAGTATGTCGACTATTTTACTAGGTTAAAAATAATATGAGTCACTCCACACCCGTTCACGACCCCATCACGCAACCCGATAGCGATCGCATTGAGGTTAAAAATACCACTTGTTACATGTGTGCCTGTCGTTGCGGTATTCGCGTGACGTTACGCGATGGTGAAGTACGTTATATACAAGGCAATCCCGACCATCCGTTAAATAAAGGGGTAATCTGCGCGAAAGGTTCGTCCGGTATAATGAAGCAATATTCACCTGCTCGCCTGACCAAACCCCTACGCCGCAAACCTGGTTCTGACCGTGGTGATAATGAATTCGAAGAAATCTCCTGGAGTGACGCCTTTACTATATTAGAAGACCGTTTGGGCGAAATCCGTAAAACCGACCCTAAGAAATTCGCCTTGTTTACTGGCCGCGATCAAATGCAGGCACTAACAGGTCTGTTTGCAAAACAATTTGGTACACCGAACTACGCAGCCCACGGTGGTTTCTGTTCGGTCAATATGGCCGCAGGCATGATCTATACGATAGGTGGCTCCTTCTGGGAGTTTGGTGGACCTGATCTGGATCGTTCAAGACTGTTCGTCATGATCGGTACTGCTGAAGATCATCACTCCAACCCGATGAAAATGGCCTTGTCTAAATTCAAACGTCAAGGTGGCAAGTTTATTTCCATCAACCCGGTTCGCACTGGATATTCTGCCATTGCCGATGAATGGATCCCAATAAAACCGGGTACGGATGGCGCATTATTAATGGCGTTAAACCACGAAATCATCAAAACTGGTCTCTATGACCGTGAGTTTCTTGTCGATTACACCAATTCTGCCGAGCTGATTAATATGGACGAAGGTAGTTCGGAATATGGTATGTTCGTGCGTGCCGAAGTACCCAAGGAAGAAGGCTGTTTTGACCCGCAAAACAAACTTTGGGTAGACCGTGTCTCAGGTGAGGCAATTGTTGCACAACGTGAAATTGATCATGACCCATTCCTGTTTGCCAAACATACCCTGAAAGATGGTACACCCGTTAAAAGTTCTCTGCAGGTACTCAACGAACGCCTGGAAAAATACACGCCTGAATGGGCTGCCGATATCACCGGCATACCAGCCGAGACTATTCGCCGCCTGGCTCATGAAATGGGTATCACGGCACGTGATGAAAAAATCGAACTTCCAATCGCCTGGACTGATGTCTGGGGCCGTGAACACGATACCGTAACCGGCAATCCCGTCTCGTTCCATGCCATGCGTGGCCTCGCTGCACATTCAAATGGTTTCCATTCGATTCGTGCTTTATCCATATTAATGACCCTGCTGGGTACAATCGATCGTCCTGGCGGCTTCCGTCACAA
>Ga0316204_10007148_pt1 | contig 16586 bp, 18 predicted proteins | sample 6monrhotite_MG_2_FD_205661 | JGI IMG/M metagenome (GOLD analysis project Ga0316204, IMG submission 205661) | Microbial mat bacterial communities from mineral coupon in-situ incubated in ocean water Damariscotta River, Maine, United States -... | ecosystem: Environmental > Aquatic > Marine >... | reverse complement strand
GTATTGATTAAAAAGTAATTCTAAAAATGTATGAGTTTGTTCTGTTCCATCTGCAGCGCCAGATAATCCACATTCAACTGTGACTGATGGACAAAATTCCGCAAATGAACCGGATTGAATGCCTATGGGCGAAGTGAAGTAAATCATGGTATCTGAAAATAATGAAGCTAAGTTTAAAAATTCTTGATCTAGATTGTTAATGCCTGAATAGTGAGGGTTTCTCCCAGAGTTATTATGAATATCTACACTGGCAAAAGGAGTTCTCTTACGCATGATATCAGTGATTTCTCGCATAGAGTTAGCTATCGGATAATCGAGATTTAAAGCACTTGGCCAAGAACGGTTGAAATCTGGCTGGTTATCTATTTGTCTTACATTAAAACGAGCGGCTTGAATATTTCCAAATAAAATTGACATTGAACGTGGCAACTGATGTTGATGGTTTTTTAAAAAATCCTTTAGGGCATCCCATCCGGTATATTCATCGCCATGTTGTAATATTGAAATAAATATGGGGCGTTCAATTTTTCCTTTTAAATGAATAAGAGTAAGATCGTCAATTTTTGTATATAATTGATCAGCAGTTAAATCAAGTAATCCCGTTGGTAAATTATTAAGTTGTTTTATCATAAATTTTGAACTTTATGTTGTTGAAATATTCAAATGTCTTCAGTGGTAGTAAACAATAAAATTTACACTTGATTTTTATCTTACATATGTTAAGAATAATGGTCGCTAATTCTAACATAAAAACAAAAAAAAATAACAAAAAACGTAATTGAGAAAAAACATGATTGAATGTAAAAATCTAACTAAAAAATTCAACCAATTTTTGGCAGTTGATGATCTATCATTTATAGCCAATAAAGGTGAAGTTTTAGGGTTTTTAGGGCCTAATGGCGCGGGTAAATCAACCACCATGAAAATGATTACTGGATTTTTACCTCCAACTAATGGTGAAATTAAGGTTTGTGGAATCAATATTATTGAAAATCCAATATTGGTTAAAAATAAAATAGGTTATTTACCTGAAGGTGCTCCAAGTTATGAAGAAATGCGGGTTTGTGATTTTTTAAAATTTATTGCACAAATGAGAGGCATTTCAAAGAATTTAATTAAAAATAAAACAGATGAGGTTATTGATAGAATTAACTTAAATAAAGTTTATTATCAAAGAATTGAAACACTATCAAAGGGTTTTAAAAGAAGAGTGGGGCTTGCGCAAGCCATTATTCATGATCCTGAAGTGTTAGTATTAGATGAACCAACTGATGGTCTTGACCCGAATCAAAAGCATGATGTAAGAGAATTGATTACTTCTATGGCAAAAGATAAAACTATTATCATTTCAACACATATTCTGGAAGAAGTACACGCAGTGTGTGATAGGGCTATTATTATTGCTGATGGCACAATAGTTGCTGATAATACCCCTGCGGAATTAGAAAACATGTCTAGGTATCATAATGCAGTAACTTTTGATGCTGATATAGATTTTTCAATATTAGATGAAATTAAAGATATGAGTTGTGTGAGGGATGTGGAATATGATGGAAAAAGAAAAAAGACTACTGTATTTCCAGCTCAAGGTATTTATATATTTGATGAGATCAGTGATTTATTAAAAAAACATCAAATCTCAGTCACTAGGTTAACTATGGAAGCTGGTCGTTTAGATGAAGTGTTTAGGAATATAACACTCGAGAGTATTAATCAGGTGAATGTATTATGAATTCTATGCTAGCTATTATAAAAAGAGAGTTACAAGGTTATTTTTCAACGCCAATTGCTTACGTTTTTATTGTTATATTTTTAATATTAAGTGGAGTATTTACTTTTTATGATGGAGGATTGTATGAGAGAAACCAATCGGATCTTATTCCATTTTTTAACTTTCATCCTTGGCTTTATTTATTTTTGGTACCTGCTGTTTCGATGCGAATGTGGTCTGAGGAAAGACGCAGTGGCAATATTGAATTATTAATGACTCTGCCAGTTAAACAAAGCAATTTAGTCTTAGGTAAGTTCTTTTCAGCCTGGTTATTCATAGCCATTGCTTTGATTTTAACTTTTCCAATTTGGCTTTCAATTAATTACCTTGGTCAACCAGATAACGGTTTGATTTTTGCAAGCTATATAGGTAGTCTACTCATGTCAGGGGCGTTTTTGGCTATTGGTTCATGTGTTTCTGTAGCCAGCAAAAATCAGGTCATAGCTTTTATTCTTACAGCGGTCATTTGTTTTGTTTTTTTATTAGCTGGAATGCCGATAGTTTTAGATTTTTTCTCATTTTGGTTGCCACAATTTTTAGTAGATTCTATAGCATCAACTAGTTTTTTGACACATTATGCCAGTATAAATAAAGGTGTTTTAGACTTGGGTGATATTGTGTATTTTTTCTTGGTGATTTTTGTTTGGATTTATGCAACTTCTATTGTTTTAGATATTAAAAAAGCGGATTAAGGAGAAGTTTATGAAATTACATGCATTTAAATTATTAATCTTAATGGGTATATTTTTATTTGGTTCAATTGTCATTAATAAATCAGGCTTTTTTGCACACACACGATTAGATTTAACTGAAAATAAATTATTTACTTTGGATCAAGGTACTAAAAATATTCTTAAAAATATTGATGAATCTATTCATTTAAAATTATATTTTTCTGATGATGCCACACAAAATATTCCCTTATTAAGAACTTACAAAAATACCGTGTTTGATTTATTGAATGAAATGAAGCGCTATTCAGATGCAAAATTAAATATTTCTCTTATAGATCCAAAGATATTTTCAACTCAAGAAGACGAGGCAGCTCAATTTGGCTTACAAGCGCTATCAGTTGGAGAAGGTGGCGAAAGTGTATTCTTTGGATTAGTCGGTGAGAATACATTTGATGGGGTAGAAATTATTCCCTTTTTGCAACCTGATAGAGAGTCATTTTTAGAATATGATATTGCACAACTCATTTACAGCTTAAATTCTACAGAAAAAAAAGTCATAGGCATTATGAGTTCAATCAATTTAAAAGATAGATTTGATCAAGTTAAACAAGAAGTCATGCCTGCACAAGTATTTATTACACAATTAAGCAAAGATTTTGTGGTTAAAGATATTGATATAAATAGTGAATCCATTGATTATGAGGTTGATGTTTTAATGCTAATTCACCCCAAAATAATGTCTGATAAAACTTTATTTGGAATAGATCAATTTGTTATGAAAGGGGGCCGCTTAATTGTATTCGTAGATCCATTTTCTCAGGCAGAAATAATCAAACCAGATCCAGTCAATCCAATGGCAGCCTTACAAATTGAAAAAAAATCAGATTTGAAAAAATTATTTACCGCATGGAATGTTAAGTATGATGCAAAAACATTGGTATTAGATGATAAATTTGCTCTAAATATTCAGGTTCGAACAGATGTAAGGCCTAGCAGACATTTAGCATATTTATCTTTAAATAAAGAGTCTTTCAATAAAAAAGATATGATTACAAGAGAACTTGAGAGTATAAATTTAGCCACAGTGGGTTATTTTGAGTCTGATAATATTCAAGCTATTCTGAGTAGTTCGATTGAGGCAGATACGATAAACTCCGATGCAGTAAAATTATTAACTAATCCTAATAGTCTTTTTAATAATTATAAAGCGATGGGTAAAAAATTAACAATTGCAGGCCGGTTGAAGGGTACCATAAAAACAGCTTTTCCGAATGCTGTTGAAGGAGTTGATAAGGCTAATATAATAAGTAAAAATGACAACCCCAAAGTTGTTCTTTTTGCAGATGCCGATTTTTTATTTAATCAATTATGGGTTAGAAGTCAAAAATATTATGGTAGGAATGTATTTACAGCATTCGCAGACAATGGAAATATGATTTCTAATTTATTGGATAATATGGCAGGAAGCCCTGATTTAATCAATATTAGAGGTAGACAAAGCTCATCAAGGCCTTTTACTAAAGTAATAGAACTACAAAAAGCTTCAGATAATAAGTTCAGAGAACAAGAAAATGTTTTAAAACAAAGGTTAAGAGAAACAGAAGAGAAATTAAATGCAATTCAAAGGGAAAAAGGACAACAAAATCGGATGATTTTAAGCCAAGAACAAGAACAGGAAATACAAAGGTTTCAAACTGAAAAACTTGAAGTGCGTAAGAAGTTGCGAGAAGTACGCCGAAGTTTAGACAAAGATATTAAAGAACTTGGCAGTCATTTAAAAATTATTAATATTGGATTAATGCCTATACTGATCAGTTTAATTGGATTATTTGTATTGTGGATTAAACCCAGAAGAAAAGGAGGTAAATATGCAAAATAATATGAAGTTTCTAACATCGATATTCCTTCTTTTAGCCGCATTAAGTTATTATTTTGTAAGCACTAGCAAAACAACTATTGAACAGGAAAAAAACTTTATTCCGGAATTACAATCTCAAGTTAATGATATTGATGCAATTCAAATTAGTAGAAACAACCAACAAATCAGTTTGTATAAGAAGGAAGATTCTTGGAGAATTGTAGAAGCAAATAACTTTATTGCAGATGCGAATATTGTTGCCAGTTTATTGTTGAGTTTAAGGAAATTTAAACTTAAAGAAAAGAAAACAAAAAATCCCAAAAACTATGATAAGCTTTCATTATCAGAGACAGGTAAACATGCTGCTACAAAGATTATTCTCAGCAAAAGTGGTAAAATTGTAAGTCATGTGGCAATTGGAAAGGAAGCAAGGAATGGTCAAGGAACCTATGTAAAAGAAAATTTATCTTCTCAAACATGGTTGTCACAGGGGAATTTGAAAATTAAACTTGATATTAAGAACTGGATTGTCAATTCATTGTTTGATGTTGAAATTAATCAAATCAAATCTGTTGCTTTTAATTCAACAGAGACAGAATCGTTCTTTATCAATAAGTTGACTCCAAAAGATCAAGTTTTTGCAATAGAAAGTTTGCCTGAAGACAAGCAGTTAATTCAAGATTATGATCTAGATAATTTGGCTAATGGATTGAAAAAATTCACCATTGAGACTATACATGACATCACAAATTTACCACTGTCATCAATCTTAACCATAACTTACCAGTTGTTTAATGGAGTTGAGTATCATTTGGAATTTTATCAAAAAGATAATCAATATTTAATGACAGTTAATATGGCCAATGTTACAAATGGCTATGAGTTTGAAAAACAATTAAATAAATGGGCTTATGTCATACCCAGTTATAAATTTGATACATTAAACATAAAACTTACAGATATTATTGAAGATTTAGTAAATGAAGAATTATTAATAGATAACCCGGTAAAATAATATGTATAATCTACCAAAATATGCCTTTTTAATTGCTGCTGTTTATGGAATGACTGCAATCATACTGGCTGCTATGGGTAGTCACTTTTTTCATATTGAACGTGGCTCAGTAAACTATTTACTATTCAATAATGCTGTTACTTATCAATTGTTACATGCCATATTAATACTATGGCTTAGTAGTTTAAAGCATTTTAATTTTTGGATAAATTCAGCCATCATTAGTATGCTCTTAGGAATACTAATGTTTTGTGGTGGTCTCTATATATTGGTCATACATGGTAAAACGACATTTTCATGGATCACACCTGTAGGAGGAAGTTTTCTTGTATTAGGGTGGTTGAATTTAAGTATTTCAGGTTTTCAAAAGCTTTTAAAAAATGGATCTAATCGTTCATAATTTCATTTCTATATATTATTTGTATGAATAAATATAGGTTGTGGAAAATACTAAAGTTCTTGAATTTTGAGAAGATATTTATTAATTTATCTAAATAGCAATAGTATCGGTCATTCAATTTACAATTTTTAAGTTTCTCTTAAAATACTTGATTAATTTAACAAATATCTCCATACTTGATGCTTTGAAAATGTCCAAGTAATTTATGAGCTACCAAGCACTCGCTAGACAATATAGGCCGCAGAATTTTACCGAGTTAGTGGGTCAAGAACATGTTTCTCAAGCCTTAATTAATGGGCTTGAACAAGATAGAATTCATCATGCTTTTTTATTTACAGGTACCCGTGGTGTCGGAAAGACAACAGTGGCGAGAATTCTAGCTAAAGCTTTGAATTGTGAAAAAGGAGTAACAGGTAATCCATGTGGAGCATGCGCTGCTTGTTCAGAAATCAGCGAAGGACGTTTTGTTGATTTAATTGAAGTAGATGCAGCCTCAAGAACTGGAGTGGATGATACCCGTGAATTATTGGAAAATGTACAATATGCTCCAACTAAAGGCCGTTATAAAATATATTTAATCGATGAAGTCCATATGTTCTCTAACAGTAGTTTTAATGCGTTATTAAAAACTTTAGAAGAGCCACCACCACATGTTAAATTTTTATTAGCAACAACCGAGCCTAAAAAACTACCAGTTACAGTTCTTTCCCGTTGTTTGCAATTTAATTTAAAGAGATTAAATTTAAATCAGATTAACGATCATTTGATTAAACTTTTAACCCTGCAAAATGCAAATTTTGATAATCAAGCAGTTGAACTGATTGCAAGAGCTGCAGATGGGTCAATGCGTGATGGTTTAAGTCTGTTGGATCAATCATTGGCTTTTGGAGCTGGCAGTGTCTTGGTAAAGGATGTGATGTTAATGCTGGGTACTATGGATAAAGAAAGAGTGGTCGGTTTGTTAATCAGTATCATTGAAAAGAATGCTGAAGAATTGAATCAGCAGCTGCAGCAAATATTTGATATGTCTCCAGATTATTCACGATTTCTTGATGAAATGGCATTATTGTTGCACGAAATTTCTTTAGTGCAAATATTAAATAAATATGTTGAAGGTTCTCAATTTGATCGTTCAACTATTAGACAACTGGTTAAAAAAACATCGCCTGAACAAATACAATTGTTTTATCAAATAGTTATAAAAGGGCAAGATGACATACATTTGGCACCCGATAGTAAGACTGGTTTTGAAATGACAATTATTCGTCTGTTTGCTTTTAAAATTGGACATCCAGATAAATCTGAAAATTCTTCAAGCTCAAAAACTAATATAGTTTCTAATCAGCAAAATAATAGACAATCAGTTGATGTAACTCCTGCAAACACCAATCAAAATACGGCAGCGCATAGCGTAAGAGAAAGTAACGGCTCATCAGTGCCAGGTACATCAAATTCATATCAATCTTCATTGGGCCAAAGTAATTTGTCAGAGGTCAAAGCACGGACTGAAACGCAAGTGACACAATTAAATGCACATAATAGTTCGCCACATGCTACGCCCTCTGTTGATACTATTAAAAAATATAAGTTGTCTGATTTAACTGAAGCCAATTGGCAAAACATTTATCATGATTTGTCCTTAAAAGGCACGGCTAGAGAATTGGCAAGAAATGCACATATTTATAGTCATGATCAGGGAGTGCTTGTTTTAGCCATCGATAAACAAGCGCATGCTTTTATGACAGTCTCCGCACAAAATAAATTAACTACAGCTATTGAAAATATTACGATTGATCCAATAACTGTTAAGCTTGATGAAAATATCACAGTTGATAAAACCATAGCAAAAACAGAGCGAGTTATTGCAGATGCAAATATTCGTGAAACAAAACAACAAGTCAATGAAAATCCATTTGTTAAACACATGCAGGAAAACTTTGATGCAGAGGTGATACAAATAAAAGATGGACAAAACTTTTTAGAGGTATAGATAAAAATTATGAAAGGTAAACTAGGTGGCTTGATGCAACAAGCTCAAAAAATGCAAGAACAAATGCAAAAGCAACAAGAAGAGTTAGCAAACAAAACTATTATTGGAGAAGCAGGTGCAGGTATAGTCAAGGTCACACTGACTGGTAAAAGCCAACTTAAAGCATTAGACATTGATTATGATATGTTGGATGGAGACATGGAAATGATGGAAGATTTAATTATTGCAGCATTTAATGATGCGCAAAATAAAATTGCCTCTGAACAACAAGGATCGATGGCTGATATGATGGGTGGCATTGATTTGCCTCCAGGGTTTAAGATGCCTTTCTAATTATGTCTCTATTAGCTCAATTAATGAATGCTTTTCAAATTCTACCAGGGGTAGGTCCTAAATCTGCTCAAAGAATTTGTTTTAATTTATTACAAAAGAATAAAGAAAGTGCTATACAATTAGCAGATATTTTAAAACAAGCATGTGAAAAAATTGGTGAATGCCAACGTTGTAGAACATTAACAGAAAACGATTTGTGTCGCATATGTTTAAGTACAAAAAGAAATACAGATCAACTTTGTGTGGTTGAAACGCCTGCTGATTTAATGCAAATTGAAGGTGCTACTGATTTTTCAGGGACTTATTTTGTTTTGCATGGGCAGTTAAGTCCTTTAGATGGACTAGGTCCAGAAGAATTGGGATTCCCTCAGTTGATTAATATTTTATCCAAGGAACCTATTAAAGAAGTCATTTTGGCCACAAGTTCTACATTAGAAGGCCAAACCACAGCTCAATACATTGCTCAAATGTGTTCAAAAGCCGATATCAAAGCATCGGGTTTAGCTCATGGTGTGCCATTAGGAGGTGAACTAGAATACATTGATGCCAATACCATTGCCCATGCTTTTGGAAGCAGAGAAGTCCTATGAATCAGATGAGTAAACAAGAAGAAACCCTATTCGATAAAATTATCAATAAAGAAATTCCTGCAGAAATTATATATGAAAGCGATCAGGTATTAGGTTTTAAAGACATCAATCCTCAAGCACCAATTCACGTCCTGTTTATTCCAAAAATTCAGATCAAGACCATCAATGATATAAAAGAAAGCCAAGCTGAACTCATTGGTAAGCTTTATTTGGCAGCCAAAGATTATGCCAAAAAAATTGGTGAAGATGAAAATGGTTATCGCGTGGTGATGAATTGTAATAATAATGGCGGTCAAGAGGTCTATCATATACATTTACACTTTCTAGCTGGTCGACAATTAAGGTGGCCGCCAGGCTAAATACATCAAAGGGGTTATAATGAAGTTTTTCAATGTATTAATTTTTATATTATTTCCTCATCAATTATTCGCTCAGAAGATAGTTGATTTTAAAAGCTCAGAAATTCAAACAAATTTAATAGAATTGTATACATCTCAAGGCTGTAGCTCTTGCCCTCCAGCAGATAAAAAAATGATAGAATTAATTAATTCTGATGATTTGTGGACAAAATATGTGCCATTAGCATTTCATGTAGATTATTGGGATTATATCGGTTGGAAAGATGTTTATGCAAAACCTGCCCATACACAAAGGCAACGAATTCATAAATTTCAATCCAACCTTAGTTCGGTTTATACTCCCGGGTTTGTGATTAATGGTTCTGAATGGCGAGGTTACTATAACTATAAAAATTCATTCCCTGAATCTACTAAAAATCCTGGTATTTTATCGGCTCAATTAGATAGAAATAAATTAACAATTAATTTCAATCATACAGACAAGCAGTTAATGTTTAATTATGCTGTTTTAGGTTTGGGTTTAGAAAATGCTATTAAAAAGGGTGAAAATACAGGTAAAGTTCTTAAACATCAGTTTGTTGTTTTACATCATGACTCGGTAATAGATAATTCTCCTGCTGTCATTCATGGTATTAACTTAAGTAAATTTAATTCAAAAAAATTAGCTTTAGCCATTTGGGTTAGTGATCCTGATTCACTTATTCCTATACAAGCTACCGGTGGTTATTTAAATTAGTGTTATTGATAGTTGAGAAGTTTTATTAATAACTGATTCTTTTTAAGGTAAATTGAGTTGACCATTTTCCAGACCAATCAGGTTTACTTCCATCGGGATACAGTTCATCAACCATAGTCAAGATCATTAGATCTTGGTTTAATTGGTAAGTGTAAAATATTTGCCCGCCTTCAAACCCTGGGACTTTTGCAATAATTGCGGTGGTAGTTATCTTGGAATCCGTGTATTGGTAGTTTCCTGCATTAAAAACAACAGATTTAAACCCTGCAATCGCTTCTTTATCAGTTGGTTTTGATAAAATTTCAAAGGGTACTCTTGCTTTTTTTGTTGGTGTCCATTGTAGTGAATAACTGTTTTCACTAAATATAAAAACTCCAGGCTGGGCTTGATCAATAGTGGCGGTTCTTTCTTGACTAATCCAGCTGACTTGCTGAACTTTCCAAGCGCCAATAAGCGGGTTATTCGGGTTGAATGATTTTTTCTTTTGGCAACTAATACAAAAGATGGTGAGTGAGATAAATAACAAGGGTTTTAAATGATTCATATGATTTGACTATTTTATTGTAAAAAATCTATTTCTATAGAGCTGAAAGTTTCCTCTATCTTTATAGCTCGTATTCACAGTTAATGCTATCCTATGAAAATAACAAACTGTGTTAATGCTGTTTTATTAGTATAGGGTTACCATCTGGGTCACTGATAGAAAAAGAGGCTGATCCTTTTTCGCTATCCATCCCTGAAGAAAATTTAATACTAATTTCTTGTGCTTGTAATTCTTTTTGTAAAGTTCGTGCATCATTTGGACAGAATGTTCAGATGTTATCTGAAAACATACCTTGAAACAAACCAATTTTAGAGTTGACAATTTTTAGGGTTAGCCCATTTTGTACAATAGCTCCATCGATAGATCTAAAGCCTGACTTCTTATAAAAGGCATAAGATTTCTCAATACCTTTAACATTTAAGGGCAGTGAAAAAATACTAAGATTAGGTTTTTCTTTATTAGATTTTGATTGTTGTTCATTCATAGTTTTATGACCCAATTTTATAGACTATCTAGAGAATTTTGGCTTGATTCAAAAAGTAGTTGAATAAATTCTACTCATGCCATTTTCATAGGAATTGAGAGTATCAAGAAGGCTCTTAACATCTTGAATTTGATGAGGATCTTGATTGTTTCTCCTGCTAGTAAAGTATAATTGTTGATTCTTGACATCGACAAATGGACAATAGTCCATCGATTTTGAATTAACTGTTTCTCCCATATTCTTGGCTTGAGTCCAATTGCCATCATTACCTTTGTAACTGATGTATAAATCACCACTGCCTATACTATCTGGACGTTTGTATGCACCAAATATCAAGTAAGTTTCATCAGGTGCGATAAAGGCATTATATTCTTCGCCATCAGTATTTATCATGGAGCTTAATGAATAAGGTTTTTGGTAGTGTCCTTTCTTAAATTCACTCACATAAATATCATCTTTACCCTTAGAATCACTGTAATTTGCAGTAAAGTATAAATTATTATTGTTAGCTAATGATGGATAAAATTCATTTTTATTTGTGTTTATAGGAGCTCCTATATTAATGGGATTTGACCATTTTTTATCAATAGAAAGTCTCTCAACATACCAAATGTCATAATCTTTAGTTTTATCATCCGAGCTAGAAGGACGTTTTGAAGCAAAATATAATTTGAGTCCATCTTGTGAAAAAAATGGTTCTATATCATGATGTGAACCGGAAAATGTCGCAACAGTCGGATCTGACCATTCGTTATTATTTTTTGTAACTTTAACAATAACAGATACATCCGCTAAAGTGCTTTGTGCCGTAAAATAGGCTTCATTTTTATGCAATGTAAAATCTCTGACATTGTGAAAATTTTGATATAAGTTTAGTAATGTCGACTTAACTTTAGCCTGTACATTAAAGTTAATATTTATTAGAATTAATAATAAGAGCTTTTTCATAAGATTATATTATGCTAGTTTTTGATAGTATTATACACAAAATTAATAAAAACTTGGAGTGTTTTAAGAGATTGGACTGAACTTGAAAATATTGAATTAATCACTACATAGTAAGAGGTTTAAAACATATAATAACACGATGGAATACAAAGACTATTACAAAATATTAGGCGTAAGTAAAAGCGCAACAAAAGCTGAGATTAAAAAGGCTTATAAGCGTCTTGCGCGTAAATATCATCCAGATGTCAGTAAAGTTTCGGATGCAGAAGAAAGATTTAAAGAAGTTAATGAAGCTTATGAAGTCTTAAAAAGTGATGAAAATCGTGCATCTTATGATCAATTAGGCGCCAATTGGAAGCAAGGACAACAAGGTTTTGGTGGCCATAGTGGCTTCAGTGGAGGGGGTGCAGACTTCAGTGATTTCTTTGAGTCTGTTTTTGGTGGAGGAGGTGGACAATCTGCTCGTGGAGGATTTGGTGGGCAACAACAATTTCAACAAAAAGGACAAAATATTAAACAAACCATTAAAGTACCATTAAAAGATTTATACACAGGTGTTAATCGTATTTTCAATATTAAACAACCAGAATCAGGAGCGCATGGTCAAACTTATATGGTTGAGAAACGCATCACTGTGAAAATACCAAAAGGCATAGAGCCAGGTAAAAGTATTCGTTTGAAAGATAAAGGAGAACCCGGTATCAATGGTGGTGCTCATGGTGATTTATTACTTAAAATAGAATTAGACGTAGATATTAAATTTGATTTACAAGGTAAGGATGTCTACACAGACTTATTATTAACACCATGGGAGGCTGCATTGGGTGCTAAAGTCAATGTACCAACACCTACAGGATCGGTTGCTATGAATACTCCTAAAAATATGCAAACTGGTAAAAAAATGCGCCTAAAAGGCAAGGGTTTACCTTCTCAAGTGCCCGGTAATTTATACGCGATTATTAAAATAGTCAATCCACCTGAATGTGAAAAAGCTGAAAATGAATGGAAGGCACTAGCTAAGTATTTTGATTTTAACCCTAGAATTTAATAATGATAATTGATGACATAATTGCTTTGTTCTTTTCAATTTTTGAAGGCTTGTTTGTTTTTTTATTTGAAGGCATTGCATTGCTTTTTGCAAGTATCATAAATTTATTTATTTTGTTTATAGAATTAATTGTTGGTCTCTTTGTTACAGGCTTTTCAATGAAAAAAGTAAAGCCGTATAAAAGAAAGAAAAAAGACAATGACCACAATGAATATAATCATCAAAAAGATGAAAATAGTAGTGAATATGGTAAGTATGCACTTTATATTTTCATTGGAGTAATAGTAGCCTTTTTACTTATAAAACCTTATATAAGTTCTTTATCTTATCAAGACATTACTTTAGTGGCTAAAGATGGCAAAAGTTTGCCATTTGCCTCTGTGGTAATATACCGAGATGGTGCTGTTGAGCACAGAAGAACCAAAAATGATGGTAGTCTAAGAATAAAAAAATCAGGTCTGGAAAAAATAGTTATCAACGATAAAAGATATGTAGAAACGACATGGTTGACTGAAGATTTGGCCGATATACTCGTAGTTAAAAGAACAATTCTGGGCTCTGGTTTAGATGTGTTAGCTAATAAACTATTGAAGCCTAAAAATTAATACGTCTTTTACCTAGACGCTAGACAGTTTACTAATTGGAGTAAAATACCATGGGTTTTTTAACTATAAACCTAATGATTTTCTGATGTTTACACTATTGTAAAAAAGCGCTAATAAGATAAAGAACTTATTAACGCTTATTCTTTTATTTTATTAAAAAGTGTTTTATAAGTTAAAACATTTGGCTTCACATCTTTCAAAAGTCATTTCGCAAGCCCACCATTCACCACTTCCTTGAGCAGTAGCAATACATGATCTGAAATTCATTAAGCAATTTCTAGTGCATTGATCAAAAGTAACTCCTCTTAATTCTTGATGAATTCCTGAATTAGCTGGAGCTTTTTGTAAGTTAAATGTGGTGTGTGTAACAAATGAGTTGCTGTTAATATCACCTTTTGCCATAACAGCTGAGAATGAAAGTGTTAAGCTAAGTGCTAATAATAATTTTTTCATAATTTTATCCTATATTGAATTTTTAAATTTATAATAAATATATCCCTATGTTTTTTTGATATTCCTTTAATATGTTTTTTAAGTTTTAAAACATGGATTCATCATAAGTATTTTTTTTAAAATTCGTTATCTTAAAAAGGACTTAAATTTAACAATACTGGCTATTTATTTTATTATTTAGGACAAATTTTTTATTTTCTAGGGCAAGGGGTTGATGTTTTTATCTTGGCTTATTTACAATAACCATCCACTTATATGACTTGGCATAAAAATGAAAAAAAATACAATAAAATTTATATTGATCCTAGTATTAGGAATGAGTTACTCAAACGTAATGGCGCTTAGTCTGTTTGATTTTAAAGCCTGTGAACTACATGGAATCGAATACACGTTAGTTAGGAATCATGAACAATGTCCATTGGTTGATTGGCATGAAGATTTGGTTGCAGCAATGAGTTCTGTTAACAATAAAACTAATTCAAATAATTCTGTTCAAGAAAGTACTGTTGGTGCTTTTATTCGATCAAAACATAGACCCGTTGTTTTCCAAGAAGAGATGAATTCAGAGGATATGTCATATATTCAAGAGGACTCCAAAATATCTTATTTGATTGAATTATATGAAGTCATAGTGCACGGTTCGCATTGTTATTCTTCACACCCTGGACACATTTAGATATTAATCAATTTATTTAAGCACTATTAAAAACACTCAATTAAATATAAATCCATATAGGTGTTTTATTGGATTATTTTTAAGAGCAGTTTGTAATGATCGCTTATAGTAATACAAAACAATTAAGAAAATAAAGCCTTAGAATTATTTGTCTAAGGTTTTATTATTTATAGTGAAACAAAAAATTATAAACTAATTAACTTAGTTATAATGTATTTCTTTTTTATATATCTAAAAAATGGATTGTACTCAAATATTTTCTACAAATACCAAATCATACCTGATGCTTTTTTGGTTGGCTTTCTCCTGTAATTCTCTAGCTGCAATCGATAGGTTTAATTACTTTGGAGAGCAAAATGGCCTATCTGATCTTAGTGTAAGAAGTATTACACAAGACCATACTGGTTATTTATGGGTGGGTACAAAAAGTGGTGTATATAAATTTAATGGGCATGTATTTAAAAAGGAAAATATATTAAAGGAGCCTAAAAACTTAATGGTCAATAGTCTTTTTGTTGATAGGCAAAATAATATTTGGGTTGGAACTCAAAGAAATGGATTGTTTCGAAAGCAAAATAATAGTTGGTCGAATATAGAATTATTATCATCTAATTACAATAAGCTATCAATAACAACAATAATTGAAAAAAATAATAAAATATGGATAGCCACAAATAAAGGACTGAACTTCGTAAATTTACATGATAATACATTAACAAGTATAGACTCCCTGAAAGGAAAGCATATTTGTTCATTAGAATTTATTAGTGAAGATGAGTTATTGATTGGCTCAAAAGAAGAATTGATCACTTATAATATTAAATTGAATAAAGTTGAATCTTATCAACTACCTCTTGATGAAAATACTTATGTGACACATACATTACTTGTTTCAAATAAAGTTTGGGTTGCTACAACTACAGGTTTGTTATATTTCAATATCACCAATAAGCAGTTTTCATTAGGTCCAATTGAATTACAAAATACAAGAGTTCTCAATATATTAAAAGAAAAGGACAATATATGGATTGCGTCTACGGAAAAAGGATTATTCTTTTTCGAAAAAGGAAATAATTTTAGGAATATAACTTACTCAAGAAGTGATAATTCATTATCTGATAAATATTTAAAGACTATGTATATATCGAATAATAATCTATGGGTTGGTAATTTTTTTAATGGGCTTAATCATTTAGATTTAAATAGAATGGAATTTAAATATGAGGGTACTTATGAAAACAGTATTTATTGTGCTGAAACTGCAGCAACCTATAATATTTGGTTAGGCTCAAAAGGTATGGTGTGGTTGAGTTCAACAGACGGTTTAATTCAATTTAATAAATATTCTGGAGAGTGTCATTTATATAACGACTCAAAGATACCTTTTGTCGTATATTCAACAACTAACAAGAAACAAAAAACGTGGTTGTCAACTTCTCAGGGTTTAAAGCAATTTGATGAAAAACAGCAGGCAATTACTCATCTGAATTTTAATGGTGTCGTTTATTTTACATTTTCAGATGTAAATGGAAAAGATTATTTGGCAACAAATGCTGGGCTATATGAATATAATGCTTTGACATCTAAATCTCAACTGATTGAAAATACAAAAAACATCGAAATAAAAGGTCATAAAAAAGATAAAAATGGCAAAGTTTATTTAATAACAAGTCAAGGCATGGCTTATTTAGAAAATAGTCAATTACACTACTTGGTTATTAATGATGCATTAGGGAACTCTCTAAACATTTCATCATTCCATTTGGCAGCCAATAATGAACTATACTTGGCGACTGATGATCAAAGGCTTATTCATTATAAGCAAGATGGCGTTTATATAGAATCATTTAGTCTGCAAAACGAATTTATTAAGAGTTTTAAGGTCTACAGTATTATTTCAGGTGTCGATGAAAATGACATTTGGTTAGGAACAGATAAGGGCCTCATTAGGTATAATTTGAAATCTAACCAAATTAATGTTTTTAAAAATATTGCTGGTAATCGCACTAATCTTTATTTACCAAATTCGATTTATAAATCAAAAGAGCAAGAACTTTACTTTGGAACGACTACTGGTTTTGTATATTTTAACCCAAATGATA
>Ga0316204_10007146_pt1 | contig 16590 bp, 21 predicted proteins | sample 6monrhotite_MG_2_FD_205661 | JGI IMG/M metagenome (GOLD analysis project Ga0316204, IMG submission 205661) | Microbial mat bacterial communities from mineral coupon in-situ incubated in ocean water Damariscotta River, Maine, United States -... | ecosystem: Environmental > Aquatic > Marine >... | reverse complement strand
ACGATCATTGCGGCGCGCCAATACAGCCGACGTGGTAAAAACGGTTTGAGGATGCGGCCCAGCATGGCGATACTCTAGGGTCCGAACTCTGAATATGCGAGACCTGCCGTGACCGAACCCGATTTCAGCCCCCTGCCCGGCCAACCCCTGATCCTCGAACCCGGATTGCGGCTAGTGCTGGCCCCCAATCCGTCACCGATGACCGAGCGTGGCACCAATACCTATCTGCTGGGCGACGGCGAGGTGACGGTCATTGATCCCGGCCCCGAAAGCGACGCCCATCTGGCCGCCCTGCACGCCGCGCTGCGCCCCGGTGAGCGCATCACCCGGATCGTCGTGACCCACTCGCACAAGGATCACTCGCCCGCCGCACGCCCGCTTGCCCAAGCCACCGGTGCTGCGGTTTATGCCTTTGGCGATTCGCTTGCTGGCCGCTCGGCGCGGATGCTGAGGCTGCAGGATGCGCCGCTGGGTGGTGGCGAGGGTGTCGATGCGGCGTTTCGGCCCGATATCTGCGTGCCAGATGGCGGTGAGATCGACAGCGGTGGAGTAAGTCTCAAGGCCATTCACACGCCGGGGCATCTGGGCAATCACCTGTGTTTTCAATGGGGTGACGCGCTGTTCACCGGTGATCACGTCATGGGATGGGCACCCAGTCTGGTGTCGCCGCCCGATGGCGATCTGACCGATTTCATGGCCAGCCTTGACCGGATCGAGGCCCTCGGGCCGCTGCGCTACTATTGCGGCCACGGCGCGCCGGTGGCCGACGGGCAGGCGCGGGTGCGTGCCCTGCGCAGCCATCGACAATCCCGCGAAACCGCCATCCTCGCGGCGGTGAAAAACGGCGCGGGCAGCACGTCTGAAATCACCTTGGCGGTTTACGCCGATGTGCCACAGGCACTGCTGCCCGCTGCCGCGCGCAATGTGCTGGCGCATCTGATCGACCTAGACGCCCGTGGATGCCTGCGCTTTGACGGTCCGGTCGGGCCGAAAACCCGCGTTCGTGCCGTCTAGCCAGCGTGTCTGAACCGGATGCAATCCGTTCCCGGCGATCGCGGAAAAAAAATGCGTCGAAAGCCCGCACAACCCCCTAGACGCGCCCGACCCCCATTGCTATATCGCCCCCGGTGATCCGGCGTAGCTCAGCGGTAGAGCAGTTGACTGTTAATCAATTGGTCGTAGGTTCGATCCCTACCGCCGGAGCCAATTAACTCAGTAAAATCAGGTAGATATGCGAAACTTCGGTTTCGGGTATTGGCCTGATTCTGACTTTCACATACCTTACACACATTGCACACAGGCAGTGAGGGGTTCGGTATGGCCGAAAAACACACGATTCTTGGTGGCAAAGTTCACGTCTATCAACGTGAAAGAAGCTCGGTTTGGCAGTGTTCCGCATATCTTGAAGGCAAGAATCGGCGTGTCAGTACCAAAGAAGAAAGTTTAGCCAGGGCAAAAGAGTTCGCAGAGGACTGGTATCTCGGTTTGCGCGGGAAAAAAGCCCGTGGAGAGCTGTTATCCGAAATTACCTTCGCGCAAGCGGCAAACCGCTTCACCAAGGAATACGAGCTCATGACGGCTGGTGAACGCAATATGATGTACGTCCAGGGACATCGTGGTCGCCTGAAGAATCATCTCCTACCCTATTTCGGCAAGATGGGGGTCTCGCAGATAACATCAGGGGCCGTGCAAGACTATCGCATCTTCCGTCTTACGGGAGATGACGATCCAGATCACAAGGCCCCTTCTCGCTCGACCATGCATCATGAAATCGTCACCCTGCGGCAAGTTCTTAAAACGGCGCTTAGGCATGGTTGGCTACAGGGTTTGCCGGATCTGTCGATGGCCTATCGCTCATCCGGAAAAGTCACTCATCGCGGTTGGTTTTCACACGAAGAATACAAGGAACTCTATACGGCGACGCGGCGGAACATCAAAAACACCAAGAACTCCTATCACAAGGCAATGGCCGAGCAACTGCACGACAAGATCCTGTTTATAGCCAATACCGGTATTCGTCCTGACGAAGCCAACTGGCTTGAATACCGGGACGTCGAGATCGTCGAAGACGACGCCACGGGCGAGACGATCCTCGAAATCGAAGTGCGCGGCAAGCGCGGGGTGGGTTACTGCAAAAGCACCACCGGTGCGGTTCGACCATTTGAGCGTCTAAAAGAGCGCAATCAACCGGAGCCGACCGACCGTCTTTTTCCGGTAGATCACAACCGACTCTTTAATCGTATACTGGAAGAAACCGGGCTAAAGTCTGATCGGCAAGGCAATCGGCGCACGCTCTATTCCCTGCGCCACAGCTACATCTCATTTCGCTTGCTGGAGGGTGCGGATATCTATCAGATTGCCAAGAACTGCCGAACGAGCGTAGAGATGATTGAAAAGCACTATGCGGTGCATTTGAAGAACAGTCTGGATGCGGCGGCTATCAACGTTAGAAAACCAAGACATCAAAAGATTGTTGATTGAATCCAAGGGAATTTTCATGGCCGTCTTCATTAGCTACAACCACAATGACAGCGATTTTGTTGACACGCTAGCCGCAAACTTGGTGCGGGCAAAACACCACATTTGGATGGATAGATGGGAACTGAATGTAGGCGACTCGCTAACAGCCAAAATTGAAGAAACGCTTACTGAATCAAGTGCTATACTCGTAATTCTGTCAAAAAACTCCGTGGAATCAAGCTGGTGTAAGAGGGAACTTACAGCTGGCTTGGTACGAGAACTTGAAGAACAGAAAACGTTGGTTTTGCCGCTTGTCGTCGATGACTGCAATATCCCTCTCTTTTTGAGGGACAAGCTGTACGCAGATTTTCGGAAAGACCCAGATAAGGCCTTCGAACTCGTGGATCGATCATTAGCGAGGATTTCGAACCCGACAATGTCGCGCACCGAGAGCCCAGATTTTCACACGGATTATGCAATTGATTGGAAACGGATGAATGATCCCCGATCTGAAGAGAGTTGGATATTTCGACTAACTTTCGTCGACCACAGCCCAAAATTTCCCTACGTCGTAGTGAGCGAATTCAAGATTTTCGAGGTTGAAAGTGAGAACCAGTATGAAATTGCGCTCAATGCAGGCGACGTTATGACTTTTGCGCTAAAACTGATGAAGAAAATCACTGAAGAAGTTAAAAGAAAGCCGCTTACTGGTCTATTATCAGACAACATCACGCAATACGTTGCGTGGCCAGTCGAGATTTCAAAAACCGAAAAGTATGGAGTTGTTTACTCTTACCGTCGCATGGGCGAAGACAATGGGATGGACACTGTAGTTCATTTGGACAACAATTTGTTTATGGCGCACGCGCACTTCGAGAGAACAGTTCGCTCGTAGATGCGCAAAAGCCGACTCTTCGCGAGTTTTAGAATTTCGTGGGCAGCCATGAGTTAACCATCGATACCCAACATACCTTCTGGTTTGCTTGGAGATTATCCCCACATTCTTTATGGAAAAAGCTGGGTATTAATCCTTTCATATTTTTCCCATGGGTATTCTTAGTGTGCCAATTTGGCATTACCAGACCAGCCATGTTGGCATGTTTAGACCTGCCAATTTGGCACGTCAGGATCGGCCAGCTCTGCCGCCCTTGGGGACAGTCAGGTTCAACTCGTAGAGGTTCACGCGGCCTTGCCCAAGCTTCTTGATCGTCAGGAATTTCTCCTTCTCAAGTTCCTTGATGTAGCGCGCGACGCTGCGCAACCCTGAGCCCATGTCCTTGGCCAGGGTTTCCTGACCGGGAAAGCAATAATCATTGCCCCAGGCATAGCTCAGAAGCATGGCGTAGGTCAGCTTTGCACCGGGTGAAATGCGCGGCGATTTCAGCATGTAGTTTGGCACCTGGGTGAAGCCGTTCGTTGAAAGCGCGTCGGCTCCGACGAGCTTGATGTTTTTCTCCTGAAGCAAATCTCCGAACGGTTTCATATGGAAATATTATACATCATCAAACGCGCGATTTCGCGGACGGTGTTCACTATCATTCACGTCGTAAAAGTCACTTCCCTGCTCTGAAGCTTTCGGGTCGGGCATTTCAATTTTGGTGTGCCGCCCAGCAACCGACACTGCTTTCAAAGTGTGCAACGTTTCGCGGTGCATGTCTGCCATCAGCGTATCGTTTCCGCGTTGGTGAACGATCTGCTCGCGCATGAATTTCTTGTCCTCGCGCAGCTCCCCGATCAGGTCTTCTTGCGCATCCATCCGTGCTGTCAGCTTGGCGTTCTCAATCAACAACGCGACCCGACTTCGTTGTTCCCCGCTGGCGTCGTCAGTTCCGCCCGGCGTCGCCGTGACGTCCGGTTTGGCCTCTGGTGTTCTCGGCAAGCCGGGGTCAAACGTGACGGCGTCAACACGCTCTGGCGTCGCTATGACGTCGGGTTTTGCATCACTGGATGTCTCGGTTTTACGCTCTGGTTCGGCGTCGCCATTTGTGGCTGGCGTTGCCATTGGCGTATCGACGGATTCTTCTGGTTTCGTCTGAATGAACCTGCGCAGGGAAGCGCCATTGATGATCCATTCATGTACCGGATTGCCGTTGCGGGTGGTCTTCAGCTTATAGCAATCAAACCGGGCTTCCTGGCAGTAACGCTGCAGCGTGCGGATCGACGGCTGCTTGCGGTTCTCGGCAGGGAAGACCTCAAGCGCTTCACCAATGGTCAGGTCGTATGCAGACAGATCCGGCAACAGGGGAGTGTAAGCACGCTCTGGCGCCGCACTAACGTGACCGTGCGGGTTTGGCGACGCTGTGACGCCCGGCTCAACAGAGCCGTATCCTGTGGCGCTGTCGTTTGGCGAGGTGGCGTCTGGCGTCGCCCCGCCAAATGACGGCACGGGCACCTGTCGTCCAAATTGATCGGAATTCATATCAGAATTCTATCACACCTCGTTTGACGATGCCGGTGCCTTTGCTCCAACCGGAAGGCAATCCACAAGAGATTATGGTAGGATGCGACCAGACGTTCCTCATAAAACTGGAAGACCACATGACCCATTCAATTGTCTGGGAAGGCATAGCCGTGTCCATCTCCCATACACCAAATTGGCTGAACTCAGAGTTCCATCACATTGAACTGCGGGCTGATGAAAAGCTGCCCGTCACCGAAACTGGATACCGGTCGCACTTTGTCCACCAGGATGAATTTGCCATGTTTGAAAACGTAACATGCTTTGTTGAGCAATGGTTGGATGCAGCGGCAAAGCCGCCGGGCTGGATCAAGTACAAGGAGGAAAACCGCCAGCTGTCGCTGTTCTGATTGCATGACATCAATCCCACTCGGGAAGTGCCAGAGCCGCAAATCGTCTCCCGTCTGATGCCCCCGAAATGGTTCGGGGCCGTCAGGCTTGAGAGGAAAAAACATGACGGGTAATCGAACAAAAACCATCCAGGAATTGAATGATCGGTTTCGGAAAGGCGACGCTACCATTCCAGGTACGGTCATCGTTACCACGGGCGTTCAAGCGTTGCTGGCGGAAGCGGAAAAGAGCTTCGAGGCCCTCGCCTCGGTGGTTCAGGGTTTCGACGATTTTTGCAAGGACAACGATCCCTATGGCGAACACGACTTCGGCAAGTTCAACTTCCACGACGCCGCTTGTTCTGGAAAATCGACCAGTACAACACGACCTACGACGGTGGGTCAGAAGACCCGACCAATCTTTCGAAGACATGCCGCGTGCTAACGATCATGATGACGCATGAGTATTGAAACCGACCCGGTGCCAAAAGGCGCCGGGTTTTTTTGCAAAGTGAAATCGGAGGCAACCCAATCTAGCCGGTGACCCGGCTTGCCAACATAACCATACATCTTTCACTTTTCGGACATTGGCAACAACGCATCGCGCTTTTACAGTGTGCTGAGTAGCTTGGAGGCTTTTTGATGGAACGTGAACCAAACCTGATCATTTCGAGCGCTTCGCAGCGTATTGTCGAGGACGGCGTACCCTTCAAGGTGGATATCTACAAACTCGCGGGTGGAGGTCGATGGTCGCTTGAAGTTGTGACAGCCGACGGAACGTCCATTGTCTGGGACGATTTGTTTGACGACGACCGGGCCGCATTCAACGAAGCAGTTACTACTATCCGCAAAGAAGGCGCGGTGGCATTCGCCAACGGCGGGTCAAACATCGTTCCGTTCAAACACTAAGCCAATGGCGAATCGGCCCATTGCTGCCTTCCACCCACCACGCCGATGCCGCGCCGCAGCTTCACCAGACCGGCCATTCGTCGATGGCGCAGCATTTTCGGAGGATGAAGGTCGGCAGAGCGGACGAAGCGCCAGTTCGCTGCGGCTGCGCCAATGTCGGCTTTGAAGAATCGGCAGTGTCAAAAACGGTCGTTTTTGTCCCTTCGTGGGGTCTTGCCAAAATCTTTGAAAAATCTTCTGCCACAAAACCTTGGCAGAACTCCGTTTGATTTTGTCACGTTTTTGGCCGTCGCTCGAAGACCGGACATTCGTGCGCAGCGCAGCATCGGTGAAAGTGGGCTCCAAGCCGACCTCGGATGCGGTGCGGCATCGGGTCAATTTGCAGTAATTTTCCAGACAAGGACGGCCCATTCCTGCCGTTGGCCAATGGGTCAAGATGCTGCGGTCGCAGCCCGCATTGCCGACATTCGCCGCGCGTGCAAAACCTTATGCCGCTCGAACTCACACAACGCTGGACGGAGCTGTCGTTGGACGGAGTTCGGTCAGCGTCCGTTTTTCAGAAATTCGGCTACCGGATCATCAGTCCAAATCTGGACTTCGATACCCGCTTTCGGGGGATAACGTGGTTGGATCGGTCGGATAGCCATAGCCGGATCAAATGCAAGAACACCGAACACACAGTTTGACCAGGCATGTAGGCTGCACCTGGTCCTGCCGAGCCTGTCAAAATAGCTTGAACCCACTATGCTCGGTGAGCGCATTCCAAAATCGAGCGTCAGTCCAATAGCCGGTATGCCCGCCAATTCCGATTGGGATATCGGTTTCACCTGGTTCGAGCGCCACAACCGTCGTACCGACATAATCACCTGTGCGATAGAAATTGTGCCAGTTCACAGCCTCGGCGAAACCATCATCAATTCTGAAATCCTCAGGAAAATACTGACCAAATATGTGCGAGATCGGAGAGCCCATGGTGATCAGGTTCATGTTTTCGGGCAAAGTGCCGTTACGCCGCATCTGCATGAGACGACGTACGGCGATCACTGAGCCGGATGAGTGGGCGATGACCGTCAGGCGATGCGCTGGATTGTGGCGTAAGGTGTGGGTCAAGACGCGCTCAAATCGGCCTTCGAGAGCAGCGCGTACAGGGAACTTCGGATTTGCGCGAGTACCCGGCATTGGAGGCCGGGCACCGGAATATCCGGTTCTCTTTTTCGTGGGTCTGGCCATGACCGTATACACCACCACGTCGCGTGCAATTCCGAGAATGTTACTCAGAACGCTGGCGCCATAATACGAAGCAAGCCCAATGCTTAGAAAAAGCAAGGAGAACGCTTTCTCAGAGCCATCAAGAAAGTCGAAGAAACTAAGCGGGCGCTCAAACCAGTTTCCCAATCCGTAGTAAGACCGCCAGCCATTTTCCCTGAGGACCTGTTCCACGAGCCAGTCTACCAATGTCATTGCAAAGTAAAGCGTAACTAACGTCGTCCCGGCGAACACAACCTGGACAGCCGGATTTAAGATCAGCCGTGATAATATGTCGGGCTGCTGGTTCAAGTTTTTTCGGAACAAGCCTCTGAGTGCCACAAGAAAGATCATCAGACCAACAAGTAGAATAAAAGCGAACCCGTACAGTTTTGTTGAGGGTTCCATGAAAACACCTGAGAACGCTTTGAGGGCCACGAGTTCAGGTCCTCTGGCGATGGTGCTGCCAGGCGCAGCTGGCTCGATCTCACCTAGCATGAACCAGAAAACAACAGCCCAGAAGGCAAACTGAACCGTCATCCACAGAAAAACCATCCCTGAGCAGACCGGTGCGAAAATCCTCGTTTGCCCGGAGGCCGTCTCTGATCGCCGTACCAGCACCAACTCACTCGCCCACATCAAATAGCACAGAAAACAGAGCAAAAGGGTTGTCCACCACGACAGGGACAGGGCGCTGAAGAGCAGTATGGCCAGGTGTTCGACGGGAGTTTCAAAGCCGGACTGCAATACTTCCGGATAGACGTGTAATTCCGGATTGATTGTCAGACCGATGCCTAAAGCTAATGTTGCCACGCCCAGGACAATCAGGCCTTGCCAGAACCTCCACAGCAACAACGTCTGATCGCGCTTTTGAGATAACCACGCTGCAATGAAAACAGCGATGCCCCCGATAACAGAAACGATCCACCCGGACTTGAGTAGGACCGCAACTTCGGGCGACACTTTCAGATCAAGTTGCTGAATCAAGAACTCGGGAATCAGAACGGCCACTCCGATACCAAGCATTGCGTTAACCGGCGCAATTATTGCGAAAAACAGCCAAACAAATGCTCGCACAACCCATTGGGTAGGTTTACTCGCGGTGTTTGTGGCATTGTCGAGCGCAATGTAGGCGATCCCCAGCAAATTCCACACGACATCCGCAAAAGTCGCCAGAATCCCAGCTGGAGCACTGGACCGGTCTGCCCAGAATACCTCGGTGAACAACGTTCTATCTTGCTGGCCGCTCATGCGCGCGCCTATCAGCAAGCGAGAGTTGACCGGAAACGGTATTGCTACTTCACCATTGTTTGGATTGGTCTCTTGCGAATAACCTGCCTCCGCGATTGTGAAACTGCTCGATTCGATTTGAGGGATGGAACCGCCATTTCGCTCAAGCTCCGCGATTGCCCCGGCAACTGTTTCATCGACAGTGTGCCCAGCAGTCTGTTCCCCAACTCCGTGAACTACCAAGATTGAATGACTAAGCACTGGAAATGCCCCAAGTAGGAATGATACCCTAGCAAATAGTCTGGCATGAAAAACAACTGCGCGTCCATCAAATCAAGGGTTGTATGGTCACCCGATATCTAAATGAGCCGGGCCAAATTCGTTTGCTCCGGGTGCGGCTGGGTTAGTCGGTGATAGATGGATAACACCAAGCCGTGCCCCAAGTGCCGTGGATTAAATTCTTTATCACGAAGAGGACGGGTCGATTGTTTTAGTCACAGTCATCGCGATGGGTGTGCTTGCAATCTCGATGGGTGCCCAGCAGGAAACAGGTAGAACCGGCACAAAGCTGCCGTCCGTCACCTGTCCGAATACTGCATTGAAGCGTATCGCAAGGAAACAACCCAGTGAAATACCAATTTCTACTTCAGGGACTAAGTCTATCGGGTTAGACTTGGGACGTTGCGAATGTGTTACTCGCAAAGATCATCGCCAACTTCAACACCGCGTGCGCTTCTGCAACTAGTGCTACATCACGGACCCATTGCCCTTCGGGCCCTCCAGTGAATTTCTCACCATGAAAGTAGCTGTTGCGAACTCGGCGAACGCCATTGATGATAAGTTGTGCGACATTGGTAAGCGGAATAGTTATTTGCGGTGACCATTGCATGTTCGCCATTAAGCGCCTTGGGGGGACTCCTATCAGTTGGGCCGCAATTGCTTGTTCGACTACTTGATCATAGAAAGCAGCCCCCAAGGATTGAGCAAACAAGTCCCAATCAGCTTCAGCGACTGCCATGTTCTTTCTAAGAAAGCCGGAACGCTTCATAGCATATTCCATCGCCCGAAAATCAGATGCAAAAGCCCCGCCAATTTCATATGGGTTGATCATCGAATCTATTTCACCCAAGTCTTTGAGATGGCGTCGAAATCTAGATCCTACCACTCTTCTTTCCAAAGCTCAAAATATGGGATGTCGTTGGATGATGGTCCAGGATCACACCGATCAATTTTCACTAATGAAGGCATGATCAAGGCCTCACCAATCAGTAGCGCTTCACCAGCCGCTAGGCTTGGCAATTTGTCACATAGTTTACCCAACGTATCCGGCATCAGGCGTGCCACGTAGCCCTGATCAATAGGGTTGGTCAAACGCATTGCCACAAAACTACTGCATTGGGAAAAGATAGTTTCCGATATCTCAGAAGGACGCTGGCTGGAGAGCAAAAGGGTTACCCCATATTTCCTGCCCTCTTTGGCTATGCGTTCGATAGAGAGCTTAGAAGATCTAAACTTTGCCAAATCGCTCTTTGGAACGTATTTGTGTGCTTCTTCATAAACCAACAGAATAGGCGCGTCGCTATTGTGTAATTCACCTGCCGCACTCCGGATGGTTTTGTAGTGATATCCGTACTCAAATAGAATTCTTGAAATGAGTGAGACGGTAATACTTAAAACCTCAAATGGATCCCCGCTCAAGTCGATAACCGTTACATTTCGATTGGGCGTACCGTATCCAATTTAGCTTTGGAGCGTGCCCTCTAAGGTGGCTCCATCCGCTGCCGCTCCAAACAAGAAATCCAATCGTTTTTTCCGCCACCTTAGCAGCAAACCGTGCAAAAAACTTCTCAAGAGTTTTATCAGCATAAATGCCGTTTGTAACGCTTTGAGCCTTGGTTTTATGGAATTCATACCGTTGTTCGAAATACTTTTCCAAACGCTTCTCATTTGTTAGCTCTAAACCATGAGTAGGATCGGTTTTCCCATCCGCAGGGAGAGCATATGAGGAGTCAACAATCATGTAGCAGGAGTCGTCTTTAGCATTCACAGTTTCATTTTTTATGTTGAACAGAGCATTTAGTACCTCATCGATCTTAAACCTGAGCGGACTGTCAAAAAAGGACATTCTGCACACTTGGATTGTGCTCTCTCTTATTCTCTGTGACGAGATTTCGCAAAACGGAAGACTGATTGTAATTGTCCCGTTCGCCGGTATCCAGCAAGACTTCTTCAAGTTCCTCACTATTCAAGAGACAAAACGGCAAATGAATGCTGCTAACGCCTATGTGGTTCGCTTCTGGGAAAGCTGATTTGTACTCAGAGTGGATGTCAAAGATAACCACATGTGAGTTATTGAGTGAAAAATTGCCGTCTTTTTCAGAAACCGCTGATTGGACGATCCGAGTGATCGTGTGTGATTTACCTGACCCAGTCGATCCAACTACCGCGATGTGTTTGTCAAAAAAAGCTTGTTTCCGTTCACAGGAACTCGAATATTTGCGTTTGAGACGAGCGAGCAGAAACTAAATCGCTTTTCCTTGTCCACAGATTCTTCGAAAATTGCCTTGATGTCTTCTTCAGTCGCGGGAAATACGCCTGTTGGTGGGATAGTTAAAGTATCACCACCGCGTGTGAACTTTCCCTCTGCAACGATACCTAGCGGAAGCGCCTCAATTACGTGTTTCCGCTCCGCTTTGTCATTAACTTCAATGACAAAGTTCTCAATAATCGCGATTAATGCAGAATCTTCACTGTCAGTGATGCGTAAATACGATCCAACCTTGATGCGTCCACCACCCGAAAACGCGGCGATATCTTCAACTGATATCTTAACCTTATCCGAAAATACTGCGATAACCTCGGCTGTGATTTTTTCTTCATCGTTCATTTTGTGTGTCCTAATCCCAAAAATATTTTGGTTATGAAATAGGGGCTTTCAATGTTGATCGGGTCATAACTTATATCAATTGGCAAAAACTCTTTCGGTATGCGCGAGGCAATGTAAAAATCATAAATCTTTCTTGTAACGCCATCGATATGGTTGAAAACATCTTTGATTTCTGTCTCGGAGCTTAGTAGTTTTAGCTTATAGAGATCGCATTTGGTCGGATCTCTTGCCAGTTGTTTTGGGATGAATTTTGCGCCTTGAAACGGGTAGCCATCATCAAACAAAAGGCCTTCTGAATGCAATCGTTCTTTTACAATTATGAGATCGGCTGCTGAAATTCCGCGGAGCGCTACATAAGGGCAAAATCTGTCATCTTCGGTTGTCCTAACATACTCTTTGTTCGAGAATAGTGTTGCTATTTTCGTTAGCGCCTCTGACAGTTTCGTCAGATCGAAAGTTGATGGCACTTCTATGGCAAAAAGTCGTGCGGCTTTTGCGCGCTTGGTGCCATTAATCAGAAAGTGATTTCTCTTGATCACTTTGGCATATTTCTCGCTATCAAACGAAGCTTGTAACCAAAGGTTAAAGACAACATCCTTCTTGCTTATCTGTTGGATGAATTCAGATTTAGAGATATTCCTTTTCCTGATATCCGGCTGAATTGCGAGAGACTGGATAGCGGTAGCTGCACTTGTGTAGAAAAAAAGATGGGCGTCGTCTACGGTTGTGCAGCTAGGAACTTGTTGAATTAGGAGCTGGTCTGTGAGGTAGTCACGTTGCTCCTTATATTCACGAGCATTTTGATCTATTTCCAGAGAACGCTTAAACTGTTCAAGTTCTGCGTCATTAAGCCCAAGTTCATCGTGAACATGATGGGTAACTCCTGCTTTCTTGTAAGAAAGAAGAGTTTCCTTCATAAAGTCCAAAGTCAAGACGGATTCCAGCTTTGCTTGTCCACTTTTGAAGTGGCCATATAGCCTATACTTCACAATGGTCCGTTCAGTTGATGTTAAGACACCGAAATGCCTAATCATCGCTATTATGGCGGGTTTTATTTTTGAATGATTGTATTCTGTTCCTTCGTAGTACTTGCATTGAACGAAGGTACTCAAATCATGCTGACGTATGTCGATATCCTCTACACCCTCAACGACAAATTTTGCATCGAGATCGTCACATTCAAGGATTTCAACTACTGAACGATCAAATTGATAACTATACCCTTTGATGCTTTCGTTCGCTGATCGATTTGTCATCTTGTTACCCGAAAGGGACGAATCTTTTCGTCGGTTCTGCATCGGGTACCAAAGTACGGCGACGCTTAGTGTTTTGATTAATGGACATCGTCTTAGGGTTGAAGTCCAGCCGCTATTTGTGAGGTGCGTTTTCGTTGTATTACAAACTTCGTTGGAGACTCTGCCAATCTGGGCGGAAACCCTACCAAGGATTCGCACTGGCAGCGAGCCGCCGCTTTCCGCCCATTTTGTTGAAAAACTCTTTGCTGCATCTGCAAATTTCGGAAAAGCGGGAAGTCGTTCCCTGACGAGTTGACTGCACCCTGTGGCGCCGTTGAAACTTGTGCAATTCAGAATTTTGTTCTGCCAAATTTGGGATCAACTCGCTGTATGGGAGTTTTTCAACAGAATACGCCGATTGTGTTGAAAAACTCTGTTTTTCAGGCTGAGTGACGAATTTTTTCGCCGTCCAGGGCGACCAGCTTCTGGGGGCGTGGGGTTCGGCCAAATTGGCCTTTCGCCGCTCATGCGGCAGCCCTCTGCGCCTCACGAATGATCTCATCTGACCTCTTGGTATCATGGACTTTGGCAGGAAATTCGCGATGTCTGAATTTCGGAGTTTTTCAACTGAACGACTACCGGCTGGCGCCGGTAGGATCGGCGATGTGATTTTCCAGGTACTGAAGTACGATGTCTTCGGTAATGGCACCGTTGGTGGTCGAAAAGTAGCCCCTGCCCCAAAACCGTTGCCCCCAGTAGCGCTTGCGGATGGCTGGAAACTCCCGCTGCACCTTGAAGGACGAACGGCCCTTCATCTTGCGCACGAGGTCTGAGATCGCCAGCTTCGGCGGCACTGACACGAACATGTGGACGTGATCGCTCGACAGAACCCCGCGCAAGATGTCGACCTCGTTCTCGCGGCACACCTGACGGCAGATCTCGCGCACGCGCAGCCGCAACGCCCCGGTCAGAACCTTGTAGCGGTACTTGGTCGACCAGACGAGGTGGTAGCGATGATAGAAAACGCAGTGTTTGCCGGTGTCATATTGCATGATCATACCCTCTGAAAAATGAGCCTCCGACCCGGCTGCGGCTCATTTTTCAGAGGGTATGATCATAAGACGATTCTTTCACGCTAAAGCAGGTCCGACTGGAAGTCGGAGGGTTTGCTCCAGTGCGTGGATACTCAAGTTCGCAATGGAGCTTTTCGACGTAAGCCGAGTTCGATTTCGGGCACCTATTTCCGTGTTCATCTTGCCTTTTATTACCGCATTCGTCGGTTTCAAAGCTGGCCCCGAGGTTTATCTATTGGTGCAAGACAACCTCGGTAGAGCTGGACCTTGGACAAGGCTCATCCTGATTGGTCCGGTTTTTTGGGCGGTTGTGGCCGTGGCATATGTGCTAGTTTTTGAGCCATTTGGCTATCGCATCTCAGAAGACGAATGGCTGCTTGTCGCCAAGATCGTCCTTTTTCCCGCGGCAGTCCTTTGGGCCGGTGTCTGGGTGGTCACAAAGTTCATAATAGGTAAGTAACGGCCTAACAGCAGAGATTGACACGGCTACACCTTACAGATTGTTCAAGCCGGGTTATTGAACACGTCTACCCGATCCAACTTGGGGCTAGGTCGTGGATCGTGGCCAGCGTTTAGGAGCCAAACTCCCCCTTGTGGTAATCATCGGCCACCTGCACCGGCTTGAACACATCGACATTGGTAAGGCCCGCGTCCAGCAAATCGGCAAGCCGAGCGGACCTATATCGTCTTGGCAGAAGTCAGTCACAAAAATTTCTTCAATGCAGTGATTGATGACACGATGCGCCATTTCCACGTCAACCAACGCACACTTGTCTTTGTATCTCCCGATTATGCGCTGCGCTTCAGAATCAATCATCACGCGGCCTCTTGCTTGAGGTTGGCTGCTGCGCCTAGCTTGCTGCGGCGGTGGTGGGTACAACAGGTTCTCGCCGACAACGGCATCCTCGTCGCGTTTGACCTGATGGCAGAGGGCATCGAAGCGAAATCAGAACCCAAGGTGCGCAAGCCCCGCGTTCTCTCTGACCGCGTGTTGATCGAACCGGGGAAGCCCGAAGGCATCAAAGCCGCGAAGGTGAGCAGCAAGCACCACCTTTTGGCTGAGGCGTTTGCGACAGGTGCGAACATCGAAGAACTGGTCGAACTGCTCGGCTGGAACAAGGACACGGTGTCGTCCGCTTTTCGCACCGACATAGGCGCGCTGGGCCTCGGTGTCGAACGCAAGGCGGGCAAGGATCACCTGCCCGTGCCCAAGGGCGTGAAGCGCATCGCCGCGCGCGGCGGCGACACCACTTGTGCGGACGCCCTCGCGGCAGCTTGGAAATGACCACCCTCAACGTGATCGAACCGGGTTGGTTATACATCCTGACCAACCCGGCGATGCCCCACCCTGTGCAAAGTCGAAATGACCACACGGACGCCAGACGCGCGTGCATCCTCTATGAGGGCCGTGTATGGGGACACATGTTTGAACATTCAGGACCATCGCAACCATTCTTGGCCAGAAGCGCACGGCCAGTATACTGAAGAACATGCGCGCTGCTTCGCGCGATCTCATTGGCTCAACTCCCCCGATACTGACCCAACCCGTTTTAAAACCTGCACCCCTAGGCTGCTTTTTGTTAACGTTCGACAATCAAACCGATTAAGTGCACGCAATGGCTCGTCGGGCGAACGCATGGGGTTTCCGTGTAATCCGGCAAATGTGCGCTCTGCGACATATCGACCGCGTTTCTACCTAGGGTGGCAATTCTTGATTGACAGCAACCCCTGTGGTTACTCTGCTATCAGGTAGGTTTGTCGTGTGTGGGGTGAGTCTTGTGTCGGTGCTTGAGGTTGGAAACACGGCGGTTGCGGCCGAAACCATCGATGCGGCGTTGTGGCACGAGTTGAACGCCTCTGGTGATTGTCAGATCACAGAAAAACGCGAGTATGTCTTCACCGACTGGGATCCCAGCGCAACGAGCGGTCTGGACGCCCTGCGCTCGGTTTTCGATACGAATGGCGATGGCAAACTGACGGCGGCGGATAGCACCTTCGCCAGTTTCAAGGTGATGGTGACAAAAGCGGACGGCACCACCGAGGCCAAGACCCTCGCACAACTGAGCATCACCGAGATCGCCCTGAGGGGCGACGCGACGCGGATTGAGTTGTTCGCTCAGAGAATAATTCGGAACCGGGAAGAGACCGGACGATATTCTGGTCCTTGAGATCTGCTATTTGCGGGCACGCGCGTTCGAACTTGGCAAGGTTCAGAGAAAGGAAGTGAAATTGTCTATCAATAAGCACGCGAAATCGTTCTTCGCCGTTTGTGTTTTAACTTCGATTGCGCATTTGACGGTATGTGCTCTTTTGTTCTTTCTATATGACTCACTAGATGCCAATCTTCAGATTTTTCTTACTTCGAGCTTGTTGGTGATTAGCGGCATAGGCTTGTTCATGTCGATGAAGGTTCTTGAACCAATCCGTGAGAGTATGGTGCCACCACCAAAAGGGTCAGCGTTCATTGGTTTTTGGGTTCTTGTGCTTCTTCTTGTCGCGGGCAGGTTCTGGTCGGGAGACCCAGCCGAGAGTCGGTTTGGGCCGCTACTATTCCCGAGCATTCTGATCGCCGTCCCTGGGTACTTCTTTTCATTATTTCACCACTGGTTTCTTTCTAAAAATAAGGGAGGGGAAAAATAAGTGGTCCCTATTGGATTTTTTCAGAACCCATCACTAGCTCGCGATCACGCACGTGACCTTTTCGATTTCACCTATGATTCCCTATTCGGAGTGAATGAAGACGGCGAAATCGGAACTGTGGGTA
>Ga0316204_10007145_pt1 | contig 16592 bp, 19 predicted proteins | sample 6monrhotite_MG_2_FD_205661 | JGI IMG/M metagenome (GOLD analysis project Ga0316204, IMG submission 205661) | Microbial mat bacterial communities from mineral coupon in-situ incubated in ocean water Damariscotta River, Maine, United States -... | ecosystem: Environmental > Aquatic > Marine >... | reverse complement strand
CTAAATTTAACAGCCAACCTGCTTCGCTTAATTCAATTGTTTTACCGTCAACAATCGCTTCCATTACATCACCTCGTAAAAAATAAATAATCTTGACTAATTTGGTCAGGTATTATCCACGAAATAGTCCGCTTAGGCAAATAATTTTAGACTATTTATTAGACAGTTGTCTTAGTAGGTGATAATGTAAAATTCTTCGCGTTCTTTAATGAGTTCGTCTAAGCTTAATAAAAGCACTAGCTAATTCCATGTGAGAAGCTTATGTCTGATCAAAAAATTGATATTTTTAAAGGCGTGCTTCCAGGACAGCCGCTTTATAAGCTTGCGCCTACCCGCGATGAGAACGGTAATTCGTTTGTTGATTTTATGTTGATCATTCCTAAATTAAAGAAAAAGCCACAAAATTATATTGATCAAACCTTGCAGGACATTCAAATGGTTTTAAGTCGATATAGTACAGAGGTCGTATTCGCAAATATGGATTTAAAAATCAATTGTTTATGGATTTCTCATAAACCCAGGCCTGGTTTATGCAAAGAGCTTACAAGTGCTATTCGGCAATATGTACCTGAAGCGATGTTGGTTGGAGATGTGTCTCGTTAACTTAATTACATGAAATTATGACTGAATCAGTAATAGATAAATTAGTATTTAATGAGATAGCTGAGTTGATGGGTGATTCTATGGGTGAATTTATTGAGACTTACCTTGGCAATTCGCCCAAGCTTATCGAGGGTATAGGTATCGCGTTACCAACGGGTGATACAGAGACCGTTATTCATAATGCGCACCAATTGAAAGGGGGCAGCGGAAGTATAGGTGCAATGCATGTGTTTCAATATGCAAAACGTCTTGAAGAAGACGGCAAGAATGGTCAATTAGAGAATTTATCGGGTGTATTTACAGAGCTCAAATCGGCCTATAAACAGGCTGAAACCGAGTTGCGGACACATTTGTAGAAAAACATCTTGTTTCTAGCAACGTAAATCTATGGCTAAGGAACATCTCCCTCAGGGAAAGGTGCTTTAACAGTGCAACGTTTGTTATTTTATTCTTTCTCGGCCATCTTTAACTGCGATTAAGACCTGTTCAGGGGCGGTGCCACCAATATGGTTACGAGCCGCTACTGAGCCTTCCAGTGTTAACACATCAAAAACGTCTTGCTGAATAATATCTGAGAATGACTGTAATTCCTCAAGTGTCATTTCGCTTAAATCCTTTTCAGTTTCAACACCAAAAGCGACAGCTTTGCCAACTACTTCGTGGGCGTCTCTAAAAGGTAAACCCTTGACCACCAGATAATCGGCTAAATCAGTAGCCGTTGAAAACCCCTGTTTTGCTGCGGCGTACATGTTCTCTTTTTTAGCTTCAATTGCGGGTATCATGTCGGCAAATGCGCGCAATGAGCCTAAAACTGTGTCGATAGTGTCAAAAATGGGCTCTTTATCTTCCTGGTTGTCCTTGTTGTATGCAAGCGGCTGAGATTTCATAAGGGTGAGTAGAGAAATTAAATGCCCATTAACTCGCCCCGTTTTACCCCTAACTAACTCGGGCACATCGGGATTTTTCTTTTGTGGCATTATTGAAGAGCCAGTACAAAAACGATCTGGCAGGTTAATAAAATTAAACTGTGCAGAAGACCATAAAACAAGCTCTTCAGAAAATCGCGACAAATGTGTCATTAGAATTGCAGCATCGGCGCAAAATTCAATTGCAAAATCACGATCACTTACGGCATCTAGTGAGTTGCGGCACACGTCGTCGAATTTGAGTCTATCGGCAGTGAAATGTCTATCTATGGGGTATGTTGTGCCCGCAAGGGCAGCGGCACCTAAAGGCAGTACGTTCATACGACGTGCACAGTCTTCAAATCGAGACGCATCACGTTGCATATTTTCAAACCAGGCTAATAGGTGATGCCCGAATGTAACTGGTTGTGCAACTTGTAAGTGGGTAAAGCCGGGCATAATGGTATTGGCTTCACGCTCCGCTAAATCAAGTAAACCAGTTTGTAAGCGGCGAATTTCTTCTATTGCAAAGGCTATTTGGTCTCGCAGGTACAGGCGAATATCCGTGGCAACCTGGTCATTACGTGAGCGCCCGGTGTGCAAACGTTTTCCGGCGTCACCCACAATCTCAGTAAGACGCGCTTCAATGTTCATGTGTACGTCTTCACGAGCTATAGACCATTCAAACTTGCCGTCAGTTATTTCCTGTTCAACCTGATCGAGGCCTTTTAAAAGTGATTTCAGGTCATCGTCTGTTAATACGCCGACTTTGGTAAGCATATGGGCGTGAGCACGTGAGCCTTCAATATCCTGTCTATACATGCGTTGGTCAAACTGTACTGAGGCAGTAAATGCCTCAACAAAAGCGTCAGTTGGCTCTGAAAAACGGCCGCCCCATAATTTGTCAGGTGATTTTTTTGGATCTGAAGAATTGCTCATGATGATACTGAGTCCTGAAACTGGTTTCGAATTAGCGCGGAGTATAGCAAAAGGCTTGGCTCTAACCAATTAGCGTGTTGTCGCATCTTTAGTCATAAGAGGCGCTTTCAGGGTATTAAACTGTTGGGAGTGTGCCTGTTTTGACATTTCTCCATCGGGGAAAGGTCGCCGCTTTTTGCGCCCTGTCCCCTGTTGTGACGCCACCAAGAGGTGTTAGTGTAGTAAGTCGACTTTGTAGGGCTCTTGATGGCGTCACAACAGGGGACAGAGCGGGAAAGATGCTCAGTCCCCGATGGATATGAGCCTAGGCAGGGTAAAGTACCAGCAATTCATCCGTCTGATAAACGACCTTAACAGTGTATGCGTAATTTGTAACAAACCTACCGCTTATCGTCTAAACTTCAGATATGACAAAGGACTTGAATTCAAATCGGGGCTTTATCCCGAACTTATGTGATGTGTCAGCTGTGTTCATGCTGATACTCATGGTAGAGCTATTATCACTGCTTCTCGCGCTGGCACCCTCTGAGCACGCCGGTTTCTGGGAACGACTGGCGCTAATATCATTTTTTGCACAATGGATTGGGCTTGTTAATGCCAGTTTGCTATGCGCGTTAAGAAACTGGCTAAATAAACAGTCTGTAAAGTTATGTGCGACCTTAAGTTTTGTCTTGATGCTTCTGGTGACGGTGTTCTTTAGTGGTCTGGCGATTTACATTAGTGGCCTGGCGGACATCCTTAGTGAAGAAAACAGGCAATTAATTAGTTTCTTTATTATTCGAAATTTAGCGATTAGTGGCATTGTCTACGGTGTTTTATTACGATATTTTTATGTTCAGCACCAGTGGAGGCTTAATTTACAGGCACAAAGCCACGCGCAGCTGCAGGCACTAAAAGCCAGAATCCGACCGCATTTTCTGTTTAACAGTATGAATACAATTGCTAGCCTGATTCGAATTGATGCGGACAAAGCTGAAAAAGCCGTAGAAGACCTTGCCGACCTGTTTAGAGCGAGCCTAAAGGAAGAGACTAATCATACATTGCGAGATGAGTTAGAACTTACGGCCAGTTATCTGGATATTGAGCATCTGCGCCTGGATCAGCGACTTTCAACTGAATGGCAGTTAGATGATGCGGCTATGGAAATTGAGGTCCCGTCATTATGTTTGCAGCCTTTAGTTGAAAATGCCATTTATCACGGGATCGAACCCCTACCTGAAGGTGGGAATATAAAAATTTCAGCACAACTCGAAAACAATCGACTATGCTTAAGAGTAAGCAATCCGGTTACAGGGCATGCTGCTATGAGCCGGCACAAGGGGAATCACATGGCACAGGGGAATATTCAAACTCGTCTAGCGCTGATGTATGGAAACGAAGCCGAATTTAATATTAATGCAGAGCCGAACCTGTATACGGTTTCCATAGGAATACCTTTAAAAACATGAATATATTGATAGTCGATGATGAGCCATTAGCCAGACAGAGGTTAATTGGTCTAGTGCAGGAACTAAACGGTTTTGAAGCGTGTGCTAATGCGTCTAATGGGAAAGATGCTCTTCGTTTAGCTCAGGAATTAAAGCCAGATGTTGTGTTGCTTGATATACGTATGCCTGGAATGGATGGTATAGAGACGGCGCATCATATGAACCGCCTGAGTAAGCCTCCTGCAATCATCTTTACCACTGCATTTACTGAGCATGCATTAAAAGCTTTTGAAACCCATGCGGTTGATTATCTACTGAAACCAATCAAACAAGACAGGTTGCACGAAGCATTAAATGCAGCAGTACGTTTAACTAAGCCCCAGTTAGAACAGCTTAAATATATTGATGAACAACCCAAAATACGCACTCATATTTGCGTGAAAACGCGAGGTAGTCTTGAACTGGTACCTATTGAAAGTATTCGTTATTTTCTTGCCGATCATAAATACGTAACTTTAAGAACAGATGACCATGAATGCTTAATTGAAGAGTCGTTAAAGTCTCTTGAAAATGAATTTGATCATGTGTTTACTCGGATTCACCGAAATGCATTGGTAGCAGATCAGTTTATGAGTGGTCTGGAAAAAAATTCTGAAGGTCATTGCGTTATTACAATATTGGGAATTGAAGAGCGTTTAGAAATTTCAAGAAGGCATCTGCCCCATGTTAGAAAGAAAATTAAAAACATGGCGACCTATAAATAAAATTATTATCTTGTCTTTATGTCTTCAGCCTATTAGTACCATGGCGGACTATAAGGTTGAGAGGTTATTTGACTTGTCGCTTGAAGAACTGATGAATATTTCAGTAGCTTCCTTGTTTGATGAGTCCGTGCTTGAAGCAAGCTCAAGTGTAACCGTGATTACTGAAGAAACCTGGCAAAGTAACGGGGCACGAAGAACTAACGAAATTATGACCTATCAGCCTGCAACTATGGCGCACCCCACGCTGGGGGGAAGTGATGCTTTTGCAATTCGGGGTTTTTCTAATACTTTATCTACCAGAGGCATTGCGACATTACTTGACGGTGTTCCTCTAAATACTTATTCCTTTGGTACAGCTCAATACTTTCTTGCTAATTTTGACCTGGGTGCGCTGCAAAGAGCAGAACTCATTCGTGGGCCGGGTTCGGCTGTTTATGGAAGTGATGCTTTCCATGGTGTCTTTTCACTGTCAACCTTCTCTCCTACAAAAGATACAATAGAAACCGAAGTCGGGTTGGGATCTCCAGGTTATGCGCGGGCACATGCGAGGTTTAGTCAATCGGTGGGCGAGAACCAACGATTTTCAGGAGCGGTTGCAACAACGAAACAAGGTGATGGGGATATTGTATTTAATACATCCACACCAGATGTGTGGGGCGCGCGTGAAGATGCTTATTTATCAAAAACTGCCTATTTAAAATCTGAGCATGTTCTTAATGAGCAGTGGCAGACACAATGGGGTTTATATTATAACAGTTGGGACAGTACAGATTTTCCAAGTTTTGGTGAAGTGAATCTTGGTGAGAATGACATTAGTGATGGTAAGCAGGCGTTTTATATGCTTTCTGCCAATGCTAGCTATCAATGGACGAATACGAGGTCAGTTGAGTTAAGAACCTATTTCTGGAACACTGATCAACAGTTTGAGTATGAGTATCCACTGGTGCCATTACAAGCGCAGGAAGATCAGCGTTACGGTATAAGTGTAATATTTAAAGGCGAAGGTGAAAAAGATCAAATGCGCTGGTTAATAGGCGCAGGTATAGACAAGGCTGAAGTTCTATCAGCAGAACTAGTTAATGGCTTGCAGGCTTTTGATGGGCTAAAACGAAGCATAGACAATATCTTCGCAGAGCTTAGAGTGCCTTTTCTGGATGAGAGCCTCATGTTAGATCTGGGCGCCAGGGTAGATAATTATTCAGATTTTGGATCTCATTTTACACCGCGTTTAGGTCTTGTTTACCTGTTAGAGGAAAATCAGGCGATCAAATTTCAATATGGAAATGCCTTTCGGGCACCAGTAGCAAGTGAATTAACTTCTTCAGGGACAATTCAAGGTAACGCAAATCTTACTCCTGAAACCATAGATACGTATGAACTGATATGGATGAAACTCGAAGATATGTACTCCTGGAGCGCTACGCTATATATGAGTGACTGGAAAGACGCCATTATTATTGTGACTGATAATAGTTTAGCCGCTCCCTTTACAAGGCGTTATGAGAATCAGGGTGAATTTAGTTCACAAGGTTTGGAACTGGAATCATCTATATTGTTTAGTCACTGGAAAATAGACGGTGCTTATAGCTTTATCGAAAGTGAAGATGTGATTGAACAAACAGATTTTATTGCTTTTCCTGAGCACATTATACAGCTTGGTATCGGGTCAAGTACACATTCAAATTTAGACTTCAGATTTTACAATATTATGTATTTTGATGTTTATGCAAACACCTTGCAGGGTGCGAATAAGCTGGAGACTATCTGGCAGGCCAATTTGAATATAAATTATCATTGGAGCAAGAATCTGGCTTTAACGTTAGATATACGTAATTTATTAAATAGAAAAGACCCTGTTCCATCTTTATGGGGTAATGATGAAGGCTTGCCAGTTGATGGTATCCAGTTTAGTAGTTATCTTAGATACACTTTTTGAATTGTGTAAGCAGCCTTTGTGTTTCATTAGCTGATGTAAGCTGAATTCTCAGGTAAAATAACCAATTTGAGAATCGGGAAACAACATGTCTAACACCATTCGTATCGCTACTCGTAAAAGCCCACTGGCATTATGGCAGGCAGAGGAAGTGTCACGTCAGTTAAAATTGCATCATCCAGAGCTTGAGATTGAGCTGGTTAAAATAGTATCGAAAGGCGATAAAATTCTCGATGCTCCACTGGCAAAAGTGGGTGGAAAGGGCTTATTTGTAAAAGAGCTTGAGCAAGCCATGTTAGACGGAGAAGCAGATATAGCTGTGCACTCAATGAAAGATGTACCCATGGAATTTCCAGAGGGCTTGTGCCTGTCTGTGATTATGGAACGTGAAGACCCGACCGATGCCTTTGTCTCAAATAACTATAATAGTCTTGAAGAGCTTCCTGAGGATGCTCGCATCGGATCATCGAGTTTGCGACGCCAGTTACAAATAAAAGAAGTTATGCCGAGTGCGCAAATGCTGAATCTGCGTGGCAATGTGAACAGCCGTTTACAAAAGCTGGATAACGGTGATTATGACGCAATAATACTGGCTTCAGCGGGCCTGATAAGGCTTGAGTTTGAAGACAGGATAAAAACCCGACTATCCCCGGAACAAAGCTTACCTTCAGTAGGGCAAGGTGCTGTGGGTATTGAGTGCAGGGTGGGCGATGAAGAGATAGAGGCTTTAATAGCACCATTAAATCATGCCCATACTCATACTCGCCTAAGTGCTGAGCGAGCGATGAATAATCGTCTAAATGGAGGCTGTCAGGTGCCTATTGCTGGCTTTTCTATTTTAGAAAATAATGAAATATATTTACGAGGCCTGGTAGGGCGTCCAGACGGAAGCGAAGTTGTAAGGGGTGAAATAAGAGGCCCAGCAAATGAAGCGGAAAGCCTAGGTAAGAAACTAGCTGAACAGCTATTGAATGATGGTGCCGATGTAATATTAAGGGAAATGGGAATGATAAACTAAGTATGCTTCTTATCAGTTGATCATTCATCATTATTAAATGAAAAGCAATAACGTTATATTAGTAACCCGGCCAAAACAGCAGGCGACTGAGTTTGTGAATTTGCTCACGTCCAGGGGACTCAAGTCTCTTGTTTTCCCTTGTATAGAGATTCAGCAGGTAGAATTAAGTGGCCCCCTTAAAGAGAAGCTAAAAACACTTAATGATAATAATTTGATTATCTTCATTAGTGTGAATGCGGTGGACAAAGCAGCAGAACTAATGAGCCAGTTGGGTATTAAGCCTGAGTCAATTACAGTAAACATAGCAACGATTGGTAAAGCCACATATAGAGCTGCTATTTCGCTGGGATTTAATGTCACCCAGTGCCCTGAGAATGGTTTTAATAGTGATGCTCTACTAGATCTTGAGACATTACAGCCGGATAATATTAAAGGGACACAATGTCTTATAATCAGGGGGGTTGGAGGTTTGGAGTATTTAGCTGATGAGTTACGTAAAAGAGGCGCTAAAGTGCACTATGCTGAAGTATATAAACGAATTAAACCGCTGAGCGACGAAAACATTAGTCGAGATGAATTAAGTAATAATTGGAAAGAGTTACAAATAAATGCAGTAACCGTAACCAGCAATGAATCATTACAAAATCTGTATAATATGCTTCAACAACCCGGTAAAAATAAAATGTTATCAACAACGCTTATAGTCGCATCGCAGCGTGGTATTGAACTGGCTCAACGCCTGGGGTTTAAGTCAATTATACTTTCACAGTCGGCATTAAATCAGCATATGTTAGAAGCTGTTGAAAATAACTGGAAAAATAATTAAAGTAAATAATTATGTCTAAAGAAGAAAACACAATGACAGATATTGATACTGAAAAAGATCAGGTTAATGATTCGTCGCAAGATGTGAAAGCAAAAAAAAATACTTCAGGAAATGGGTTGCTAGTTTTCTTAATATTTATAATTTTTGCGGCCAGTTCTGCTGCAGCCATTTATGTTTGGGACCTCCAGAAAAAACAAAGCTATACATTAAAAGCACAACAACAATCTATAGAAAACTTGAATAAGCAACTAACTCAAGTTGCGAATGATATTAATATAAAATCAAAAGTCTCAGATAATAACGTTATTAAATTAGAGGGCTTAGCTAACCAATTAAAACAAACTGAGACTATTTCGCAAAAGGCTATTGAGATTGTTAATCGTAGTCAGCGCGACTGGGCTTTAGCTGAGATAGACTATCTTTTAAGAATCGCCCATCAACGTATTGCTGTGGCACGTGATATAGAAGGCGCAATAGCCGCTCTTAAAGGTGCTGATTCGCGTATTGAGCAGTTAGGTGATTTGAATTTGTTTAATATTCGTAAGCAACTGGCAAGTGACATCGCCAGTTTGAATGCAATACATAGAGCGGATGTGAATGGAATTTCCCTTGCCTTAGATCAGGTGATTGCCTATTTGCCAGAATTGCCGTTTAAATCTGCAAAGGAAGAAATTAAAATACAGTTCAGTGAAAATGCTGCTGTTGAGAAGCAGAAAAGCGAAGATAAAACGTTTGTAGACTCGGTGATTGAAACGGTAAAACAGATTGGTGATATTAAGGTGCATCAACGGAGTATACAGGCTGCAAGTAGTGCTGAGCAGCAAAACAGTATTGAACAACTTCTTCGTACATATATATTAGGCGCAAGATTAGCGGCGCTTCGTTTTGATCAAATTCAGTTTTCACATGAAATTAATCAGGCCAGCGAAATAATCAGACTTCATTATGATGAAAAAGATAACCGAATACAGGAGCTAAAAAAAATGCTGCTGGATTATTCGGCGTTACAGCTTAGCCCAAATTTACCAGAACTGACTAAAGCGTGGACATTGTTGCAAGGCGTGAAAACTTCATCCGCTAAAAAAATTACTGCAGAAGATAAAGAAAAGGAGACTAACTAATGAAGCGAATTATTCTTGCTATTTTGTTGGCAACTATTCTTTCAGTAATAATAGGTGTGACAGCTTTTTATAACGGCGCTGGATATGTGGTTTTTAGTTTTGCAGATTACACAGTAGAAACATCATTTATATTTATGATTGGTTTTTTGGCTGCAAGCTTTTTTGCTTTTTATTATATTCTCAGAATAGTTTCAAGATTATTGTATTTTCCAAATTATATGAGTCAGAGACATACTGACCGTCAGTCAGAAAGATCTAAAAACGCACTGGTGAAAGGGCTGATAGAAATGTCAGAAGGCCGGTTTGAACAGGCTGAAAAAATATTAATTAAACAGGCAGGAAATAGTGATACTTCACTTTTGAATTATTTGATGGCAGCAAGGTCAGCGCAACAAATTGGTGCATATGAACGACGTGATGAATACTTAAGGCTAGCCCATGAGGCAACGCCGTCTGCCGACATTGCAATAGGCTTGACACAGGCAGAATTGCAGTTAAGTCATAAACAGCTAGAGCAGGCACTGGCGACTCTAAATCATCTTTCAAATGTTTCGCCTAAGCATGGTTATGTTAAGAAATTACAGGCGCGCACTTATAAACTGCTAGGTGACTGGGATAGCCTGGGGCCAATTCTTGAAGATGTGCGTAAAATGAAAGTAGTAGAAGAAAAGCAACTTGAAAAAGATGAAGTCGAAGCTTATTACGGAATGTTGAAGAATAGCCTAAAGCAAATTGATGGTGAAAAAACGGAACGTATCTGGCATCATATACCAAAGCGATTAAAAAATAATTCTCAATTAATTTATCTTTATAGTAATTATTTGTCTAAGCACAAGAAAGACACTGAAGCTGAAGTGCTAATCAGAAATAAATTAAGTGAACATTGGGATGATGATCTTGCAATGTTATATTCTAATTTAACAGTAGGCGACTGTACCAAACAATTAGAAACAGCAGAGACATGGTTGCATGGCCAGTCGAGAAACGCTGTTCTTTTATTGGTGCTCGGCAAATTGTGTCTGAGCTGTCAGTTGTGGGGAAAGGCAAGAGGTTATTTTGACTCGAGTTTAGGTATTAAGCCAACTGCTGAGGCGTACTTAAAATTAGCTGAATTACTAGATGGTAAAATGGATGAGCATGAAGAGGCTCAAAAAATGTATCAATTAGGCTTGATGAATGCTGTAAATAGTGAGTTCAAAATTAATCAGTTGTTGATTGCAGATGACAATAAATCAGGGCGTCCTATGCTTAAGGTAATTCAATAAATAATTGAGTATGATGTTAAGCTTTATAAGCAAGGTGTATTAAACAGAAGATTCTTTATGGATAACATAGCTACCAGAAAATAGCGCTGCTTCCTGTTTATTAAATAATATTTTCACATCTAATTTAATACGAGCAATGTTTTTACGGCGATAGATTTTTAAAAAACGGCTCAAGTTTATTTCATTGTTGACTTCACAAATAGCTCTAATTTCACCATCAACTGGCAGTTTGTAGTCTACTTCGCTATGTTGGATAACAATATGCCCGCTCAGTTTATTTAGTCGCATCTGATGAAAAACAAATCCCCATCCGCATAACACTGCGACTGAATACAGGCTTCCACCAAACGCAGTGCACTTATGATTTATATTTGGCTCTAATGGTGCACTAAGTTCAACTCTTTCTTGAGAACAGTGAACCACGCCTATGCCCATTGCTACAGTAAGCGGAATTTCCTCATGCAATACCGACTGTAAATGATTGCGTGCATCCATGAGGCTTATTTCTTAGCAGCGATTGCCTGAGTGGCATCAGCTGAATATTCAAAGGCATCAGAAAACATGTTTTCTTTAGATGCTCCCTGCGTAACAAATAGATCAACAGCAGCATTTACCATTGGAGGAGGACCACTCATATAAATGTCAAACGCACTAAGATCAGGAAATTTATTGGCAACAGCCTGATGCACAAATCCGCTCTCACCTGACCAGTTGTCCTCTTTCATTGGATCGGAGAGAACAGGAATAAAAGTTAGATTGGTGTTTTTTTCTATCCATTGATTAGCCATCTCTTTCATATATAAATCTCGCAATGCCCTGACGCCCATGAATAAATAAATCGGTTGATCAAATCCCACATGTTCAATATGTTCAAGCATTGCTTTTAAGGGGCCGAAACCCGTTCCTCCTCCCATCATAATAATTGGACGATGGCGGTCTTCACGTAAATAAAAGCTTCCAAGAGGTCCCTGCATTTGTAAGCTGGAGTTATCGGGCATAGATTCGAATAAAAAGTCGGTAAACAGTCCGCCATCAACATGCCTGATATGCAGTTCAATTAAGTCATCATTATGTGGAGCATTAGCGATTGAAAAAGCACGATGCTTTCCATCTTTGAGAATAAACTCTATATATTGTCCGGCGTGATATTGAAGCCTTTCATTATTATCAAGTGTGATTTTGAGTGCTATCACATCGTGACATAATCTGTCTTTAGAGCTTACATGACAATCTAGTTGTTTAATTTCAAGTGGCGCAAGCCCCTCAATCTCATCGATGCTTATTTCAAGATCATTTCGGGTTTTACCCATGCAGAACAGAGCTTGACCATTTGCCTTCATGTCATCATCAATAGCAATAGGTTCTTCATCGTAATAAACCTCGCCTTTAACAACAAAACCTGTACAGGCACCACAAGCACCACCACGACAGCCGTAAGGGAGATCAATATTTTGTCTCATGGCGGCATCGAGAATAGCCTCTCCCTCATCTACATCAAACTGATGCCCTGAAGGGTGAACGGTAACTTTGTGTGACATGTTAATTCCTTAAATACTATCTATTTACATATTTTGCATCATAAAGGTGCAAAGTAAAAGCTTACAAAGAATGTGTATTAGAAAATTTGGTATAATGATCAAATAATTTTTGGAGAAATATTAATGGCGAGAGTAAAAATATATAGCACAGTACGTTGTCCGATTTGTGACAAAACAAAAACCCTGTTAGATAAGTGGAAAATACCTTATGAAGAAGCAAAGGTAGATTCTGATCATAGTGCATTGAGAGAAATGTCTGAGCTTACACAGGGGGCAAGAACTGTTCCTCAAATAGCTATAGACGGTAAATGGATTGGCGGGTTTTCAGAATTGACGATGATGCATATGGATGATGAGTTAGATGGACTTGTTGAAGCCTGATTTAAGCGAAATTAATGTACCCGAATGGGTGCGTTATATTGCGCAGGATTCAGATGGTACCTGGTGGGGATACTCGGTCGAGCCGCTGGAAAATCATCGAGGCTGGTATGAAAATGAGCTTGGGAGAAATATAAAGCTGATGAAAAGCGAACCAGTTGATCACTGGAGGCAATGTTTATTTTCTTATATCAAAAGATAAGAAAAAGTTATTGATATATAGTTGGTGTAATTCTATCTGGAAACTTGAGATAGATGAGCTTTGTTTTGTTTTTAAAATAGCAATTTGCCAGGCTTGTATTAAAATCTAAAAATAATTTTTAAGTCTTTTTTAGTAATTCCATAATCGTATTTATTGTTTTAAGCCTGACAATCTGCATCTCTAAATACAGGAGCAGCGGAGGAATAGCTTCTTCTATAACTGTTCATCAGTTAATTGATTAATAGGATATATGAATTCATTCAAGCCCAGTCATCACCGTAATCATGAGTGATTTCCTCACCGGCTTCTATGTTTTTAATAGCAACTACCTGCAGGTCTTCGCAATAACATGCGTTAGGGTTAGCATTATGATTTATGTACTTTAGTTCACTATCCACTTGTATTCCAACAGTGTCATCTATCCATAATACATAAGGGCCGTCTTCTTCAACGGGATTATATTTAATCGTCCCAATAATATCGCCTTCAAGTATGACGCATGAAGCAAAGAGTCCTTTGCCATGAATGTGGCTTTCTTTTACTTTGTATGGTTTTTCAATAGCTTTAAGAGTCATAAATAATTAATCTTTAGTAAATATACTTAGTTGATCCCATTTTTCATCAACCATTTTTTTAATTTTATCATGCATCACAATGGGTTTTCCCCACTCACGATCAGTTTCCCCTGGTAATTTATTAGTGGCATCAAACCCCATTTTGGAACCAAGTCCTGACACTGGCGATGCAAAATCAAGATAGTCGATGGGTGTATTTTCAATCACAGTTGTATCACGTGCTGGATCCATGCGGGTAGTCATCGCCCAGATTACATCATTCCAGTCACGGGTATTTATATCATCATCTACAACAATGACAAATTTAGTGTACATAAACTGACGCAGAAAAGACCATACGCCCATCATGACTCGTTTAGCGTGACCAGGATATTGTTTTTTCATACTCACCACAGCCATTCTGTATGAACAGCCTTCCGGGGGTAAATAAAAATCTTTAATTTCCGGAAACTGTTTTTTAAGAATTGGAACGAACACTTCGTTCAAGGCCAGGCCAAGTATTGCCGGTTCATCAGGGGGTCTACCGGTATAGGTAGTATGGTAAATTGGATCATTTCGATGCGTTATTTTTTCTATGCTAAATACGGGAAAGTTTTCAACTTCATTGTAATAACCAGTGTGATCGCCATAAGGGCCTTCGGCTGCGAAGTCATCAGGATAAATAAAACCCTCTAGTACATATTCAGCAGAAGCCGGGACTTGCAAATCAGACAATTTACATTGTGTAACTTCCGTTTTACTACCACGTAATAAACCGGCAAAGGCATATTCAGATAAATTATCAGGTACCGGTGTAACGGCACCTAAAATAGTTGCTGGATCTGCGCCTAGTGCAACTGCAACAGGAAACGGTTCGCCTGGGTGTTGTTGCTGCCATTCTTGTAGATCGAGTGCACCACCACGGTGTGAAAGCCAGCGCATAATGACACGGTTCTTGCCTATGACTTGTTGGCGATAAATGCCTAAATTTTGTCTATCTTTATTTGGGCCTTTAGTGATAACCAGGCCCCAGGTTATCAGGGGTGCGGCATCTTCAGGCCAACAGGTCTGTATAGGGATTTCAGCAAGATCAATATCGTCTTTATTGATAATATTTTTTTGACAGCTAGCCTTGTTTACAACTTTAGGTGCCATATTCAAAACCTGTTTGAAAATGGGCAGCTTTTCCCAGGCGTCTTTCATGCCTTTAGGTGGCTCGGGTTCCTTAAGGAACGCGAGCAATTGGCCAATCTCATGTAGTGCATCAACTGACTCTTCACCCATGCCCATCGCTACACGTTTGGGTGTGCCAAATAAATTGGCAAGTACAGGTACGTTTGAATTTTTAACATTTTCAAAAAGCAGCGCTGGTCCTGAAGCGCGTAATGTGCGGTCACAGATTTCCGTCATTTCGAGATAAGGATCAACTTCAACGTTGATGCGCTTAAGTTCGCCTTTTTTTTCTAATTGTGAAATGAAATCACGGAGATCTTTATATTTCATAAGATAAACTTTTAGGTGTAATTAATATGGGTCTATTTATACAGGCAAAGATAAGCAGTATCGCAGCCAATTTTAACCAGAAATGAAACATTGGCTTGCACAATAAACATTTCGTTTATTGCAATATCTCGCCAGGCATCTTCATTTGGGAGTTTTACAGACATTTCTCCGCTGATTAATGTCATATGTTCAATAGAGTTTGTGCCAAATTCATAGTCGCCAGCAGCCATTACACCGACTGTTGCACTATCTTCACCTGCTTTAAACGCCAGAGACTTAACATTGCCGTCAAAATATTCATTTACATCAAACATAACAGACCTGTATTTAAAAGTTAAAAAGTGATGCTATTTTAGCATGACAAAAGGTGAATTTTGTACGCTGATTTTAGTCAGAATTGTTTTGGTGTTTCATTAAACATATTTTTTTCCCGCTATTTAAATAACGAAAATATTTGTCGGATATAGCTGTCGGTACTGATTCAGCATCAAAGGTAATAAAATTCGCACGGAAATAGAAATCAGACAAGTGTGTATAAGGAAAGCTGTAGCACTCAATTTCACAAAGCTTGCCCTGTATATGATCTAGTAATGCTGAACCAATGCCCTGGTGCCTATTGTCGGTCTGTACACACATACTTCGTAATAAATAGTGAGAGTTAACCGGATGAAGTCTTAAAGCGGCTATAATCGCATTATTTGAAGTTGCGATATATATTATATCGCCTTTAGGTGCCTGAGCGCGCATGCCGTTCTTTTTATAAAATGACTTAACCAGAGGCAGGTTATAATGTTCAGCTTGCTTAAATTCGAGTTGTTCAGGTTTGATGCCTGTTGGAGTCTTCACTTATGTCCCGTGCATTTTGTTATCAATGTCGTCGTGCAAAGGTTGCTTGCCTGTGTGGGTGTATAGAGAAGCAGCCAAATGATATAAAGATAATTGTATTACAACACCCAGATGAAGTGAATAATCCTAAAGGAACTGGAATCATAGCAGAGCTGGGGCTACAGCAATATTATAAGTGGGTAGCCGAAGATTTTGCTCAGCATAAAGAGTTAATTCGTTTTATAGCTGAAAATGCTGCACAGACGGCTGTTTTATATCCGACGGAAGGCGCAAATGAAATAAGTGAATGTTCGAGCACTTCTGACCTGATAAATATTAAAAATCTTATTGTAATTGATGGGACCTGGCGAAAAGCGAAGAAAATTTGGGAGTTACAGCCTTTATTAGAGACATTACGATGTTTAAGATTAACGAGTGAACAAATATCTAATTATAGAATTCGTAAAGTGCCTAAAGACGGCTATTTATCAACCATAGAGAGTGTTGTGTTTGCCTTAAGGGCGCTGGAAGGCAGGCAGCAGGCTTATCAGCCATTATTAGAGTTATTCACTAAAATGGTTGATTTTCAGATTAATCAAATGGGTGAAGAGACGTATCGGAAGAATTACGCAGATAAAATAAATAAAAAGTGATTTTTTTTCAGATAGCTATGGTAAATAAGTTAAGCATCATATAGAATTCGCGCCTCTTTGCAGAAAGAGCTAATTGTGGGTGGTTAGCTCAGCTGGTAGAGCGTCGCCCTTACAAGGCGAATGTCGGGGGTTCGACTC
>Ga0316204_10007143_pt1 | contig 16600 bp, 16 predicted proteins | sample 6monrhotite_MG_2_FD_205661 | JGI IMG/M metagenome (GOLD analysis project Ga0316204, IMG submission 205661) | Microbial mat bacterial communities from mineral coupon in-situ incubated in ocean water Damariscotta River, Maine, United States -... | ecosystem: Environmental > Aquatic > Marine >... | reverse complement strand
TGTTGCGCCCAAGGATTTGTTGCAATTGATTCACCATATTAAGGGTACTAATCTTTTAAGCAGTCCTGAGGCCCGTTTGTTAGGAGGAGATAAAAAGAGCGGTCCTGATCTTGCCGAGGTTAAAGGGCAAGAAAGCGCAAAACGGGCGTTAGAAATTGCTGCGGCTGGTGGGCATAATTTATTGATGACGGGTCCGCCGGGGTCTGGGAAATCAATGTTGGCGAGTTGTTTGCCGGGTATTTTGCCGCCGCTTTTGCCGCGCGAAGCTCTTGAAGTTTCCATGATTCATTCGCTGGCGGGGTCTTTGCCAGAAGGGGGGTTGTTAAAACACAGGCCGTTTAGGGACCCGCATCATTCGGCGTCTTTGCCTGCATTGATTGGTGGGGGGCATAAGGTGAGGCCGGGGGAGATTTCGCTCGCGCATAACGGTGTTTTGTTCCTTGATGAATTACCCGAGTTTGCGCGCAGCACGCTTGAGGCTTTGCGTCAGCCATTGGAAACAAATGAAGCATTGGTGGCGCGGGTGAATGCCCATGTGCGGTATCCGGCGAAGTTTCAATTGATTGCGGCGATGAATCCGTGCCGATGTGGGCATTTGGGTGATCCGGACTTGGCATGTACAAAAGCTCCGCGCTGTGCGTCCGATTACCAATCAAAAATATCTGGTCCGATGATGGACCGTATGGATATTCAGGTTGATGTGCCGGCGGTAAGTATTGGAGATTTAAACGCTGCGCCCGGTGAAGATTCGCAATGTGTCGGGGCGCGTGTTGCAGCGGCGCAAAATATTCAATATAAGAGATTTGAGGCGCTGGGCAGTGATGTTCGGCAAAATGCTTATGCTGATGGTTGTGTTTTGGATTCTGTTGCGGTTTTAGAGCAGGGTGCGAAAGAATTGCTTGATCAAGTCATGGAAACATCGAAATTGTCTGCACGCGGCTATTACCGCGTTTTGCGGGTTGCGCGGACAATTGCCGATATAGAAGGCGCAATTTCAGGGCAGACCTCTGAAAAAATTAAGAAATCTCATATTGCGGAAAGTCTTGGATATCGGCGAACTGCTATGAATTAATTCTGTTAAGTTATTGAATTGTATTGATAATATGTTGAGTTTTTGCGTTTTTGCCCATTTTTGCAGTATTTTATTAAAGCGCGTAAAGGTTTGGAAACACAAGCTAAATGCGCATTATGGTAATAAAAAATTAATAAATGACGTATATTCTATATATACGGAAAAAAAGGGTGTGACGTGTCTTTAACGAGAGATTACAACGATATATCGGGTATATTTGGCGGTTCGAAAAAATCGGGATCCGGTCTGTTTGCGGATAATCAAGCTGTACCAGAAAAAAGTAAATCTCTTGAATCAATGGTGGCGCCAAATACAAAACTTCAAACCGTTGAAGTGAATGCGCCTGCGGTTGATACAAGTAAGCCTGGGGCAGTGGCGTTAAATGCTCAAAATGCTCAAAAAGTAGCTGGTGCTCAGCAGGAAAATTTACGTACAGTGGCGTCTTTTGAAAAAGAAGTGAAGGTCCGTGCGAGTGAAGCTCTTGATGCCGAAAAGAGTGTTGATGGCACTGCGTTTTCTCCCCGTATGGACACACCTACTGGAGTGGAGCTTGTAGCTGGTGGAGTTGTTGGCGCAAAAGGCGTTGCGCTTCAGGGCTTGGGAACGTTAGCGACAGGTGGGCTTAAAGCTGCTGGTGCTGGTGGCAAAACTGAGCAGGTTCTTAATGTGCTTAATGACCGTAAGTTATCTTCAGATGAAGCTCGTAGTGAGGTCGGGAGTATTCTTGCGGATAGTTCCGGTCCTGATACAGGGCAAGAAAATTTTGGTATGATTACCCAGGCTAATGCAACTGATCGCGTTGCTGTTGGTGCGAACTGGGAAGGTATTATTAAGCAGCATGGTGATGAAGCTATTTCGGAAGTTGTTCATTATAACCCCAACGATCCTTCGAGCGCGTTCCCCGGGGTGCGCGCTTTAAAAGATGCAATTAGTCGACAGGACGAAGAGCTTGATAATTCTGATATGATTGGTCGCCTGGCCCTTGTGGGAGGGACTTTGTCTGACAAAGGTGGCTTTTCTTCTGTTCCTGTTCAGGCTGTGAGTCTTGATGTTTCCGAATTGGTTAAGAGCTCTGGTAATGTTATACCGCCGGTCAGCGATATGGAGGCTGGTCTGAAACAGACGGCAGTAGCGCAGGATCTTAATACTGCAATGTCTACATAATTCTTTGTACTCTATATTTCGCTTTCATTCTTTATGACGTCATCATAAAATACAGCTTTAAACTTTAGAGGTTTTTTATGCGCTTGATTGGTCTTGTTGTTTTTTGTGCTGTTTTTTTGATGTCTGTTCCTTATGTTTTTGCGGGTTCGGGTTCGGAAAATTGTGAAAAAGCACGAAGTTCTGCCGATGTTATGGCGTGTTTAAGTCGGCAGTATGAAAGTGCTCAAAAGGATTTGAATAGAGCATTTGATAGGCTTGGCCTTGAACGGTCTGTTGAAGATTTGGCCGAGATTAAAAATTTGCAAGCTCGTTGGCTCGAATATCGGGATATGGCCTGTCAGCAGGAAACAGGACATTTGGAGACTGAATCCCTTCAACGTCTAGAATCGTTGAGATGTATGAACAGACTGACCCAGGAACGCATTATTGCGATCAATAATACTTTAAAAAATAAAAGTGAATCTGAGGATCTTGGCGAGGCAGCGGCGCAACCGCGTTGGATGAATGCGCTGGCCAGTGATCATCCTGACATTTTTTGGCGTTATGGTGACCGGATTTCTGGCGATATTGATTGCGATGAAGAAGCGGAATATATGATGAGTGGTTTGAGGCTGGATGTAAAAATGGGCGTGGTTCATCCTGTTTTGTCTATTTCTGAAAACCCGCAAACAGGCCGTCCGGTGAGTGATGTCATTAATGTTCCTGTTAGGCCGAAAGAGGTTGAAGCAATTGGGGGTGATGCGGAAAAAGAACTTGCCGAGACATCAAAAGATGAAACGGATGCCGTTCAGGCGTGCGGGTCAATTTTAAATCTCCGTTTTGAGGAAGGTTCTGAAGCGGTTGCTCCGGTAGATATTCCGGAGGCAGAAGGTGGGGCCTTGACGTCAGAAGTCTCTGTTATGTGTAAAAACTCTCTTTTGGTTGCTTCGGCGAATTGTCCAGACCGAAAAATTCATTGGAATGGAAAAGCCTATGCTTTTGGCGAATAGGGAGATTAACTCTTTATGTGTTTTTTGTGCGTCTTCATCCAAAGTTGATGAAAAATATTATTCTATTGCTGCATCGGTCGGTGATTTTTGTGCAAAAGAAAATCTTACGGTCGTTTATGGCGGTGCCCAAGCCGGTTTGATGGGGCGGGTTGCCGATGCTGCATTGGGCAGTGGTGGTGAGGTCATTGGTGTGATGCCGGAGATTTTGTCTGATCGTGAAAGAGCGCATAAAGGATTATCGTGCCTTTATATTACCAAGGATATGCATGAACGGCAGAAAAAAATGGCGGATTTATCCGATGCGTTTCTTATTTTGCCCGGTGGTTTGGGAACGCTGGCTGAATTTTTTGAGATTTTGACATGGAAACAGATTGGCTTACATGAAAAGCCAATATTTTTGCTCAATATTTATGGGTTCTGGGACCCTTTGTTAAATATGATTGAAAGCGTTGCTCAGGAACGTTTTTTGCATGAAAATCCGTCAGATCTTTTTCAAATTTTACACAGTTTGGAAGATTTTCAGAACTTTTTCACGTTGGAATGATATATTTCGCTTTTGTGAAGGCGGTCCCCTTGTTAAGGTTAATTTGAATTCAATTTGAGTAACAGATGCCCGTGCAATATACAGATTCAAAAGAAAAAGCGAATGAGTATGCAAGTGAAGCGTTAGAGCGTATTCACCAAGAAGGTCTTGCGCCTGTTCCGCAAAATTTCGAGATTTGGTATGTTTATTATGCGGGTGTTAATTCTGATGTTATTAGAGCCATTGATGTTCTGATCTCCAATCAACAAAAAATTACAGATGAGCGTTGTGAAGAGCTTCATCAAAGATTTTTGAGTGAGAGTAACGAGAATGAGCGTGTGCGGTTGGCAGGCGATCAAATTCAGGAAACGATCAAGGGTGTTAAAAGCCGTGTGAGTGATATCAAAGATATGACGAGCGAGTATAATGAGGTTTTGCAAGAGGTCACCGGTTCTCTTAACGAAGATGCGACGCCTGATGAAATTCGTAATACATTATCGACTGTTTTGGATAATACACAAAATGTGATCAGTCATAATCAGAAGCTTGAAGAAGAGCTTGAGCGTTCGACAAGGGTTATGCAGGAGCTGCAACGTGATCTTGAACTTGTGAGGCAGCAAGCTTTGACAGATGGTTTGACCAGTTTGGCGAACCGTAAGGCGTTTGATGCGGAAATCGTTCGTATTGCCGAAGAGGCGACGAGTAATAATGAGAGTTTCTGTTTGATTTTGCTGGATATTGACCATTTCAAGGCCTTTAATGACACTTATGGCCATCAAGTTGGGGATCAGGTTTTAAGATTGGTTGCACAAACATTGATTGATGGTGTTAAGGGGCGTGATGTTGCAGCCCGTTATGGCGGTGAAGAGTTTGCTATTATATTGCCCCAAACCAATTTACAAGGCGGGATGAAGGTTGCTGATTCATTGCGTGCGGTTGTACAGAGCAAGGAGCTGGTTAACAGAAATTCCGGCGAGACACTTGGCCGTGTTACGTTGTCCGGCGGTGTTGCCCAATATGTTAATGAAGAGCCGATAGAGAATTTGATCGAGCGGTCGGATACTGCGCTTTATACAGCCAAGCATAATGGCCGAAATCAAATTTCAGCTGCGCCAGCGCCGGGGCAGAAAAAATAATTTCGAACAGCTTGTATATCGTGTGTAATAGCTTAATTTAACATTATGCAAGATTCAGTTATGGCATTGGCCAATTCCCAACCCTCTTATTTTGAAGGTTTAAACGAACCTCAACGCGAAGCGATTGAGGCTTTGGATGGCCCCGTTCTTGTTTTGGCAGGCGCGGGTACGGGTAAAACGCGTGTTTTGACAACGCGTTTGGCGCATTTGCTGAATACCGGCCGTGCGTATCCATCGCAAATTCTGGCGGTTACTTTTACTAACAAAGCGGCGCAAGAGATGAAAGAACGGGTTTCTTCGTTGATGGGCGGGATGCCTGTTGAGGGTTGGTGGCTTGGGACGTTTCATTCATTGGCGGCAAGGATGTTGCGGCGACATGCGGACTTGGTGGGTCTAGGGTCTAACTTCACGATTCTTGATCCGGACGATCAGGTCAGATTATTGAAGCAGATCATGGAAGTTAATAATATCGATACTAAAAAATGGGTACCGAAAGCGATGATCGGGTTTATCGATCGTTGGAAGGATCGCGGGCTTAACCCATCGCAAGTGAGCAGTGATGAGGTTGGTGATATTGCCGGTGGTAAACTTCAGGTTTTATATGAAATTTATCAGCAGCGGATGAGGGCTATTAATGCCTGTGATTTCGGAGATCTTTTGCTTCATATGATTACGATTTTGCGTGATCCTGCGAATGCGAATGTGCTGGATGAATATCATCAGCGGTTTCATTATATCATGGTGGATGAGTATCAGGATACCAATGTGGCGCAGTATTTATGGCTGCGGTTGCTTGCGCAGGGTCAAAAAGAAAACGGGGCCAATATTTGCTGTGTTGGTGATGATGATCAATCGATTTATGGATGGCGCGGCGCGGAAGTTGGCAATATTTTGAAATTTGAAAAAGATTTTGAAGGGGCGAAGGTTATTCGGCTTGAGCAAAATTATCGTTCGACGAACAATATTTTGAAAGCGGCGCATGCGGTGATTGAAAATAATGATGGAAGGCTTGGGAAAGAGCTTTGGTCCGATGCCGGAGAGGGAGATAAAATTTCTGTGCGCGGGCTTTATGACGGGGAGTCAGAGGCGCGCTGGGTTGGAGAAGAGATAGAGCAGCTTCAACGAAAAGGGCAGTCGTTGAAGGGTGTTGCTGTTTTGGTGCGTGCGGGGTTTCAGACGCGTGAGTTTGAGGAGCGTTTTATTAAGCTTGGTTTACCTTATAAAGTTTTGGGTGGTCCGCGCTTTTATGAGCGAATGGAAATCCGTGATGCGTTGGCGTATTTACGGGTGATTGTGCAGCCTGCCGATGATTTGGCGCTTGAGCGTATTATGAACAAGCCGAAGCGCGGGCTTGGGGATGCGACAGTGCAAACATTGTACGCGTACGGGCGGAATCATGGGATTAATCTTTATGATTCGATTATGGATTTGACGCAAACCGATGAGTTGCGTCCAAAAGTTAAAACAACATTGATGAAATTGCTTGATGATTTTGGTCGCTGGCGTTCCTTGGTTGATACGATGAATCATGCTGAATTGGCGGCGCAGGTTCTGGATGAATCGGGTTATATGCAGATGTGGAAAGAAGATAAAACGCCTGAAGCGCCGGGACGGCTTGAGAATCTTAAAGAATTAATTTCCGGGATTCAGGACTATGAGAGCTTGCCGGAATTTTTGGAGCATGTTGCGTTGGTGCTGGAAAATCAAGACCAGTCGGGCGGTGAGTTTGCAACGATTATGACTTTGCATGGGGCGAAAGGTCTGGAGTTTGATTGTGTATTTTTACCCGGATGGGAAGAAGGTGTGTTTCCATCTCAGCGTTCTATGGATGAAAATGGAATTAAAGGGTTAGAAGAAGAGCGGCGCCTTGCTTATGTTGGGATTACGCGGGCAAAGAAAAAAGCCTATATATCCTTTGCCGCGAACAGGCGGATGTATGGATCGTGGGTAAGTTCTGTTCCTTCACGGTTTGTAGATGAGCTTCCCAAAGATTATATAGAGGTTGTCTCTGATTTAGGTTTGGCAGGTTCCGGTCGGTCTTCGCATTGGGATAGTTCAGGTTTTGTACCGAAAGTTAAAAAGCGTCAAGCTGTGAGTTCAAGTGGATATGAGCGTAAGGTTCGTAGTGAAAGTGGAACGATTTTTGCGCGTGGAGATAGAGTGTTTCACGATAAGTTTGGTTACGGAAAAATTATCAATATAGATGGGCATAAGCTTGATATTGCCTTTGAGAAATCGGGGCAAAAACGTGTGATGGATAGTTTTGTCGAGAAGCCTGGTTCTTGAATTTTACGTTTTTTATGTATCCAGACCCTTGGTGCGAAAAATTTCATATGGTCTGGATATTTTGTCTGAAAAGCGCCATAGTATGGGCATGTTTGGAGAAAAATTATGAAGAATAAAACAGCGACTGTATTTGGCGGTACAGGCTTTCTCGGGCGGCAGGTTGTTCGCGAGCTTGCTCAAAAAGGGTTTATTGTAAAAGTTGCAACCCGTGTGCCGGAGCGCGCCTATTTTTTAAAGCCTGCAGGGGGTGTTGGGCAAGTCGTTCCGTTTCGGTGCAATTATCGTGAGGCAGAGAGCTTGTCTGATGCTGTTGCGGGATGTGATCTGGTTGTAAATTGTGTTGGTATTTTGTTTGAAAAAAGGAAGAAACAGAGTTTTCAGCAGGTTCATGTTGATTTACCGGCGATGATTGCGAAAGTATCAGCGCAAGCCGGTGTGCAAAAACTGGTTCATATTTCGGCGTTGGGCGTAGATAAATCGAGTTCTCAATATGCAAAAACAAAACTGGAAGGCGAGAAGGCGGTTCATGCTAATTTTCCTAATGCTACGATTTTGCGGCCAAGTGTAATTTTTGGTGAAGATGATTCTTTCTTTAATATGTTTGCAGAAATGGCTCGATATACCCCGGTTTTTCCCCTTATTGGCGGAGGGAATACGAAATTCCAGCCGGTTTATGTTGGTGATGTCGCAGATGCGGTTATTGCCGCAGCTTCACAGGACGAGGCACGTGGCCGAATTTATGAGCTTGGCGGGCCAGATGTTGTGTCGTTTAAAGAGATTTACGAACGCGTGTTTGAGTATACAGGCCGTAAGCGTTGTTTGATGAGTTTGCCGTATGGTTTAGCCAAGGTACAGGCGGTTTTTTTATCTGTTTTACCGAACCCTCCGTTGACGAGAGATCAGGTGGATGGCTTGAAAACGGATAATGTTGTTTCTAAATCTATGCCAGGTTTAGTTGAGTTGGGTATTCAGGTTAAAGGTATGGATATTATTTTACCGACTTATTTGAAAAGCTATCGTTCCGGTGGGCGTTTTGCGGATATAAAGAGCGCATAAGGCGTTTTGTTGATTTTATAAAAACCAAGAGGGTTTTAAGGATGCGTATTTCTATACTGGTTTTCACTGTTTTCATGTTTGGTGTGTTTGGTTACGCCCCGGATTCTATAGCGGCCCGATCCGAACGTATTGCGGTTGTTGTGAATGAAGATGTGATTACGACGTCGGATGTAAATGACAGGCTGGCGTTGATTATTGCATCATCCGGTTTGCCGAACAATCAGGATATTCGAAATAAGCTTTTGCCTCAGATTTTAGGGTCTTTGGTTGATGAGCAAATCAGATTGCAAGAAGCGCGACGTTTGGAGCTGGATGTTTCTAAGGCGGAGATTAATCAAGGGTTTGCAACAATAGCGCAGCAAAATAAATTTTCTGCTGAGCAATTTCGCGGGATGCTTGCCAAAGGCGGTATACCTGCTGTGACAATGGAAGATCAAATACGGGCGCAAATTGCATGGTCAAAAGTTGTGCAGTTTAAATTGCGGCCTCAGGTGGTTATTTCACAGGGTGATATTGATAATTATTTGGAACGCTTGAGTGAAAATACGGGGAAATTGGAACATTTATTGGCGGAGATATTCTTGCCTGTAGAGGCGGCTGATCAAGAGAGTAAGACCCGGCAGCTGGCGCAAAAGCTTGTGCAGGAAATCAGGAGTGGTAAGGCACCATTTTTTAAAGTTGCACAACAATTTTCTAAAGCCGCTGGTTCTTCTCAAGGAGGGGATTTGGGCTGGATTTCCAGTGGTCAATTGCAAGAGGAGCTGGATGCTGTTTTGCCAAGGATGAAGCAAGGTGAGGTGAGTGACCCTATTCGTACGGCTTCGGGGTTTCATATTTTAAGTGTGAGGGAGCAGCGCAATATTACAGCAGAAACTTTGCCATCACGTGAAGATGTTATGGCGTCTTTGGGGTTGCAGCGTCTTGAGCGGTTGCAACGCCAGTATTTGCTGGATTTAAAGTCTGTTGCGTTCATAGAGAACCGTCTTGAGCAATAATTTTGAAGATCTGCCCGCGTTGCGGGATGTTATATTTGAGCATAATTTGCGCGCTGAAAAATCGCTTGGTCAAAACTTTCTTTTTGATCAGAATATAACTGATAAAATTGCCCGTCAGGCGGGGGATTTATCTGGTAAAACGGTTATAGAGATTGGCCCTGGTCCTGGCGGTTTAACTCGTTCTCTTTTGAAAAGTGATGCACGTAAAATCATTGCTGTTGAGTTTGACCCACGCGCTGTGGCTGCTTTACAGGATCTGAAGCAGTTTGTCGGTGATCGTTTGGAGATCATTCATGGTGATGCACTTAATGTAGATTTGAAGACTGTCTGCGAGGGGCCGCGGGTTATTGCGGCCAATCTTCCTTATAATATTGCGACGCCGTTGTTAACGGGCTGGTTGGCACAAATTCATGATGATGTGGCTTCCTACGATATGATGATCTTGATGTTTCAAAAAGAAGTTGCGGAAAGGATTGTTGCTTCTGCGAATAGCAAAGCATATGGGCGATTATCCGTGATAAGCCAGTGGTTGTGTCAGACCAATAAGTTGTTTGATTTATCACCGGCAGCGTTTACCCCGCCGCCTAAAATTAAGTCCAGCATTGTGAAATTTACGCCCAGAATTTTATCAGAAAAGGCCCCAGCTTTTAAATCTGTTGAGAAGGTTACCGCGGCGGCCTTTGGGCAGCGCCGTAAAATGATTCGCAGTTCGCTCAAATTTTATGCGGATTATATGGAGGAGCTGGGTCTTAATGTTGAATCGCGTGCTGAAGAGCTGGATGTTGAGGATTTTATCAATATTGCCCGTTTATCAGTAAAGCATTGACATAATTACTTTTGTTTCGTAGTTTTCCCCTGTAATTTTAAGATTGAGGTATAGTATTATTTACGATAAATCCTGCTTTAAGTTTGAAGGTGATCATGTTGTCACGCTTGATAAGCGCGGGCGTTTTTTGTTGCCTAAAATATGGGCCAAACATGTGGGGGGGCTTTTTGTACTTGGCGTTGATCAAGAGTGTCAGCGTTTTATTGGTACTTTGGAAAACACATATATTTTGGCTCAGAGTTGGTTAAAAGATCACGAGAGCTATAGGAAGAGTGCAGAAGAGGTTTATGGTTGCGTGAATTACTATACATTGGGTTCTTCTGGCCGTATTTTTCTTTCGGAGTATAAAGATGTTTTTCTGAGTGCTGCGGAGCCAAGAAGTAGCCAATTATTGCTTCAGGGCCATGGTACATATTTTTCAGGAGCTCAGGTTGGTTTGGGTCAGTCGATGGATGTGGCTGATTTTGATCCGTTTATTTTAATGTGTGAAGAGGCTTTGGTTTTTATAGACCATTCATCAGGCCGCGTACAAAACCAGACAGCCCCTGTATTCTCCGGCGTTTAATGCGTTCACAATCAAGGATCAGTTGAGCTTGGTTGATGGCTTTGTCTACGTCGTCGTTGATAATAACGTAATCATATTCAGTGTAATGGGACATTTCATCGGCGGCTTTAGCCATGCGTCCACGGATTTGTTCATTCGTTTCTTTTGTATCTAGCGATCTGTCCTTTAATCGTTTTTCCAGAGCTTGGCGAGAAGGAGGGAGGATAAATACACGAACAAGGTCTTCTGCGGCCAGTTCGAATAATTGTTGGGTGCCTTGCCAATCGATATCGAATATAACGTCTTTACCCGCACTAAGCGCGTCTTCTACAGGGCTTCTGGGAGTGCCGTAATAATTGTCAAAAACTTTTGCATGTTCTAGCATGTCGCCATTATCGATCATGTTTCTAAACTCGTCGCTTCCGACAAAGACGTAATCTTGTCCGTGTGTTTCGCCTGCGCGTCTTGAGCGGGTTGTGGCAGACACAGATGCAATGAGGTCTTTATTGTTTTTAAGTAAAGCTCGCGTGATTGTTGTTTTTCCTGCCCCGGAAGGAGACGAGAGTATGTACATTAAGCCGCGGCGTTTTAAATTATCCAAGATCAAAGCCTGTGTTATTTATTAAGTGTCAAAAGAGTTCAATTTCTTTCTCTGAATAAAAACTTAACTATTGAATCGCTTAATCGCAACGCAAAAAATAATGCTGAGAATTCTTTTTATATTTAAATGATGGTAAGGCCGCGTTTCAGGTTTATTTTTTCGGATGAAAAAGCAGAGTGGTATATTTTTTGTTTATAGGATGCCATAAATTTTTTTTGGGGCTGGCATAGATGTTTGAAACATTTATGTTGGCGCAATAATATCATGGTTTTATGGGGGTGCTTTACTTTGATCAAAAAGAGGTAATCTTCTAATTATTTGATTGGAAACAATAAATTATTTTAATGTAGTTGAATTTTTTTACATGTTTGTGGTAATTTAAGGTTGCACTTTGGGATATGCATGCCATAGTACTAACACTTTTATAATGGGTATTTCTGCGTGTATTCGGGTTATTTTGTTATTTGAACCAATTTTAGTGAAACTCATATTTGATAATTATTATGGATATTAAGGCCGTAGAAAAAAATGTAGAAGAAGCCGCCCGGGTACTTAAGGCGTTGTCGAATGAGCGCCGCCTCATGATTGTGTGTGTGTTGCACAAGGGTGAGCATAGTGTTGGTGCGCTTGAAGAAATTATTGGTTTGAGCCAGTCTGCTTTGTCGCAGCATCTTGCGCGTTTACGCCGTGATGGGCTTGTCCAAACGAGGCGAGATGCGCAAACTATATATTATTCCCTTAAATCGGCGGATCTGGATAAAATTCTTGTTTGTCTTTATGAAATCTATTGTGACGAAACTGAGTGTTGTGATTAATGCATTGTTGATGATTGATTTGATGTGGTTTGTCGTGGCCTGAATTTTTCTATTACGTCTTCGCTTTTCAGGTTTTTTAAGTTCTCTTTTTGCAATATTTCAATATTCTTGCCCTTTGGTGCGTGGCGAACAGGATTACTTTGTCCTGAAAATAAAACCAGACATGGACATGTTGTTGCCGCGATGAGGTGCATGGGGCCAGTATCATTGCCGATAGCGCCCGAAGCCGTTTTTGCCAATGACGCTATTTGTTGTAAATCTGTTTGCCCTGTCAAATTGAGTGATTCAGGGCAGATTTGGGCAATGACATTCGCGATTTCTTTTTCTGTCTCTGTCCCTATCAGTACAGGTTGGTATCCCATTGAGTATATAATTTTTGCCAAGCGGCCGTATTTTTCGGCTGGCCATCTTTTTTCAGGGTGTTTTGGAGCGCATCCGGGTACGAGCAGGATGTAGGGCGCTTTTAATGCGAATGTTGTGAGGTCGCCGTTCATCCAGTCCAAAGTGTCTATTTCTACATTTTTAATTCCGGCTAATGCCAGTGTTTGTACGTGTCCATCGAAGGCATGTCCTGCTGTACGCTTTGCCGAAATATTGCGGTGCGAAGCGCCTGCCGCTGTGCCGACCCATTCTGGTTTTTTGTTGTTTTTAAAGAGGTTGAAATAAAAAGACGTACGGTCATTATTTTGTAAATCATATACGCGTGTGAAATGTTGCTTGTTCAGCTTTTTCCTTAGGTTGATCCAGTTTTTCAAATTGATAAATTTTGGCCGGTCATCAATCCATATTTCGTTGAAATATCCACATTCGTTGGCAAATGTTTCGAATGGCCTGGTTGTCAGGATTGTTAGATGAGCGTTTGGGTGATGTTTTTTAATGGCGGCCATTGGGCCCAGGGCTTGTATGAAGTCACCTAAAGCTCCGAGTTTTATTACCAGAATTTTTTGTGGCGTGCCGGCATCATTCATTATGAAATCGCTCTTTGTGAACCTCTGGTCACATTTCCATGAAAAGGATTTTGATCAGAGGATGGGACGATTTCGTTGCGTAGCAATTCTGCGTAAACATCGAGGGTTTTATCTGCCATCTGGGTTTTTGTGAAATGTTCCGCAACGTGGGACATGGCGCGTGTGGCCAGCATGGAGCGTTGTGTCGGGCTAAGTGTCAGAGCTTCTTCTATTCCGGCCGCTAATGCTTTTGCGTTGTTTGGTTCGACCAGCCAACCTGTTTGCCCTGGAATAATGGTTTCTTGTGCGCCGCCATGATTTGCGGCGACGATTGGGCGGCCCATAGCTTGCGCTTCTACGGGGACCCGTCCGAATCCTTCGGGGTCGGTTGATGGACAAACAACGACTGTGGTGAGCATATAGGCTGCGGGCATATCATTGCAGTGTTCGACAATTCTGATATGTCCGCCGAGATTTTTATTCTCGATGCTTTGTTCCAGTTCTTTTCTGTATTCTTTGCGGCCCTGGTCAGAGCCAATGATTACGCAAAATAAATCCTTGCGATTAATTTCTTCCAGAGCGTCAATTAAAACACTGTGCCCTTTCCAGCGGGTTAAGCGCCCTGGAAGCATGACGACGTTTGCTCCGTCGGGGATGCGCCATTTTTGCGCGAGTGTAATTAAACGTTCCGGGGTTACAGCTGTCGGATGAAAGCGTTCAATGGGTATCCCGCGTGGGATAAGGCGGATTGTACGATCATCCAGCCTGTAATGTTCACGTAGATAGTTTGCGACATAATGAGAAATAGCAATGACTCGCTCACCGTTGGCGATTGAGCTGTTGTAGAATTTTTTGGCTTCGCCGCTGATATTATAAGGCGCATGGCAGGTGGTCATATAATGCGCTCTGGTTTTTTTGCAGGCATATTGTGCGCTCCAGGCCGGTGCGCGGCTTCGTGCGTGAACAATATTGACGTTATAACGTTCGATAATTTTTTTAAGAGCATTAATGTTTTTCCACATTATAATCGGATTTTTTGAATGCACTGGCAGATTTATGTGAACGGCGCCAATGCGGTCAAGTTCATGAACGCGTGCGCCGCCATTGGAGACGACAATGGCCTGCGCGCCGCCTGCGACAAGTTCTGCTGCGATATCGATGCATCCTTGTTCGGCTCCACCGGGGCCGAGTTCCGGTATAATCTGCATAATCACGGGTTGAGTTTGAAATGCGTTCATGAAAAGCCTATTGGGTGAAAATACTAATATTATCTATATTCTGGTCACAAGAGTTCAGATCGTTTATCTATAAAGTGAGGGTGGCATTTAAGCAAGATCCTCTGTTATTTGAGTGAATAAAGGATAGCTGGATTTATGAGCGACCAATTTGCAGTTTCGTTTTTAAAACGTGAGGGAAAGCCTGATTTGGCTTATCGCTTTAGTCCTGCACAGGATAAAGGGCAGGCTTTACCGCTGGTGGTGTTTTGCGGGGGGTATCGTTCTGATATGAATGGGACAAAAGCTGTTTTTTTTGAAAAACAGTGTCAGGTGCGTGGTCAGGCGTATGTTCGGTTTGATTATTCTGGTCATGGGGAATCAGGCGGGGCGTTTGAGGACGGAACAATTGGTTCATGGTGTGAGGATGCAAAGGCTATTTTGGAGCATGTTGCTGATGGGCCTGTGATGGTTGTGGGTTCATCGATGGGGGGCTGGATTGCGTTGCTTTTAGCGCGGGCCAAAGCGGGCATGATTCAGGGTATGGTCGGGATTGCTGCTGCGCCGGACTTTAGTGAAGATCTTTTCGCGCGCTTAAGCACCGAGCAACAAGGTGAAATGATGCGTGAAGGTTTTGTGAAGGTTGAAAATGATTATAGCGATGAACCTTATCATTATAGCAAAAGTTTTTACGAAGAAGCTAAAACACATTTGTTGTTAAACGAGCCACAGAATACGGATTTTCCCATACGCTTGGTACAGGGGATGCAGGATAAGGATGTGCCGTGGGAAATGGCGGTTGAAATTCAGAAAAATTACGGTCAGGGTGATGTTGATATTGTTTTTGTTGATGATGGTGATCATCGTCTTTCAAGGCCTGAAGACCTTGATTTGATTAATCGTGAAATTATTTCTTTAAGTGATTTTATAGCATTTGGTTAGATTTAACATTATTTGCGCGTATATTGCATTTTTTTGCTTTTAGCGCCGGCGCGGAAAGATTCGGGGGTGTCTTTTTGTTTTCTGTTGATGCGTCCCTGATTTACAAATGGCCCTATGCCAAAAAGTTTCAGGAATAAAAACAGGATGATAAATATGCCGGCAAAGCCTAGCCCAACATAGAATGCTTTCCATGTCAGGATGTTATCGATTATGGCCCATGTTTCGGGAGCGGTGCCGGCGACGACGCTTCGATAGGATTCTACTTCATATGTTGTCCATATAAAGCCCAGTGCACTGAATTTAAACTTTTCCATTAAAAGATCGATAGAAAAGATGCCCGGGTTCATATGTTCATTATAAAACAGATAAAAATCATGACCTAAAGCGATGAAGGCAGGGATGAGTAGTAAAAAGATAATCGCAGCGCGCATTTTGGAAAACCCATTGAGCTATTAAACATTTTGTTTACTTTAGCAGTCAAAGAGCAGTTCGAAAAGGCTTAGTGAGAGCTCTTGCACTTTTAGCATGATGCGGCTAATGTGCGCCGACTTAAGCTTTTATGTCTGGTGACGTGGCCGAGTGGCTTAAGGCGCACGCTTGGAAAGCGTGTTTACGTTAACGCGTAACGTGGGTTCGAATCCCACCGTCACCGCCATTACTTTTTTGCCTGCGCAAATGCCATTTAAGGCCCTGAAAACAATGGATGTTTTTGGGGTTCGAACCCCTTTATTTCGTTGATAGATTAAACGGTCTTCAAAGGTGAGTTTGAGGGCGGTTCTTTTGTCTTCGAGATGCTCGGAGTCCCAGAGTTTACAAGGGTTTGACAGGAATGCTATGGCGAGTTCGAACATTTGATCGAAGCTGCGCTGTGGTTTGTGCTGTTTTTGCAGTTTTTCAGCCATGACCAGCTTTTCCCTTTCAAGCGCAGTAATGCGCTGCTCATAGGCTCTGACTACACTATCGCTGGAAGAATCAACAATCCGGTCCAGCAGGTTTTCAACTTTCTTCTCAATTTCTATGACCTTGCGTTTAGCTGATTGTGCAAGTGTAACGGTGCGCTCGCTTTGCATGTCCCACGCATCCCTGAACATGGCTTTGGCAAGATTGAACATCGTTGATGAAGGCTGCACATTGCTTAGAAGCGTTTCAAATTCTCCCTCGATTTTTGCGCGTGGAATGGATTTACGGCAGCTTTTACAGCCCTTTTTGAAACACATGTAGTAAGGATGTCTCTTGCCCGTCTTGCTTTTGGACCAGTTGGCAGTCATGGGGTTTTCACAATCGCCGCAAACAACGAACCCCCGCAAAGGGAAGTCTGCGTTTATATCAGCACGGGCGGGTATTTTGGCCCCTTCCTGTAAACGGGACTGTAGACACTGTTAGCTAATTTTAAGGTTGAGTAAATTTTTGATAAGGGCAAGGGCAACAAAGGTCATGAAGACGTGATCATATTTGTCGAATCTTGTGTCTATCCTTTTGTTTTCCTTGAG
>Ga0316204_10007142_pt1 | contig 16601 bp, 20 predicted proteins | sample 6monrhotite_MG_2_FD_205661 | JGI IMG/M metagenome (GOLD analysis project Ga0316204, IMG submission 205661) | Microbial mat bacterial communities from mineral coupon in-situ incubated in ocean water Damariscotta River, Maine, United States -... | ecosystem: Environmental > Aquatic > Marine >... | reverse complement strand
GCGTTTTTGAAAAACGTTGGTGATTTTTTTGTTGAGCAAGGCACTATACCAAAGGCCCGTAAAGATTATAACGACGCAGTGGATAGCAGCTATCTTGAAGCTGCTGCTAAGCTCAAATAAAAAATGATTCAGGAAGTAAACAAGGACACATCAACCAGTCTATATATTAATGATGTTTCAATGTCATTTGAGCTACCCGATGGTGGCTCCGCTGAAGCCCTGAAAGACATCTCATTAAATCTTCGTGAAGGTGAACTACTTTCCATTCTCGGCCCCTCCGGCTGCGGCAAAACTACACTATTAAATATCATTGCCGGCTTTCTTTCTCCCACTAAAGGCTCTGTTAGCTTAAATAACAAACAAGTCACCGGGCCAAGCGCTGAGCGTGGCATGGTATTTCAACAGGGCGCATTATTTGAATGGATGAATGTACGTAAAAATATTGGCTTTGGCCCCAACATGCAAAACATGCCGGGTACACAGGTTGATCAACGCGTAGATGAATTATTAGAAACCGTCGGCCTGCATGGCTTCGGCGAAAAAAATGTTTACGAACTATCCGGCGGCATGCAACAACGCGTGTCACTCGCCCGATGTTTAGCCAATGATCCCGATGTTATTTTAATGGATGAACCCCTCGGTGCGCTCGATGCCCTAACCCGTGAAAAAATGCAGGGCCTGATATTAAAGCTATGGAAGGAAACCGGTAAAACCATCATCCTGATTACACACTCGGTAGAAGAAGCACTACTACTTGGCGAACGACTCATTGTAATGGCACCCCGCCCCGGTCGCATTCATAAAGAATATAAACTACCCTTTGCCCAACATGCCATTACGTCCGATATACGTGAAGTAAAAAAGATGGCAGACTTCACATCAACCCGTGAAGAAATTCTTTCAATGATATGGGAAATGGAAGAAGAGATAATGGGACGCAAAGCTTAAGCCATGTTAATACTTAGCCTGTACATTGCCTGTTTTATTTTACTCCTCGTCATATATAAAATTGTTATAAAACGTTTTATAGCAACTAACGAACATATAAAAACTAATACCGTTACCTTTGGTGATGAAAGCGCGATAAAGCCTAATAGAACAGCATCTGTTCTTTCTATACTCACCTTATTTTTTATCTGGTGCGCATTTACAGGCTCCAGTCTTTCACCTATACATGCCCCCGGGCCTTTTACAGGTGATACATCGTTTAGCTACACCGCCAGCAATGCAAACCATGAAATTGATACAGCTCAGGTTTTTATTAGGGTTAATCCAGTCAATGAACCACTGACAATACCCTCACCTGCAAATAACGACAGTAATGCCTTTACAAAAAATGATAGCGCAAAAGTTGCTGCCTATCGTAGTGTACTGATCCGCGTAAAGAAAAATGATATGGGCGGAAAAGAAAAGGGCTATTTAATTACACAAATAAATGGCCAACCGATAAAACCAAAACAAACTGTACAGGTAGAAAATGGAGAAGTCAGCTTAAGCACTAAGGGTAGTCTTTCATTTACCCCCAATAAGGGCTGGCAAATGGAACCCATCTGGTTACCTGCACCAGAAGCCGTGTTTACTCGCTTAATAGAAATAACACAGGACGGTTACCAAAATGTCAGTCTGTTTGAAAATATTGGCTGGTCACTATTGCGAGTGATCGCAGGTTTTCTATTAGGCTGTATTGTAGGTATACCTTTAGGTTATGCCATGGGATTAAGTAGTTGGTTCCGTGGCTGGTTCGACCCGATTGTGGAATTCATGCGGCCTATTCCACCTCTTGCACTCATTCCACTGGTAATTATCTGGTTTGGCATATGGGAAAGCGGAAAAATCAGTTTATTATTTTTAGCTGCCCTATGGATTATGACTATTGCAGCACGTGCAGGTGTATCCGGTGTTAATATTTCAAAAATTCATGCTGCCTACTCTCTAGGTGCATCGAAGCTACAAATCCTTATTCATGTCATTATCCCTAATTCACTACCAGAAATATTTACCGGCGCGCGGGTTGCCATGGGTGTATGTTGGGGTACCGTTGTCGCAGCTGAACTCGTCGCCGCTGAAAAAGGCGCCGGTAAAATGATTATCGCCGCCTCGAAATTCCAGCAGACAGATATTGTTATTATGGGAATTATATTAATCGGTGTAATCGGTTACGGAATCGATATATTGATGCGAGTAGCCGAAAATAAACTGGTCCCATGGAAAGGCAATAGCTAAATATCTTTCAAAAATATAGTTCTTAAACGTGATCATGTGATATAAAAAATATGTCTTCTGAAGATGAAATACCCGATGCAGTAGTTGATGCCATATTTAAAAATGACTGGAAAAAAGCATTTGAAATTTTAAGCGAATTATCTAAAACAGGTAATGCGAATGCTGAACACTTTATGGGCTGGTTTTATGAGCAAGGCCTTGAGGTTGAACAATCCGATACAGAGGCATTTAACTGGTGGCTAAAATCAGCGCCGAAAGGCATCGTTGAATCTCAGAGTGGCCTTGCCCTATTATATGAGGCAGGCAGAGGCACAGAAAAAAATAGTATTGAAGCCTATTTCTGGTATAGCCAGGCAATACTAAATGGTGATACAGAGGCACAAATATGTATTAGTAATCTTTCAAATAAAATGAATTCGGCTGAACTCAATAGTGCTCGAGAGTTACTACACAACAGAACAAGCTAAGCATCTGGAGAAAACATGAAATATAAATTTGAAGAAATGCCCAACAAGGAAGGTTATTTCGGCGAATACGGTGGGCAGATCATTCCACCCGATCTGGTCGACATCATGAACCAGATCAATGATTCATATGACGAAGTTAGCCAGTCAGAGGCTTTTAAAACTGAGTTAGCTTCTCTTAATGCAGACTATACCGGCCGCCCCAGCCCTATCTATCATGCGAAGCGTTTATCAGAAAAACTGGGCGGAGCACAGATATTCTTAAAACGCGAAGACCTTAACCATACCGGCGCACATAAAATCAATCATTGCCTTGGTGAAGCCTTACTCGCAAAACACATGGGTAAAACAAAAGTACTCGCAGAAACAGGCGCCGGGCAACACGGAGTCGCACTCGCAACTGCCTGTGCACTGGTAGGAATTGAATGTGAAATTCACATGGGGCAAATCGATATAGAAAAAGAACATCCTAATGTAACGAAGATGAAAATATTAGGCTGCAAACTAGTACCGGTTACACGAGGAACTAAAACACTAAAAGATGCGGTAGACAGTGCATTTGAAGAATACCTGAAAGACCCGGTTAATTATCTTTATGCCATCGGTTCAGTTGTTGGCCCTCACCCATTCCCTAAAATGGTTAGAGACTTTCAAAGTATTATTGGAACAGAAGCACGCCAGCAATTCCTCGATAAAATAGGCAAACTACCCGATATAATCACCGCTTGTGTGGGTGGTGGTTCAAATGCCATAGGCCTATTTACCGCATTTTTAGAAGACGAGCTAAAAATTGTAGGCGTTGAACCCGCTGGCCTGGGCTTAGATACAGAAAAACATGCAGCCACTATGACAAAAGGCACCAAGGGCGCTATTCATGGATTTGAGTGCTATAACCTGCAAGACGATGAAGGCAATCCTTTGCCCGTATACTCAATTGCCTCCGGTTTAGATTACCCCGGTGTTGGTCCACAGCATTGCTATCTAAAAGACATCAAACGAGTTGAATATGAATCCGCAACCGATGACGAATGCCTAACTGCATTTATGCAGCTCTCAAGACTGGAAGGAATTATCCCAGCACTAGAGAGCGCCCATGCGGTTGCTTACGCGATGCGAGTAGCACCTGGCATGTCTAAAGATCAAACGATTTTAATTAATCTCTCAGGACGTGGTGATAAAGATGCAGATTTTGTTGCAGAGAAATTAGGGCTTTAATATTTTAGTTTTAATTATTTCTACATTTAGTTATATGTTCCTATAAGTAGACATATATGATCATATAGGAAGTATTACTAGATATAGACATTACGTCTATTTCACTGTCATGCGAAAAAGAGAATAGGCCTGCTATCGCAATAAAGTTGACAATTAGTTGTTTGCATAGATTCTGGAGTTAGGGATAATCTAATTTAGATATCAATTATGGACTATATTATATATCTACATATTAATTAACTGAATCTTAGTAATAAATAAATATGCTTAAAGCCCATGAACTGATTAAAGTATACCTGAAAAGTAGCAGCATTCTATCGCTTGTTATAACAACTATTACTTGCCTGATTACAATTCTTGCTTTTATTACTTATAGCTACAGTAACTCTCTGGAAAAAGTTATCTCTGTTTTACATGATGGTGAAATTGAAAGTAAAAAAATGCAAATTAATAGCGAGCTTGTGAGAATGGCGAGATCAAGGACGCGCATTACAGCTGAAATAATTGCAACAGATGATTACTTTAGAAAAGATGAATTAAATATGGAGCTCGATGCATATGCAGGGAAGTTTTCTGCTTTAAGACAAAAGTTACTGAGCATGCCATTAACACCTGATGAAAATAAAATTATTAAGCATAACGATAATACCGTTTCAGAGATTCTTCCTAAACAGCGTTTAGCTGTTGAAATGGCGTTAAGTGATTTAGAAAAAGATAATCAGGCTGCAGTAAATATACTGTATAACGAAGTTATGCCGGGACAACAAAAACTTATTGATGCAATCTCTAATTTGTTATCGATTGAACAACTGAAGATAGTAGAACTTAGTAAGCAAAGTAAGAACACAGCTAAATTAGTTCATGAGAGAAACCTTCAACTTGTTACTGTAATTATTATCATTGCTTCAATATTATCAATTGTAGTGGTGATGAGGATTCGTAAGATACAGCTAGAGCTAGCTCGTTCTTATGCCGATCTAGAAATAAAAATTGCAGAAAGAACAAAAGAACTGTCAGAATTAAATATGACTCTAAAGAACTCATCAGAACATGACGAGCTGACAGGTATTTATAATCGCCGTAAATTTAATAGCTTTCTATATGAAGAATATTCCCAAATAATGCGAAGTGGTGGTTATTTCTCATTGGCTATGATTGATATCGACTATTTCAAGTCCTATAACGATAATTATGGACACCAAAAAGGTGATGAATGCTTGTCGACGGTAGCTTCTATTATACTTAAGTCGTTAACAAGATCGAGCGATTTTGTTGCAAGATATGGCGGTGAAGAATTTGTACTAATTTTGCCTTCGACTAAGCTTGAAGGCGCTATTAAAATGTGTGAGTGCATACGACAAAATATACATGATGAAAAAATACAGCATAATCATTCTAAAATATCTGCATTTTTAACTCTTAGCATAGGTGTGACCACCTATCATGCTAGTGATTCACTCAACAAAAAAGAAATCATAAATATAGCCGATGAGTTACTTTATCAGGCCAAGGCGAATGGTCGAAATAGAGTTGAGTCAAAGCTCTCGACCTGATTTGAACACCATCTTCTGACGGATTAGACGCCATCGAAAAACCACATAACAAGTAGCTCGACGCCGACCGATAACCGTTAGCTTGAAGCTCACATTTAACTTATACTACTAGTCATCACAAATTAAATTATTCTTCTCGGTTACGGCGGGTTATCAATACGTTATGCATACAAACAAATCAACATAGGCCTCTAACATTGAGTGAAAAATCACAACTTATATTAATGGCTGAATATAATCAGTTAATGAATCAACGTATTTTAGATGCTTCTGGTAATCTCTCGTATTCATCACTAACTGAAGATAAACGTGCGTTTTTTAAGTCAATCTTAAAAACTTTGAATCATATAATGATAGGAGATATTTTATGGTTACAAAGGTTTTCGGAGCACCCAACTAATTACGCAACATTGAAAGACATGTATAGCTTTCCTAAAGCTGAAGCACTTGATCAAATTTTATTTGGTGATTTAACTAACTTCTATGAGAATAAAAAAAATAGATAAAATAATTATTGGATTTTGTAACGAATTAAATGAAGAAGACATAAATAACACATTAAATTATACAAACTTTAAAAAAGAGAAACACCATAAAAGATTTGGTTATCTAATATTGCATGTATTTCTCCATCAAATTCACCATCGTGGGCAAGTAACAACTCTTTTGTCTCAAGAGAATATTGATTTTGGTGAAACAGACTTGCCTGAAATCGTACCCGATGAAAATCAAGTATAAAAGACGTTAAAGCGGGACAAGCAAAAAGCGGCTTGCCCCTCAATTAGGCGTTATGCCATATAAAAGCCGACCAATTTAATTGATAATCTGGAGAATGTAATGTCTTTTACAACTAATTGGGAACCGGAAGGTGTATATAGAAGGTTTACAGAGAAGGTTTCTGGTATAGAAATATTGAAGTCTAATTTACAATTACATAAGAACCCTAAGTTTCTAAAAATGAAGTATGTAATAAATGATTTTACAGGTTTAACTGAACATTCAATACTACCTACTCACATCAAAGTTTATGTTGATACCGATGACATTATATCTTCCTCAAGAATACCTTTCACTACGGACAAGTTAAAAATAGGGCTGGTAGTACATCAAGAGCCATTTATCACTATGGAAAACAGCTATCGTGATCAAATGATAGGTAAACTATTTGAATGTGAAATTTTTGAAACACTTGATGATGCTAGAAACTGGGTAAATACGAATTAGGTGGTATGCATAACAAGAAGTTCAACAATGTTCACATTCGCTCACTCGATCAGCCTATGCAGCACTTCGGCTGCCGTTTAACTTGGCGTTAGGCCAAAAATAAAAATGTCATAATGAACAAATCGCATGCTCAATTGTTTAAAGAAGTTATAGGGAAATACTCAAACTTAAGCCTGGAAGAATTTAGTCTTCTCCTAAAACTATTCGGGCTGAAAAAATACAAAACTAAGGAACATATAGTTAATCCAGATGAAGATAATAATAGTGTATTTTTCATTGTTTCTGGATTAGTTAGATACTATTACTTGACTAGTGATGGAAAGGAGTGGAATAGAGCTTTTCTTTCAGAACGTATGATGTCTACATCTTTCTCTCAAGATATAGCCAAGATAGATCCTTATGGCATTCAGGCGCTAGAAGATACTACTGTCTTAATTGCAGATTTTTCAGACTTTGAATTATTGTTTGATGAGAGCCAGATGGTAGAGCGATTACACAGAAAATTAGTCGATAGTATTTTAATAAAGAAAATGAATAGGGAGCGCAGCTTTCTACAAAGCAGTGCAAGAATGCGCTATATAGATTTTGTCAAACAGTACCCTAATATATCTCAACGCGTAACACAGTATCATCTAGCATCTTATCTTGGCATTACTGAGGCATCTTTATCACGGATCATAAGTGAAATTCATTAGATATTATCTGCTTCTTACCAATTGATAAGGAATCCATTGATATATAAACGTACGATATTGGCTTCGGCGATGTTTTATATCAATAAGTTAGTTAGGAGAAAGCTACGATGAATTCAATCAGTCAGCTTAATCATGAAGGCGAGTTTGAGCGGGCCTGGGACGATCCCAGTAACACGCGATTCGATCTGCCTCCAGTCGACGTTAACCGGGTGCTCTCCGAACACTACCGCATGAGCGAACCACTCACGTTCACCCGCACTATGTTGTGGGACATGGAGACACGGAAGGCATGGAGACCCGACCGCTATATCCCTTCCGTTGTCCATGAAGAGAGCGCCGGCTCTTCGGGCAGGCGTTCGGTGGCCGGTGGAGCCGAGTCCTTCATACGATCATCGCAGCAGCGCCTTTGGCTTAAGCCTACGGAGTACGGCTTAGTTCTGGAACAGGTTTACATCGACCCCTCGCAGCAGAAAGTCACCTTCATAGGAGCAGCAGAACTTTTGGATGGCGACGGAAACGTCCTTCGCGCTGGTACGAGACAGCCTCTATTTCACGTCGAGCACTCGGTCGGCGGTGATGAATCGCGGCCACTGAACAACTGGCGTATTATTCACCTCACCGACAGGCCCGAGCACAAACTGATCGAGCGGTTCACACGCATGGCGAACGATGTGTGGCTTCCCGAGTTTATCGAGATCTACATCCGAAGTGCCCTAAACATCAAGCTAAGCCGTCGCGACATCTCCTGACTATTGTGGGACTTCAATCTTGGTACTGGTTATGGGTAGAAGTAGCATCACTGAAGAGGTAGCCTTAGCAGATAAATATTCAGCCTAACGACAGCGTCAACCCGGACGCCCAGCTCAGCTGCGCTTCGTTGGGTGACGGTTATGCTGGGCGTTAGGCACACACAAATCCACTTTTTTGGAGAATGACATGTCAGAAAAGACGGTTAATGAAGAGGTAGCTCAAACAGTATCCCCTCGCCAGTGGATCAGATTAGTTGTGGTGTATCTCCTAATCCCGCTGATTTTATTTATATGCGCCGGGGACCTCGGCTGGTGGCAGGCGTGGTTATATTCCATGCTGATTATGGCTGCTGGTATTGGTGGGCGCATGTGGGCGGAACAACGACACCCCGGATTAACAGCCGAAAGACAAAATACTAAAAATATCCAAAATGCAAAAGCCTGGGACAAAGTGCTTGCTCCACTGATGGCGGTGAGTCTCGTGTTTCCTATGGTCATAGTAGCAGGGCTCGACCACCGCTATAACTGGTCCGCCGAATTTCCGCTATGGCTTATCGTGCTTGGCTTTATTTTGACCTCAATCGGATACGCCTTCGCTGCATGGGCATTGGCAGAGAACCGCTTTTTCTCCAGCGTGGTACGCATTCAGACAGATCGAGGCCATGTGGTGTGTGACAGTGGCCCGTACCGGTTTGTGCGGCACCCGGGTTATGCCGGAAATATGCTTGCACTGTTCGGCATTGTGCTTGCTCTGGGCTCGGTATGGACACTGATTCCTGCGGCGGTGGCATCAATCATCGCAGTGATTAGAACCGCACTTGAAGACCAGACTTTACAGGAAGAGTTGCCGGGCTATCGAGACTATACACGACGTGTGCGCTATCGGCTGATTCCTGGGATATACTGAGAGACCTGAATGGAGATGTCCAGATCAGAGATAAAGGCACAACCGAAAGAGTTGCGCGCGACCTAACAGAAGAGCTAAGCTGGCCCCAGTTCCGCCAAATTTAGTCAATTACAAAAATAAGGGAAATATGAACAAGGAAACTACATTGCATCTAATGTGTGGAAAAATGGCTTCCGGAAAATCCACACTAGCCAATTCACTAGCTAAAACTAATGATGCCATTCTAATTGTAGAAGATGATTGGCTGAGTAGGCTCTACCCTGGTGAAATTAACACTATAAACGATTACGTTAAATACTCTATTCGTTTACAAAATATTATTACTTCACACGTTGCCTCACTACTAAAGCAAGATATATCGGTTGTCCTTGATTTCCCCGCAAATACAATAAAACAACGTAATCAGCTTCGTTCTATATTTGAACTAACTGGAGTAGCTCATAAGCTCCATTATGTTGAAGCGAGCGATGAAAAGTGCAAAGAACAACTAAAGACTAGAAATCAGAGTCGTCCAGAACAAGTAGCATTTACATCAGAACATGAATTTGACGCTATAAACACATATTTTCAGCCCCCTTCAGTAAATGAAGGGCTTAATATAATAAGACATTTAAAAAATGCCTAGCAGGTATTTTAATGAGATGAGAAAAGAATCGCGCCCCTTAACTAGGCCTTTATTAAGGAAAAGTATAATTAATGAACAATGAGATAACAGGTATATTTTCTATAAAATTAGGCTTGTACATCTTTATTCGTAGAGTAACATTTACTCAAATGTTCATAAACAGCAGGACTACGTCAAACACTTTAAACCGGGGTTTATTTTTAAGATTCAGGCAAGTAAAAATTACCTAAGAAGAGTAGTATTATTTATGAGTCTATTTTGTATAGTTGTAGGCATATTAACAATACTGAGTATTTTTACATGCAGATAGGCTCTTAAATTATGCTCAAATAAAAATGCATACAAGTTGCTCAAGCGTGACTGGATTTACGCCTCGCTTCAAACCAGATCTTAGCCTGGCAATATATATACTAAGGAGATTCTGAAATGGAAGAAGAAATCTATGCCCCTACAGTTGAGGAGTTGCGCTACGCAATTATTGCGTTTGTACTTGCAGTTTCTGTTGTTGCATTTCACCGAGGCAAAGAGTTTGGGCCTAAGCGTTTTTCGTTTGTATCAAGGCAGCTTGGCCGCGAATTCAGCGAACGTATCAGTATTACAGATGCCGAGGCAGTAATGGCAGATTTCGAAGGTGATTCTCTGCCTGCTCTAGGAGCTCTGTATGAAGAAATGGTTTACATAGCCACCAAATATCATCGCTTTGCTGCTGATGCGGGTATCGAGTATGCAATTCCTGCTGGCGCAAACTACTTCGAGGAAGAAGTTGGGAACATGTTCGATGATGATGCAATAAAAGATATCGGCACCGTAAAAGGGAGTATCGATAAGCTTATGAGTAAATTGCCCAAATGGGCTCAGAAAATTTTAGAGACCATCATGGAGGCTCTAAAGCTTACCAGGGGTCGTTGAACGTATAACAAATAGGTCAAGCCGTTCTTTGCGCTCACTCGGACGTCTTGTGATCCGCGCCTTTTGCGCATGACTTCGCCATGATTGCGCATACGCAGCTGCACACCGGCCTCTGCTTACCTCAACCTTAGGTATAAGTAGCAATGAAATTCATTCAACTATACATACAGCGATAAACAAGGAAAATTCGATATGAAAAAACAATCACTTTTTTCGATAGTCGTATTGTTAACATTGCTTAATTCACCTACCCAGGCAAAGGAGCCGACTTACAAGCAAGGAGTTAATACGTTCATTGAAACCGGGGTAACCCAACCTGATCGTGTCCCTACGTGGTATTCGCCAATGGTAGCGATGCCCTACTCTCCTGTTTTTGAAATTCTCGCGACTAAAGGAACTCAGGGTAGATATTATCCGTACACTTATGCTTTAACTATAAAGGACATGATTAAGTGGCATGGCCATGATTGCGAAGGAACAACTCACGCCGCAAACATGATGAAAATTGCGTTCGAAATCCTCTTCCCAGATGGCATCATAGATAGAAGTGTTCTCAAAGGAATTTCAGGAACGGGTCCTTGCTGGTCAGATGCTGTAGCTTACTTAACCGGCGCTCGTCTTCAATATGGCAATCTCGGGTTCTTTAAAAACAAAGATTATAACCATGCCATTATCTTGTACCGGACGGACACCAAGAATGCAGTCTTAGCGACATACAAGAAGGGCATTAATAACATTCCAGGTGAGCCAGTTGTGCTGCCTGAAAAAATCAATTGGACAACAAAAGTTAATATGCAAGAGGTCATGAACCTTAAGAAGGAAGTAAAAAATGCAAAAGGAAATCCCTCTGCATATCAGGTCGATCTTTTGCGTTTTTACCAATGGAAACATGTTAATGACATTCTTAGTCATCCGCTACATGAAAGCTATCAGGCTAAAATTATCGAAAACTTTAAGTGGGATGACTGGGCGGATAGCACTAAAAGTATGACGAATCCGTTTAAGAGATCTGATACACGCTTAAAGAACCACCCTTATCGTGATAAACCTATTGTCGACACTAAATGATATGTTTCTATGTAATGTATGCTTCGAATAAAATTATTTAACAATTCGTACAAGTTGCTCGCGTTGCTTGATCGGACGCCCGGTTTCAACGGCCGCCGCTTAACACGGTGTTAGGCTAAGGAGAACAATGAAAAAAAATACACTTGTCATTCTTGGTCACCCTGACACAAATAGTTTCTGTGGTTCTTTGACAAAGGCGTATATTGATAGTGCGAGGGCAAGTGGTTCTGAAGTTCGTGAACTTCAACTTGGTGAGTTAAAGTTCGACCCAATACTCTGGAATGGTTACAATAAAATTCAGCAGCTTGAGCCTGATTTAATAAAAGCCCAGGAACTTATCCAATGGTCGAATCATATAGTTTTTGTTTATCCTAATTGCTGGGGAACTATACCCGCCTTAATGAAAGGCTTTTTCGATCGGGTTTTCCTGCCTGGCTTTGCCTTTAAATATCATAATGCTTCTCTACCTGAAAAGCTGCTATCTGGACGTACTGCTCACTTAATGGTAACTATGGATACACCTGTTTGGTATTATCGTTGGATATATCGCAGTCCCGGACATAATGAAATGAAAAGAGCAATTCTTGAGTTTTGTGGCATTAAGGTCGTAAAAATATCAGAGTTTGCTCCAGTCAAAGATTCTAGCCAACAGCAAAGAGATAAATGGATTGCCAAAGCAAAAAGCCTTGGCTCAAAAACTTAACAAGTATATCAACGAAAAACAGCGGATGCCCCCTAACCAGGCGTTGGCTTTACAAGGAAATAGCATGAAATTAATAGAACTCAGTGACAAGGAAATTATTACAATCGTAAAACCACTAGCTGAGCATACTGAAAGCTCGTGGAATCAAAAAAACTATGATGATTTTTGTCGCTATCTTCTTGTGAAGAGACCCGGCCATAAGTTTCCTGAAGAAGAATTCAATAAACAAATAGAAGAAAGCTACGATACATACGGTAACCACACAATATCTGACTTCGTCGCACTACATCGAAATCCAGAGAACGTGATTGTCATATGGAAAGTAGATTTTGAAAACCGTAAAGAGCCAGGCTTACTTATGTATGAGTTTGAGCAGCATGAAGGAAATATGCTAATTAGCGGTTGTTCATATCATGCATGAAGTTAACACTTTGCCGCATTGAACGTGACAATGCTATCCCCTTTTATGATAAACCCAAAAACTGCCAAACTCACCACGCCACAGAGCAAGGCGTTTTGCAGCTAGTCCAATTATTAAGATTAGGAGTACAAAATGACAAAAACAATAAAGCAAACTGGAAGTTGCCTTTGTGGCACTGTCCGTTTTACCGCAATTAATCCCAGTAATGAGGTAGGCGCATGTCATTGCGGAATGTGCAGAAAATGGGGAGGTGGTCCGTTTATGGAAATTGATTGCGGAACAGACATTTCATTCGAAGGAGAAGATAATATTACGGTATATAACTCTTCTGATTGGGCGGAACGCGGCTTTTGTAAAAAGTGTGGCAGCCACTTATTTTATCGTTTAAAAGATACTCATCAACATATGGTCCCCGTTGGACTTTTTGATGATCAGGAGCATTTTGTTTTCAAAACTCAGGTATTTATTGACCGAAAACCTTCGTTTTACAGTTTCTCTAATAAGACAAATAACATGACTGAGCAGGATATTTTTGATATCTATGGTTCGCCATAAGAGCAATAAAAGGGGCTACCCCTTTAACCACATATGACGCTATCAGCATGCTTCGCTTTCAGATGTAACTTGATCTCTACCGTTATTTTTTGATTCATACAGCGCCTTGTCTGCACGCACAAACAATGAATCTGCGGTATCTGTATCATTTCTACATTGAGACACACCGAAACTACAGGTTAACTGTATATCATTTGGCATAGGTGCATTCTTAACTTCGATGCAAAGTCGTTTTGCTATTTGGCTGGCTTCTTTCAATGCAGTTCTGGGTGTTAAAAGCACAAATTCTTCCCCACCATGGCGGGCAAAAATATCATATGGACGCTTTATATCTATTATTAGTTTACTCAGCTGTTTTAATACCTCATCGCCTATCTGGTGCCCGTGCTGATCATTAACTGTTTTAAAATAATCTATATCGATTACTATGATTGAGAATACAACTTTATCTTCAATCCAGTCATTTAGGATTTGTTTGTAGTATCTGTGGTTGTACGCATTAGTTAATGGGTCGCGTATTGAAAATAACTGTAGTGTCTGATTTAATAAAAATATTCTTCCGGTCATTATTCCAAATAATAATCCAATGACACCCGGTGCTATAAAATACCTTGGTATTAGAGGATCCAGTTTAAAGGTGTAGGTCATTTGAAAGTAGCCAACAAGACAGGTAAATGCCAGCCATACAAAAATGGATTTACTATAAGTTTTAAATGGTTCTGGGGGGGATGTAGTAGTCATTTAGATCACGCCAATTTTTCAATTTCTTACTTTGTTTAGTATTATAGACTCTATTGTAATAATGTTTAACCAAATAGATGCATACACCCCATGACGCCACCAGAGAAAGGTAAACAAATGAATAAAGGGGTCAGGTACTCATAAATAATCCCTCCCCTTCATATGCTTAATACACCACTACTTAATTGATCTTTTGAGAAGTATATGTGTGTTTTCCCAGGCGATCTTCCGTCTAACATCCTCGGGTATATCATTCAGCCATGCCCAGTGAAAATCATAGAGTTTCTGGTAGTGCATCCAACCCTCATCATCGGTGTCCCATCTAGAACCACGGGTTACTTTCCATACTGGATCAGTACCGGTGATAAAACGCTGGGGATATTTCAGCACCAGTGCTTTCCACTCGTTTAACAGAGTGTGATCTTCTTTGCTAATACCGTCATAACGCCATGGGTCTCGAGCCGCGAAATCCATCCAGACGTTATTGCATGCTTCGAGTATTTTTGCGATATGAGATGGATCGAGATTGCCACCGGCGTGCGCGAACATCATGCGCACATCTGGATTCGCTGAACATAGGCGCAGGAGAGTCTGTTCATTCCCCGAGTCACTGTGAATCATCATCGGCACATCGTATTTTTTAGCGAGTTCGATCAGGCTTAGAAAGATTCTGTTATTAGTTCTGGGTTTAAAGCCCGCTGTGAAATGCACTTCACCAATGCCGAAGTATCGTCCGTCTTTGAGGCCTTGCTCTGCTTTTTTAACGACTTGTTCATCAAGATACCAGTCGCGTTTGCCGAGCTCATGAATGTAAGGGCTGAAGAAAGGAACCACCCAGTCACCGGCTTTATCTCTCAGTTCGAGCGCCAGATGAGATGGCGTACCCGCGACGATGGTGAGTCCTACATGATGTTGTTTAAGAATTTCTACAACTTCTTCAACAGACGTTTCAGGGCGATGGTCCCAGTTATAATGCACGTGGCTATCGGCAAATTTATCGTTAGAGCATAACGCCGCTGCTGGTAAAAATGCTAACAATATTATCGAATACCAGAGTTTGATCTCACTCTCCCGTTTTTCAATTAAAGAAATTAAGTTAACGCCTGCTTAATGAGCTGAGCCAGAGCCCTTCTAGTCTTTAACAAATTGTCTAAGCTGAGCTTTTATATTCTGCTCAATTATAATATATATGGGATCATAGTAAAATCTGACAAGTTAAGTTTAATCGAAATTGAAGGTATCGGAGGGATTAAACATCTAGGCTTTTATTGAACAGTTGAACTACAATAATCTCTGCTCCATTTATCTTCAACGCTCATAATGCAAGCCCTTCTACTTTTTCATTCGTGACCTCCGCTTCGCTACGACCACTTAAACGAACGTAGGTATTACAACAAAAGCATGGCTGAATAACATTAAGTGTAATAATATGAACATTCTCTCTGACATATATTTATTTACTTACGCAACAATGAAATTAACGAGGTAGATATGAAGATTATAAATATTTGTATTTTGTTCTTTCTCATCTGTGGGTCTGCTGTTGTAAAAGCTGACACTGATACTACACAACCCATTTTCCCTCAACAGCTAACTGCGCATGATTTATTGACATATTGTTCGTCGAGCTCACTGACTGATCTTGGCAGGCAGCGTCAAAGGTATTGCTGGGGTTTCATTAGTGGCGTTGAGGAAGCTATCCGTCTTACGTCGCACGCATCGGTACAACCTTTAGCAGTGAAAATTTGCGTACCCAAAGGTCTATCATCTCGGAAATTGGCTAAAGCTTATATTCTATATGCCGGACGCCGGGATACTGATCTAGAGCGACCAGCAGCGAAAATAACAATTGAAGCACTTTCAAACTCTTACTCTTGTCAAATTGAATGACCGCGCGCCCTCTTCGCTACGGTCGCTTAACTCGAACATTAGATCTACTTACTCAGTAAATAGATAAGCTCATTTACAAGTATGAAGATTAAAGTGCCAGGGATTAAATACAAACCATCAAAAATTTTAATTGATCAGTTAAGCAGTAAATAATTTATCCGGCACCTTTATCTTCAGCTTTCATAATGCAAACATTCCTTCCTCACCGTCTTTTGTATTGAGCTCGGTCAGGAATAACATTTCGGATACCGCCGCTTGGGTTTTCTACATCCCCTTTGAAGCGAGGTAACATAATGACATGCAAGTGATCGATACTTCGTCCTGCTTCTCTTCCATCATTGTTTCCGAGTGTATAGGCATTAGGCTGGTTTCCCAGAAACGGTAATTTCAGCACCGTTTCAATGTGATCTGTGGGACGATCTTTGAGAGAGTCTCTTGTAAGCATTTCCTCATAGAGTGATTTCATATCGGTTGATTCTACAACCTGCTTAACGGCATAAATCGCATCAAAGTAATCGTCGTGTTCGATTTGATTCAAGTGAAATATCGAAGCAACATGCCTTTTTGGCATAATCAGTGCGTGACCGGGGTTGACTGGATTAGTATCGAATATACTAACGAATGATCGATTCTCAAAAATAAAGGGATCGGCTTCGCCA
>Ga0316204_10007141_pt1 | contig 16604 bp, 10 predicted proteins | sample 6monrhotite_MG_2_FD_205661 | JGI IMG/M metagenome (GOLD analysis project Ga0316204, IMG submission 205661) | Microbial mat bacterial communities from mineral coupon in-situ incubated in ocean water Damariscotta River, Maine, United States -... | ecosystem: Environmental > Aquatic > Marine >... | reverse complement strand
GGTTGGTGAGATGAGGCTTCTTGAACTGATCGAGAAAAGCAGTGGACAGGAGTTAACGTCACAACTTTCTCAAGAGCTAACGGAATTCCGTCAAAATGCCAGGCAATCTGATGATTTAACGTTGCTTCAATTTACCTTTAATCAGGAAAAGTTTGGCGATTTATTGCAAAAGCAGTGTCTGGAAGAACAGACTGGAAAGCACTGGGAATTTTCAATCAGTTTGAATGCAGCAGTACTAAAAGGGATTGATACTGCCTCGATGTTGTTGCATATGATTAATGATATGCAAGGCTTGCATGTTCATAATGAAATTTTATATTTGATAGTTGCTGAGTTGTATACCAATGCACTGGATTATGGCGTCCTTAAACTTGATTCAAGTTTAAAGAAAACAGCTGAGGGTTTTGCTAATTACTATGATGAGCGCGCAAAGCGTTTGGCAAATTTGACCGATGGCGTCATTATAATAAGTGTCAAAAGTGACTGGGATATGGAGTCTGGACATTTAATGATCCAGATTGAAGATAGTGGTGAAGGGTTTGACCATAAAAACCGCAAAGATACTGACATGAATGAATCCATGGCTCATCATGGCCGTGGGCTGGCCTTACTAAAATCATTAGGTTGTCAGGTGCATTTTGAAGGCAAAGGCAACATCGTGGTGGCTGATTATCAGATGCAGTCAATGTTCCATAGTGCTGAATCGTAGTCCCAGATTGAATTAGATATGTAAAATTTTCTCGATACCGTTAAAATACCGTCTTTGCTTAAGACGAGGCAAGCCCTCCACATGACAATACGTACACGCTTTGCGCCCAGTCCCACGGGATACCTGCACATTGGTGGTGCCCGTACGGCACTATTTTCCTGGCTTTATGCCCGTAAACATGGCGGTCAGTTTGTTCTGCGTATTGAAGATACAGACCTGGAACGTTCCACAGCAGAATCCGTCAATGCTATCCTTGAGGGCATGACCTGGCTGGGCCTGGAATATGATGAGGGTCCCTTTTATCAGACCCATCGTTTTGATCGCTACAAAGAAATTATTCTGCAACTCCTCGAATCGGGGCATGCTTACCACTGTTATTGTAGCAAGGAAGAGGTCGATGCCATGCGCGAGGCGCAAATGGCCCGTAAAGATAAGCCGCGTTACGATGGTCGTTGCCGGCATCGTACTGAACCAGCGCCTGAAGGCGTGCAACCTGTGGTGCGATTTAAAAATCCCACTGAAGGCCAGGTTGTCGTAGATGATATGGTAAGAGGCAAGGTCGTATTTCAGAATTCTGAGCTGGATGATCTGATTATTGCCCGCTCTGATGGCACACCAACATATAACCTGACGGTTGTCGTTGATGATATGGATATGCAGATTGATCACGTTATTCGTGGTGATGATCATCTGAATAACACGCCACGCCAGATCAATATTCTCAAGGCACTAGGCGCGGAACCACCACGCTACGCACATGTTCCTATGATTCTTGGTGATGACGGTAAACGCCTGTCGAAACGTCATGGCGCCATGAGTGTTATTCAGTATCGTGAAGACGGTTACTTGCCTGAGGCGGTCATTAATTTTCTCTCGCGGTTGGGTTGGTCTCACGGCGATCAGGAAATATTTTCTGTTGATGAATTGACACAGTTGTTTGATGTACAGAATATTAATCAATCTGCCTCCAGTATGAATACCAGCAAGCTACAGTGGTTGAACCAACACTATATGAAAGAAAGTTCGCCAGAGCACATTGCCCATCATCTAAGTTACTTTCTGGGTAAGCTTGGTATTGATCCAACTGACGGACCGGAACTAACAGAGGTGATTGTTGCACAACGGGAACGGGCCAAGACACTGGTAGACCTTGCTGGCTCATGTCAGTTTTATTACCACGATTTTTCAGACTACCATGCCAAGTCAGCAAAGAAGGCCTTTAAGCCAGAAGCTGTCGAAATCTTGCAACAGGTTAAACAAGTGATGACGACACTGGATGAATGGTCACGTGAAAATCTGCATCAAATGATTGCCGACGTGGTCGAGAAGCTGGAGGTTGGTTTTGGCAAGGTCGGCATGCCATTACGTCTTGCAGTCACAGGTGGCGCACCATCGCCGGATCTTGATTTAACACTCTATCTTGTTGGTAAACCAGCCTGCCTGCGTCGCATCGATCAGGCGATTGCATATATCAATCAGAATGCTACTAACAATTAAGCATAATATTAGGTAACACAGGATACTATTTTATATGGCGTCGAACGAAGAAACACGTCCTAGCAATTTTATACGTCAAATCATTGATGAAGATCTGGCGGCCAACAAAAATAATGGCAAGGTCGCTACCCGTTTTCCACCAGAACCCAATGGCTACTTGCATATCGGTCATGCCAAGTCGATTGCACTTAATTTTGGTATTGCTCACGATTATCAGGGCACCTGTAATCTGCGTTTTGATGATACCAATCCACATAAAGAAAACGATGAGTTCGTCGGTGCCATTCAAAAAGACGTGCAATGGCTAGGTTATCAGTGGCATGAACAGGTTCACTTTGCCTCGGATTATTTTGAAAGACTATACGAGTTTGGTTTGGAGCTGATCGATAAAGGTCTGGCCTATGTGGATGATTTGAATGCAGAACAGATCCGTGAATATCGCGGTACTTTGACAGAACCGGGCAAGGACAGCCCGCATCGCAATCGTAGTGTTGAAGAAAATCGTGATCTGTTTCAACGCATGCGTGTCGGTGAGTTTAAAGATGGTGAAAAGTTGTTACGGGCCAAAATTGATATGGCCTCAGCCAATATGAATATGCGCGACCCTGCGTTATATCGTATTCGTCATGGTGTCATTCACCACCAGACTGGAACGGAGTGGTGTATTTATCCCATGTACGATTTCACGCATCCCATCTCGGATGCTCTGGAAGGTATTACCCATTCTATTTGCACTTTGGAGTTTGCTGATCATCGACCTCTATATGATTGGTTACTGGAACATGTCAGCGTTCCCTGTCATCCGCAGCAAATAGAATTTTCACGTCTGAATTTACAATACACGGTCATGAGTAAACGTAAGTTGACTCAGCTTGTTGATGAAGGCCATGTAGAAGGTTGGGATGACCCGCGTATGCCAACGATTGCAGGCCTGCGTCGCCGCGGTGTACCACCGGCGGCACTGCGTGATTTTTGTGAGCGTATTGGCGTGACCAAGTCCGACAACCTGGTTGAAATGGGTGTTATGGAAAACTGTATTCGTGAAGAATTGAATATCAATGCACCTCGACGCATGGCGGTACTACATCCACTTAAAGTCGTGATTGAGAATTATCCCGAAGAACTGGTTGAAGAATTGAATGTGGCCAATCACCCGCAGGATGAAACCATGGGGACACGCATCATCCCCTTTAGCCGTGAAGTTTATATTGATGCCGATGATTTTCGTGAAGAGGCCAATAAAAAGTTTAAACGCCTGGTGACCGGTAAAGAAGTTCGTTTGCGCAATGCTTATGTGATCCGCTGTGACAATGTCATTAAAAACGAGCAGGGTGATATTATTGAACTACGCTGTCGCTATGACCCGGATACGTTAGGGGCCAACCCCGAAGGTCGAAAAGTGAAAGGTGTTATTCATTGGGTATCAGCAGCTCATGCTGTGGATGCAGAGGTCCGTTTGTACGACCGTCTCTTTAGTCATCCAAGCCCTGATGCAGCAAAAAATGACAAAGACTATACGGAGTATCTAAATCCAGAATCGCTACTCACTTTGACACACTGCAAGCTTGAGCCAGCTCTAGCCGCGGCTGAGGCTGGTCATAGCATTCAGTTTGAGCGTGAGGGTTATTTTTGTCTGGATTCAGTCAAAACGGTTGATGGTGGATTGGTGTTTAACCGTACCGTGACTTTGCGTGATACCTGGGCAAAGATAGAGCAGGGGAATTAGCCGTAAAATTGTTCCAAATCAATTGCTTGGGCAAATAAAAATAATCCCCGAAATATTAGTAAATGCTTGATTGGGCAGGTACCTTCCAGTAGAATCACCGCCTCTTTCGGGGCTATAGCTCAGCTGGGAGAGCGCTACACTGGCAGTGTAGAGGTCGGCGGTTCGATCCCGCCTAGCTCCACCAGAATTACAGGCTTATGGAAGGCCCGGAAGTAGAGGTAAGGTTATGCACCGCGTAGGACGATGGGCAATTTATGCAGGAATATTCCTAGTAGCCATCGGCATGGTTGTTGGATTTATTGCCATGTTTCGTGATGCTGATGATATCGCGATAATGGCTCTAGGGCTGATACCGCTGGGCTTCATCGCTTTACTGGTCGGGACGGTAGCCACACAGCTATCTCAACCGGCAAATGACGAATCAAGAACAATGGATCATCAGGAGCCATTGTAAGTCGCAAGACTGACCAAATTCGTCCCGTTCATCTAGAGGCCTAGGATATCGCCCTTTCACGGCGAGTACAGGGGTTCGACTCCCCTACGGGACGCCAAACAAATCAAGGGCTTACAGAGATGTAAGCCCTTTTTTTATGTCTGCACGAAAATTTGATTAAGAGTGTAATGACCAGGGAGATTTATCCTTAATCTATTATATTTTTTACTCATCCCAACCCTCATCTTCTATATCATCAAAGCGATCATCACTTTTGCCTGTCTTTTGCTGCATGACCCGCGCCAGCATCGGCGATAGAGTGCCGTTTAGTTCTGCCTGCAACTCCTCGGTGATTTCCATGATCTCAGGGCCACCCTTTACTACGATGGGATTGATGCCAAGCATGATCAATTGTTTGGTTGCTGATCCCCCTATTGAACCGACGTAGACAAGGTCACTGCCATGCAACCAGGCTAGTTTAGGTTTGAGCTTATCCTCATTACCGTCTTTTTTTTCCCTGGCGAATACTTTGGTGCCCAGTAGAGTCACTTTACTATCGCTGATGCCAAAGACATGAAAGCCCTGTGAGGATCCGAAATGTTGATTAACACATTCCCCATCTGAGGTGGCAAAGGCAACTATCAGTACGTGCTGGTGCGATGCTGGCCGGTGAGCCGGTTGTTCAACGGCATAGAGCAGCACGGTTTGTTCAGTGGCCTCATCAACACGATTTTTGATACTGGGCGTTCGACGGCTTTTGTTGATGAGTGCATCGATATGGGTTGATCTGTTTGATGAGTATTACACAAGGCATCACATTCCTGTCTAAAATTATGATGGGATTATGGTATCTTATTGGTAGGATCAACCAATACTGGTTGGAGGATGCCAGCCAATTGATCTACGACAATACCGTTCTAATAACAAGTGGGATATCGTGTACCACGAAAAAATTACACGCTATAGTGTTGCCATGCAGATTATTGTGGCAAGACAATGCTAAACGTCTGGATTGATGTTTCAGACTGAAATAATTTCATTCTGGAGTCAAGGCAATGGAAGATTTCAATACCGCGCAATTTATTGAAAGGCGTTTAAATCGGGCGATTGCCTATCTTGAACCACTACAACCAGGTTTTATTGATTTTCTGGCCTCACCCAAGAAATCCATTATTGTTAATTTTCCCGTGGAGATGGATGATCAAAGTGTCAGGGTTTTTCGTGGTTATCGCGTATTACACAATCATGTCAACGGACCAGGCAAAGGCGGTATTCGTTTTTATCCCGAGTTAACCTATTCAGAGATAGCCGCATTGGCTGCATTGATGACATGGAAGTGCGCCTTGATCAACGTACCCTTCGGTGGCGCCAAAGGTGGTGTTTGCTGTGATACCAAAACCTTGTCTGAAAAAGAATTAAGACATATTACCCGCCGTTTCATATCAGAGCTAGGTGATGGCATTGGTCCGCACACTGATATCCCTGCGCCAGATCTTTATACGAACGAGCGTACCATGGGGTGGATATATGACACTTATGACATCATGCATCCAGGCCGTAACAACCGTCCAGTCGTTACCGGCAAGCCCATCGACATGGGAGGTTCATTGGGTCGTCAGGCCGCCACCGCCCAGGGATGCCTTTATGCAACTCAGCGTTTCCTCGAGCGCATCAAGCCAGCCGGGATAACAACATTAAAAAATACTCGCATCGCTATTCAGGGTTACGGCAACGTAGGTTCTTCAATTGCGCGCCTGTTTAAGAATGAAGGTGCTGTAGTTGTTGCCATTAGTGACTCTTCTGGTGGTATCTATTGTGAAACCGGTTTGGATCTGGATGCAGTAGACTTACATAAACAAAAAGGGGATACGGTTGTTGGTTTGGCTGAAACGTTGAGTATTACTAATGAAGATTTACTACAACTGGATTGTGACATCCTTATTCCGGCCGCGACTAGCCATCAGATTCATAGTGAGAATGCCGATAATATTAAAGCTCAACTTGTTATCGAGGCCGGTAATGCACCCGTAACCCCTGATGCCAATGAGATATTAATGCGTAAAGGCATAGTTGTGTTACCAGATATTCTCGTGAATGCCGGTGGTGTTACTGTAAGTTATTTTGAATGGGTACAAAATATTGAAAATGAGCAATGGACGCTGGAAGAAGTGAATCAAAAACTACATTACAAGATGTGTCAGGCGATGGATGTGGTGGTTGATAAATGGCTGAGCCTCAAAGAGGCTGAAGCTACTGAAACAGAACAAAGTGAGGAGGAGACCACCAGCGAAGCCCCGATTGTTGATTTACATACCGCTGCTCTGGTAGTGGCCCTCAATCGTTTAATTACCACGATTGGGGAACGAGGTATCTGGCCTTGATGCAAGTCAAAACACTCAACTTAATCCTTTGAGCGAAATGTCCAATCAATCACTGGTCTGGCGTATTGGCGGTGCCCAGGGACATGGTGTTGACAGCGCATCTACGCTGTTTGCGCGCAGTAGTGCCAAGCTGGGTTTTCATGTACTAGGTCGGCGTGAATATCACTCTAATATCATCGGTCGGCATAGCTATTCTGACGTGCGCATTTCAAACAGGCAGGTAGGTGGGCACTGTGCATCGCCAGATATTTTGTTATGTCTGGATCCAGAATCGCTATGTCGACATATTAATACGATCACCGAGCAGGGCTGCATTGTCATTGATGCTGCAGATATAGATGTTGATTTAACCAGTTTGAAATTTCTTGATGCCAGCTTAAAGAAACAATTGCTTGAACAGTTGTCTCTGACAAAGCAACCTTCAACCATCTCCGGTTTGCTTGCATGCCTTCCCGATAAGAAATTTACTGTCGTCAAAATTCCTTTTGCCACGTTTAGCGAAACCTTACAAAATACCTGTGCCGTACCACGAAGTCTTGCAGCACGCAGTAAAAACATTGCTATGGTTGCTGTGTCCGCCGCCATATTGAACATAACTGAAGCCATTCTTGTTGCAGAAATCGAAAGAGTGTTTGCCGGTAAGCAAAAAGCCGTTGAACTCAGTTGTCTGACAATCCACCTTGCTTATGAGTATGTAAAGACAGCTATTGTTCAAAGTCGAATCAATTTACCGGAAAACGTCAAAGCAAATGAGCAGAGGTTGTGGATAAACGGTTATCAAAGTGTTGCACTCGGTAAGTTGGCGGCAGGTATGGGAATGCAGCCATACTATCCTATTAGTCCGGCGACTGATGAATCGCACTATCTTGAGGCGCATCAAACTGTGCCGTTGCTCGAGGGTGGTCATGCAGGTCCACTTGTCATTCAAACTGAAGATGAACTAGCGGCCATTACCATGGCCTGCGGTGCAGCATTGACGGGTGCAAGAGTGGCGACCTCTACATCAGGCCCGGGGTTTTCCTTGATGGTGGAAGGGCTGGGCTGGGCCGGTATGAATGAAGTCCCTGTCGTGGTTACTCTATATCAGCGTGGCGGTCCTTCAACCGGCATGCCCACGCGTACGGAACAGGGCGATTTGCAATTTGTGCTGAATGCCGGGCATGGCGAGTTTCCCAGAATCGTACTGGCATCCGGCGATGTGCAGGACTGCTTTTATGATGCCTGTCGCGCGTTTAATTATGCTGAGCGATATCAGCTGCCGGTCATTCATATGCTGGATAAAAACCTGGCCAGTACGTCAGAGACAGTCTTGCCCTTTGATGAGCAAGATCTTCGTATCGAGCGGGGGGAATTAGCGCAAGCCAGGAATGAAAATGAAAGTGAGCAACACATGCCGCGCTTTCAGATCACTGATAATGGCCTGTCGCCACGGCCTGGACTGGGAGAAAGTGGTCAACGTTTCTGGACGACGGGAGTGGAGCATTCGGAGTGGGGGCAAGTCTGCGAAGATCCGCTTGTACGCACATCAATGATGGAGAAACGGGCACGCAAACTCGCGCTGGCAGCAGATGAGATACCGTTAGTAGAAAAGCTTGCGACTTATGGGAATGAGCAAGCCACGCTTACTATTGTCAGCTGGGGATCAAACAAAGGAGTGGTTGTTGAAACCGTTGAACAACTTAATCGTGAAGGCCAGGCAGTTCGTGCCATCATGGTTAAATTGTTGTGGCCATTGCCTGTGACGGAATTACAAAAACTGATTAGAAAAAATGACACCCTGGTTGTCGTTGAATGTAATCAAAGCGGACAATTTAACAGACTGTTAAAAGAACAGCTGGGTCGTGAGGCCGATCACCTGATATTAAAATATACCGGTCGGCCATTTAGCCTTGAAGAAATATCACAATCGATGCATAAAATTATTTCAGGCCAGGCCGAGAAAATAATGATCCATGCAAATCCATTTGAATAAGGTTTGGCAAAATGAACCCTAAAGATTATTCGGCCGACATACATAATGACTGGTGCGCCGGTTGCGGTGATCATGGCATTTTAAATGCGCTGGAGAAAGCTTTTGCTGAGCTGAAACTGCAAAAGCATCAGGTCGCTGTTTTTGGCGGCATTGGTTGCTCCGGCAAAACACCTTATTATCTGGATACCAATGGCGTCCACACCTTACATGGTCGGGTGCTACCTTTTGCCACCGGCGCCAAGCTGGCAAATCCGCAGCTGACGGTGATTGCGGTGGGTGGTGATGGCGATGGTCTGGGCATTGGTGCAGGGCATTTTGCCAATGCCGGTCGTCGTAACCTTGATATTACTTATCTGCTTTATAACAACGGGGTTTATGGTTTAACAAAAGGACAGGCAGCGCCAACGATACGGCAGGGTGAAAAAACAAAGGCAATGTCACTGCCAAGTATGCAGAGTCACCTCAATCCCATTATGCTGGCATTGACTGCCGGTTTTAGCTGGGTAGCACGCGGTTACGCCTATGATACACATCAGCTAAGCACACTGATACAGAACGCAATCACTCACAAAGGAAGTTCCTTTATTGAAATACTGCAACCGTGCCCAATATATAATGACCTACATGATAAACAATGGTATGAGCAATGCGAGGCAACAAAGCTACCGCGAATCTACTCACTACAGGAGGAGGACTATGATTCGTATGTACCACCTGGTGCTAATAAAGAAGTGCATGAGCAAAAGATGATTCAGTGTGTTATGAAGGCGCAGGAATGGGATGAGCGCATTCCAGTGGGTGTCTTTTATCACGAACCAGGCCGTGCTGAGTTGAGCCAACAGATTGCGACACAACAAACGTTTTATCAGGCATTACCACCAGCAAGGCAACCCGCTATAGACAAAAACAATCAAAACCTGCTGGATTTACATCATATCTATGCTGAGCTAACCATATAAACAAAACTTTATTTACGTTTAGTTACACATAATTTGCAAGTTCAACTTTTCGGCCAAGTTCGACTTCCTGATGTCTCGCCCATCTATCTGCTAACTCAATATCATCATTTTTTTACTTTAGAAAGCAATAATTGGCTGCCTGTACATGAAAAAAGAGATGCTTGCTAACACAAAGTTTTGTGATGCCTTACCAGGAATTATAACCTCGGACACCGCTAGCCAGGGGCGGTTAGATCACGTGAAAGCAAGGCTTCAGACGACTGCAGATTTACATGAGAAATGACGTGGTGAATGAAGTGATTTTTATTTTGGCGGTGTGAGACTTGAGCATCGATTGAGGCGTGAGGCGCGAATACGTGACTCAAAATATGAACCGAATAAAGCTCATAATCGATTAATGTGGAACTTCAAAATAGCACATCATTTATGAAATATCCTCTAAAAACAATATGTTATCAGGATTCTTTGCGGCACAAGCACAAGGGTTCGACGACGTACAGGACAAGGTGAAAACGGAGGTTGAGAAGGTGGTTTGGGCCAGGCACCAATACCGCGAGAGTACAAGGAAGTGCGAAAGCGGCCCACCTACGGGATGCCAAATATAAAGGCTTCACTGGAAACAGTGAGGATTTTTTTATCATAAAAACAGCTACTTACAACAAAGATATTCTGTCAATAAATTGACTAAAACATCTGTACCAATTCTAACTTGTTGTTTTTTATATGGGCACACTAAATAAAGCGTGATAAACTTGTAACTGATTGGGGCTTTTGCGTTGTGGTAGAAAAGGAATTCTTAAATTGCGTGCTCGGTCGTTTGTGTGATGTAACGATCAATATGAGAATTAAAGAGCAGGAAGACCGCTATGTATTTGGAACACTACGGGTTAACGGATCAACCCTTTAGACTAACATCCGATCCAAGATTCCTTTATCTTAGCGAATCACACGCTCGTGTGAAGGCATACATTGAGTATGCAACCAACATACAAGATAGTTTTGTTATTTTTACGGGTGAAATTGGTTCCGGTAAAACAACGCTTATTCAAGATGCCGTATCGCGCATGCCTGATGACATTACTGTTGCCAAGATCCACCAAACGCAATTAACAGAAAATGAATTTTTACAGGCAGTGCTTGTTGAATTTGGTTTTCAACCCTATAACGCCGAGAAAGTTGAGTTACTGGAACAATTGTGCAAGTTTTTTATTGAGGAAAACAATAAAGGTAATAAAGTCCTACTGATCGTGGACGAAGCACAAAATCTCACTAAGCGTGTATTAGAAGAAATTCGTCTCCTTTCAGATTTAGAACGTGATAATAAAAAATTACTTAATGTTATTCTTTTAGGCCAGCCTGAATTAAATGATGTGCTGGACTCACCTGACATGGAAAACTTGATGCAACGCGTGCGTCTGCGTTTTCACATTGGTGCATTGACCGTGGAAGATACTCAAGCATATATACAGCATCGACTGTCAGTCGCAGGCGCAAGTGATCCCGATATCTTTAGTGCGCGCGCCATACCTTTAATACATGAATTCACCGGTGGCAGACCTCGGCTCATTAATATTCTTTGTGACTATGCTTTAACGACGGCCTTTATCGAACAGCAAACGGTTATTACAGATAAAACGGTTAAAACAGCGGTTGATGAATTGCAGTGGGTTCCTTACGCACAAAAATATATTAAGACCGATAAACAGAGTAATGCCTCGACGACGGATATTAGCGTTGCAAAAATAATCATGGAATATGACGGAAGCGTTGTGGCTAAATTTCCTATTGATAAAGAATTCATCAATATTGGCCGAAAAGCAGACAATGATATTGCAGTTGATGACAAGCAGGTGAGTCGTTATCACGCACAAATCTTTAGCAATAATGGCAACTCATTTCTACGAGATCTAAACAGCACCAATGGCACTTATATCCACGAAGCTCAGGTAGATCTACAGCATCTCCATGATGGTATGGTGTTTAACATTGGTGAGTATCAGTTTACTTATGTCACAGGTGAAGAAATGAGTCGTTCATCTGATAATGATAATAGTGAAATTAGTAACATCCTGAAATACAAGCCAAAATCAACTTCATCCCTCGCAGCCAGTTAGGTCATCTTCCAAAATAAACATTTTTCTGAAAAGGAAAACAGCCTTGTCAGGGGACTATTAGACCGCTATTATTAATAACTGACCAGTCAGTTATTAATAATGATGCAAACTAACGAAGCAAAAAAATGGCAACGGCGCAAAGAAGACCGTCCTGGAGAAATTCTGGATGCCGCACTAGCGCTATTTACGGAAAAGGGCTATACGTCAGCACGCATTGATGATGTTGCTTTGCGCGCAGGCGTTTCAAAGGGCACTGTGTACTTATACTTTGAAAGCAAGGAAGCACTTTTTAAGGCGATGGTAAGAAAAAAAGTTTTACCGCAAATGGAAAAGGCGGAACAACTTGTGGCCGTGCATAAGGGAAATTCTGCAGAACTTCTTGAGAAAATTGCGCTTCAGTGGTGGTTTGCACTACAGCATACCGATCTCTCAGGATTACCAAAAGTGGTTGTAGCAGAGGCAGGTAACTTTCCGGATATTGCCAGTTTTTTTGTTGAAAATGTGGTGATACGTGTCCGCAGTTTGTTTGCAAAAATAATTCAGCAGGGAATGGATATGGGTGAGTTCCGTAAGGTCTCTCCTACTGAAGCAGCGCGTGTTTTTACTTCGGCAATCGTTTTCGCAGCCATATGGAAACATTCTCTCGCACCTTTTGACAACATGCCGTTTGAGTCAGAGGAATATTTACAGATACATCTTGAGAATTTTATACGGGGCTTGCAAGCCTAATGCAGCATAAAAAAACACTCATTGTTACTCTGATGTTTGCCTTTCATATTTCGACTGTTGCGGCAGAGGTATTACATCTTCCGCAGGCGATCCAGAAGGCATTGCATTATCGTATTGAAGTAAAAAATGCAAAATTGGCAAGCGAAAGCGCGGCACTTGGTAAATCTATAACGGAAAGCCAGCTGGGTTGGCAGGCAAATGCCTCTGCAGGCTATAAACATGGTCTTGACACTTTTGGACAGTCTACGGACCAACAAAGAATATCTGCTGGTTTGATTAAGCAGCAACGTAGTGGTGACAAAATCTCATTGCTTGGTTCTTATCAGAACGATAAAAGTGATAGTGTAAATACCAGCGTGTTTCCAAATCCTATTGAGAGTTATGGGGTAAATATTGACTATACTATGCCCTTACAACAAGGCAGGAATAACCTTGAATATGCCTTAGTAGATAGGCAGTCCCTTGCGGGAATTGTTATTTCTGCGGCACAGCAACAAGCGATAGCTGAGCAGATAGGTGAACAGATAATTAGTATCTATCATCGGCTTATCGATATTCAAATACAGATAAACGAAAATCAGCGCGCGCTCAAGCGTACAGAAAAATTGAATGTTTATATAAAGGGCAATAGTCGCTTAGGTCTGGCGGAAGAAAAGGATCGTTTATCTGTGTTGGCAAGGCTGGCTGCACAGCAGGCCGATGCAAAACGTTTGCAACGGGAATGGACATCTCAGCTTACAGAGCTTCAAAAGATGACGGGCGAACCTGGCAGTTATAAGCGCGTTACGAATTATAACAAGGCGAATGTTTTACCAGCAACGCTGGAAGAAGTGGTCCTTAACGTGACGCAACGTGATGCTACTATTATCAGCAATGCTGAAAGACTTGACGTTGCGAAGACGCAAATTCAATTAAGTCGTGATAATCAAAAGGATCGACTTGATTTGATTTTTTCGGTTGGAAATGAAACACGCCAGGGCGAGCGTTCTACAACCACACTTGATGAAAATGAATGGACGGGTGGCGTGCGTTTAGAATATACCCTCCCTTTAGATAAGCGTGGCGTGGATGCGAAGACACGTCAAAGTTGGTTGGAAGTGGATCAAATACAATATGAAAATGAACGTTATACACTGGATTTAAAAAATCAACTTCAGCAGTGGTATCAGGAATGGGACATGGCAGGGGATACGATTCATCACTACTTGAATCGAAAACGCATCGAACAAAAAAGACATAAAGAGGTTACAGCGAGATACCGTGAAGGTAGAACGGATATTCGTGAGTTGTTGGATGCTGATGAAGCATTGACGGTGGCAGAAAAATTACTTGCGAAGGAAGAGGCCAGGCGTTCTTTAATGCTGGCATTGTTATCCAATCGCTTGGGCCTGTTTGTCGAGGCAAGTGAGAAAAAATGATGCGTAAATTAATTGAATATCTTGTACATCGAGATCTCATTGTTAACCTGATATCGATTTTTCTCATCCTGTTGGGTGGGTTTACTGTAATTTATGAAATGAATCGGGAGGCCTTTCCAAATGTAAACCTGGATAAAGTTCAGGTTAGCATTGCGCAGCCCGGGTCAACGCCGGAAGAAATTGAAAGACTCATTATTACGCCGATTGAACAGGAATTAAAAGCTGTCGATGGAATTGACACTATGAACTCGGTTGCCTTTCCAGGCTCAGGAAAAATCGAACTGGAAGTCGACCCAGGGGCGAGTAATCGTTCTCGTGTTGCCAGTGATATTCAGCTTGCTATTGATCGTGCCGATTTACCTGCTGATCTTCCCTTTGAGCCGATTGTCCTGGAAATTGATGGACGCGTCTTTCCCGTCATACAATTAGCGGTTTCAGCCCCTGTGTCTGAGCTTGAGTTGAAACGTCTTGGCGATAGAATTGAAGATGACCTGCTTTCTATTCCAGGGATTGCAAGAATTCAGATTCAGGGAGAACGCAAGGCTGAAATTCGTATTATTCCGGATATAAAGAAATTACGCCATTATCGTATTACGATTGGTGAGATTAGTGCGCTATTAAAAAGTTGGAATATTAATGCCCCAGGTGGAGAGGTACAGACACCGGTTGGTCAGAAAATGGTACGTATCGCTGGTGAATTCAAGAATGCTGATGATGTGCGTAGCCTTGTGCTAAGAGCAAATGAACAAGGGAGTGCACTACGTCTTGGTGATATTGCTGAAGTAAAGGAGACATTGGTAAAGGCCGAGAGGTACTTTGATGTTGGGGGTAAACCTGCTCTTAGCATGATTGTGCTGAAAAAATCCGGTTCCGACATAATCGATACCGTCGACACGATAAAAAATTACATTGAAACCATTCCTGCACGTTATGGCGCTGAAGTGCGCGTGGATACTTTTCAGGATTTCTCGCGATTTACAAGACTTAGACTTGGTGTGCTAACGAATAATGGTGTTGTTGGTTTGATTCTGGTTTTTATCACGCTTATTATTTTTCTACGACCCTCTGTTGCGCTGACCACTACATTAGGTCTACCCATCGTTTTTCTTACTGGCTTGTATGTACTCTATCTTTCAGGTGTGACATTAAATCTGGTGTCGATGCTTGGATTTATTATGGTACTTGGTATGTTGGTGGATGACGCCATTATTATTGGTGAAAATATTACTTACCATATGGAAAGGGGTATGGCATCGAGAAAGGCAGCTTCTGTCGGTGCTCTTGAATTAATTGGCCCCGTGACGGCAACGGTGCTAACAACCGTTGCAGCCTTTTTACCGTTAATGTTTATGTCAGGTGTTATCGGAAAATTCATTGTCGCGATTCCAACAGTCGTTATTACATTGTTACTCTTTTCATGGTTAGAATCATTTCTCATCTTGCCAAGCCATGTGGCATTTTTTGCCAAACCAGTCGCGCATCCAAAGGAAAGAGGCTGGTTAATACGACTGGAACAGTGGTATGTAAAATTTTTATCCGTTGCGATTCGACATAAATGGTTAACGATTCTTGTGGCAATCTTAATTTTGGTTTTTTCAGTTGTACTGGCAAAAAATAAGCTGGCATTTCAACTATTTCCTTCGACAGGGGTCGACCAGTATATTGTCAGAGTGATTGGTAAACCCGGGACCGGTCTGGAACAAATGCGTAAAAATATGCTGGAAATAGAAACGCATATTCGAAATAAAATTCCATTTGAGTATCTTGAAACCACCATTACGACAACTGGGCAGACGGCCCGCGATGCCAATGATCCACTTTTACAGCGTGGTAGTCGTTATGGACAGGTGCGTGTGCTTTACAGTCCAGCTGTATTACGCCCTGATCATAATGCCGTTATTGAGATGAATGCTATTGTCACGGAGTTACCGAGTCAATTTTCAGAATTTATATTTTCTGGCAATGAAATAAAACCGGGGCCACCTACCGGGAGGCCACTTGAAGTTGAAATTTCGGGTAATGATGAAGCAATAAGTGAAGCTGTCGCACACCGACTTATTGAATATTTAGAAAAGACTAGCGGAGTCACGAGTATCGAGACAGGTATCACGTCCGGTGATAAAGAAATTCACGTTAGTCTGGATAAAACACTGGCGGCTTATACGGGTGTCGATTTGCTTACAGCGGCAAATCATATTCGAGCTGCAATTGATGGTTTGCGTATTACGACCACGCGGCGCTCTCAGGAAGAAGTGGATGTGACAATTCGATTGCCAGAGCAGGGTAATAAATTATTGGCACTTCAACAACTTTATATCCCGAACAAAAAAAATCAACTTGTAAAACTCTCTGAGGTTGCAACCTTTTCTGAGCAAAAAGGTTATAGCACGATTAATCATAAAGCCGGTGTGCGTGTTGTACGTGTTATTGCCAATGTAGATAATAAAGCAATGACAAGTCTTAAATTGAATAAACTGGTGCGCGACAATGAATCAGAATGGGTCGTCAATGATGCTGAACGAGTCAATATCAATTATGGGGGTGAAAATGAAAAAAACCAGGAATCCTTTGCAAGTTTGAAGACTTCAATGCAATACGCTTTGCTTGGAATATTTTTTATACTTGCTATTCAGTTCAACAATATTCTATATCCTTTAGCAGTGATG
>Ga0316204_10007139_pt1 | contig 16608 bp, 15 predicted proteins | sample 6monrhotite_MG_2_FD_205661 | JGI IMG/M metagenome (GOLD analysis project Ga0316204, IMG submission 205661) | Microbial mat bacterial communities from mineral coupon in-situ incubated in ocean water Damariscotta River, Maine, United States -... | ecosystem: Environmental > Aquatic > Marine >... | reverse complement strand
ATTAGACCGTCTCATTACCAACGCAACGAACGCATCCAACTTTTTGAAAGCTCTCAGCCATGAGGGCCGCATGGTTATCCTATGCCATCTCGTGACCGGCGAAAAGTCTGTAACTGAGCTTGAAGAACTTCTGTCAGCGCGTCAGGCTGCGGTCTCGCAACAGCTGTCTCGGCTGCGTTTGGAAGGGCTGGTTATCCCTCGTCGTGAAGGCAAAGCAATCTATTACCGGCTGGCTGATGATCGTCCCAAAAAGATTCTAGAAACAGTATATGAGCTGTTTTGCGAGGATTGACCAAAGTTGAAACCTGTGGTCCTCTGAAACCTTGATCTGAATTGATCCTAGGAGAGCGCATGATGCCGACTTTATCTGACCCCCTTTTGGTCGCTTTGATCGGATTGTTTGGCGGCGTTTTACTTGGACTTGCAGCGCGGCTCGGCCGGTTTTGCACGATGGGATCGATCGAAGACTATCTCTATGCGCAAAACGATACCCGTCTACGCATGTGGGGCACTGCAATTGGGGTTGCCATCACCGGCACGTTCTTGCTGGCGCGATTTGGTCAACTGGATCTAGGTCAAACCTACTATTTCAGCGTCGCTTGGATGCCGATGGCCAGTATCTTCGGCGGTCTCGTGTTCGGATACGGCATGGCGCTTGCTGGCAATTGCGGTTTTGGATCACTGGCAAGACTGGGCGGAGGCGACATGCGCGCGTTTGTGATCGTTCTTGTCATGGGCGTGTCGGCCTATGCCGTCTTATCGGGGCCATTGGCTTACCTGCGCATTTGGGCCTTCCCCCAAGGTGAACCAACGTCAGTCGTCCCGCAAGGCGTCGCGCATTTATTGGCGGACATTGCAGGCGTGCAACCTACCACGGTCGGGATCGTCATCGGTTTGGCGCTGATTGTCTGGATGCTCTCGTCGTCGGGCTTTCGATCTCAGCCTAAGTATATCATTTGGGGCGCAGTCGTTGGGCTGGCCATCGTGTCGGGATGGGCTGGCACACAGTGGGTTGCCGACACCGGATTTTCGGCCCTGCCCGTCGTGTCCCACAGCTTTTCAGCGCCGGTTGGCGAATCCATTCTGTACATCATGACCGCATCAGGCAGGGATCTGTCGTTCGCCTTAGGCTCTGTCACGGGTGTCTTAACAGGCGCATTCATCGGCAGTCTCATCAAAGGGCATTTCCGGTGGGAAGCCTGCGAAGACCCACGCGAATTAAAGCGTCAAATTCTTGGCGCCGTATTAATGGGTGTCGGTGCTGTGGTCGCCCTTGGGTGTACCGTCGGCCAAGGCATCACCGCATTCAGCACGCTGACCTATTCCGCGCCCGTGACCTTTGCGTCCATCTTCTTGGGGGCCGCATTTGGCCTTCGCCAGTTGATCACAGGGTTCCAGCCCGCCGAATAATTATGCGGCAGCGCAGGATGTGGTTAAATCAAGACAGAGGATCTGTGCGAGACCCCCGTTATCCTTGGTCAATTCCAGCAGAGTGATTTCGTCAAGCTTAGCGTAGAACGCCTCAACCGCGGCGGTGATGACAGATTTCAAACGGCATGCCGAAATCAAAGGGCACGTGTTGTCGACATCCGCGAAACATTCAGACACGGCGGCTTTGGCTTCCATTAGGCGGAAGACATCACCAATCTGGATGTCTTTGCGGTCTTTGCCAAGACGTATGCCGCCACCGCGACCACGCACAGTGTCAAGGAACCCCGCCTGAGCCAACTGGTTCACAACCTGTCCCAAGTGGTTTTCCGACGAATTGCATTTACGGGCGATGTCGTGCTTGGTCACCAAGCGGCCATCATTTACGGCGCAGAACATAAGCACGCGCAGGGCCAGATTTGATCGTTTTGTAATCCGCATGGGGTCTCCAAAGGCGACAGAAAGCTGTATTTTGAATACAGCGATTCCCGAGATTTGCCTTTGATCTGGATCATGAAACCCAACCAGCCGCGTTAAACTATCAAAGCAGTTTAGTTTTGCGCTGCATTTGGGAAGAACAATTGCTGCCCGTTGACCTGAAAGCCTGCGATAGCGGCCTGCCCTGCATCGCCCAGCAGCCATTCCACAAACTGATTGGCGCTCGCCGCTTTGACATTTGGATGAACGATCGGGTTCACGGCGATCACACCATATTGGTTAAACAGGGTCGGATCGCCTTCAAATATCACCGACAAATCGCCTTTGTTGCCAAACGACAGCCACGTCGCACGATCCGTCAGCGTGTAAGCCCCAAGCGCCGAGGCGATGTTCAGCGTTGCGCCCATTCCCGACCCTGTCTCGATGTACCATTGCCCCGAACTGAAGCTCGGCTCATATCCGGCCCTTGCCCAAAGCCGCAATTCAGCCTTGTGCGTGCCACTGTCATCCCCGCGCGATACAAACTTTGCGCCGCCAGCGGACAACGCAGAAAAGGCGGCGTCTACGGTCTTTGCGGCCAAGACCTTGGCAGGATCACCGCGTGGGCCGACAATTACAAAATCGTTGTACATCACGTCGGACCGCGACACCCCAAATCCCTGCGCTACGAAGTCTTCTTCATCGGCCTTTGCATGAACCAACAGAACGTCGCCGTCGCCATTGCGGGCATTCCGCAACGCTTGGCCGGTGCCGACGGCGACAACGCGAACCTCAATTCCGGTCTCGTTCTCAAACTGCGGTAAAATTTCATCAAACAAGCCAGAGTTCTGGGTCGAGGTTGTAGACTGCAGGATGATAAACTCGGCCGAGGCTATGGACGCGAATAGACACACGACAATCGGTGCCATCACCCTAAACATTGGTTTTCCAGCGCTACGGAACAAGACGGCCAGACAAAAAACTGTGTGCGGCGATCGAAATCGGACCGTCAAAAAAGGTCTCGACCGCAAGCCTGTCGTGAATTTTGCCGTTGGCCATGAACAAAACCTCGTCAGCAAGGCGCTTGGTCTGATCCATCGAATGGCTGACCATAACAATCCTCACGCCCAGCATCGCGGCCTGATGCAGAATGGCCTCAATGCGTTGCGTCGCATTCGGATCGAGGCTCGATGTTGGTTCATCCAAAAACAACATCTTAGGCGCGCGCGCCAAAGCACAAGCCAACGCAAGACATTGTTCTTCGCCGCCCGACAGCGATCTGGCGGCTTGGGTAGCTTTGTCGCTTAAGCCTGACAGCTCAAGCAGCGCGGCGATTTTGTCTTCGATCTCAGCTTTCGGCGTGTCGCTGAACTTCAAAGCAAACTTCAGATTGGCAACAACGGACCTGCGAAGAAGAACCGGCTTCTGAAACACCATTGCTTGCGCCCGTCGACCCCCATTTGCGACAGGCTGACCGTCGTAGTTTATCTGACCCGCTTGAGGTGAAATCAAGCCATGTAGCAGCCGGATGAACAGGCTTTTGCCAGCGCCATTGGGGCCAACCAAAACCGAAATCCCACGGCCCGTAATCTCAAATTTCGGCACGTCGATTTGAACTTGGTTTGACGCGCGATACCGAACGGCCGCCAACTGCAAAGAAGGAAGCTGGGTTCGCAGAGGCATAAGCTTTGACAGGCTCTGCGCCAGAATTTCATGACCGATATCACGCATAGGCCAACCTCGCCGAGGATCGCGCAGCAAATGACATCGCGGCGTTTATCGACACGGACAGTGCAATCAAGACAACGCCCAATGCCAACGCCATCCCAAGATCACCCTTCGAGGTTTCAAGCGCAATCGTCGTCGTCATAACCCGCGTGACGTGGTTGATGTTGCCGCCGACAATCATGACGGCGCCAACTTCTGCAATCGCGCGACCAACGCCGGCAAGAAGGGCCGTCATCAAGCCGAACCGCCCTTCCCAAAGCAGCGTGGGAATGGTCCGCACCCCTGCCACGCCGAGCGATAGAAATTGTTCGCGGTATTCGTCGTGCAATTCTTCGACAACTTGGCGCGACAACGCCGCCACGATGGGCAGCACCAAAAGCACTTGCGCAATGATCATTGCCGTCGGCGTGTAAAGCAATTGCATCACGGCTAATGGCCCTGACGCAGACAGCATGAGGTAGACCGAAAGGCCGACCACCACAGGCGGAAGGCCCATCAGCGCATTGACCATGACGATCAACGCACCCCGCCCTCGAAACCGGCTGACGGCAAGAAACGCGCCGAACGGCATGCCCAAAAGGCCGGCAATCGCTACGGCCGTTAGTGACACTTTTAGCGACAACGCAACAATCGACCACAAGCCCGCATCCCCTGAAAGGATGAGGCTTACGGCCAATTGTAAACTGTCGCTAAATCCGGTCATCGACTATTCAGCAGCCACAGCGGTCTTTGCCTTTTCGATATGTACGGCCGCGAACTTGAATTCGGGAATTTTGCCGTAGGGATCCAACGCTGGATTGGTCAATGTGTTGGCCGAAGCCTCAACATAGGCGAAGGGCACGAACACCATGTCTTCCGCGATGGCCCGATCCGCACGCGCCATGATGGTAATCTCACCGCGCCGCGATTTGATCATCACATAATCACCCGCCTGCACGCCGAGACGTTCAAGTGTCCGTGGATGAAGGGAACAGTTGGCCTCGGGCTCAACCGCGTCCAGAACCGTTGCACGCCGAGTCATTGAGCCGGTATGCCAATGCTCAAGCTGACGACCCGTTGTCATAACAAACGGAAATTCGGCGTCCGGTAGTTCATCTGGCGAGATGATCGAAACTGGGGCAAAACGCGCCCTGCCGCCTTCGCGTGGGAACCCGTCTCCGAACACAACCGGCTGGCCTGGATCTTCTGGCGATAGAGACGGATAGGTGACCGCGCCTTCGTGTTCGAGACGCTCCCACGAGATATTATCGAGAGACGTCATGCCCTTTTTCATCTCAGCGAAGACTTGCTTTGGATGCGTGTAACCCCAATCCAAGCCCAGCTTAGCGGCAAGTTGCGTTGTGATCAGCCAGTCTTCGCGTGCTTCCCCGGGGGGCGAGACGGCGGCACGGCCAATCTGGACCTGACGGTTGGTATTGGTGACCGTGCCGTTTTTCTCATAAAACGCAGCGGCAGGCAGGATCACGTCGGCGTAATTCGCCGTTTCCGTCAGAAAAATGTCCTGCACAACCAAATGCTCGAGCGATGCCAAAGCATCCCGTGCATGGGTCACGTCCGGATCAGACATCGCGGGATTTTCGCCAAGGATATACATGCCCTTGATATCTCCGCTGTGAACTGCATCCAGAATTTCGGTAACCGTCAGACCTTTTTGGTCATCAACAAAGCTGTCCGATCCCCAAATACCGTTGAACTTACTGCGGATGCCATCATCCAGAACACTTTGGTAGTCTGGCAGGAACATCGGAATAAGGCCGGCGTCCGACGCCCCTTGGACATTGTTCTGCCCACGTAGCGGGTGCAAACCAGCGCCAGAGCGTCCAACATTGCCAGTCATCAGCGCCAATGCAATCAGACACCGTGCGTTGTCTGTTCCGTGGATGTGCTGAGAGACCCCCATGCCCCAAAAAATCATGCCCGCTTTGCCATTGGCAAATGTGCGCGCAGTCTCGCGCAATTGTTGCGCAGGAATACCGCAAATCGCTTCCATTTTCTCAGGCGTGAATTGTTTTAGATGCTCTTTCTCGGCTTCCCAATTGTCGGTGTATTTGTCGATGTAGGCCTGATCATAAAGGCCTTCTTCGACAATCACAGACATGATGGCGTTCAACATTGAAACGTCGCCGCCCGGTTTGAACTGCAGCATGTGGGTGGCAAAACGACGGAGACCAACACCGCGAGGGTCCATTACAATCAGCTTGCCGCCGCGTTTCGTGAACTGCTTGAAGAACGTCGCAGCTACCGGGTGATTTTCAACCGGATTGGCGCCAATCACAATCGCGACGTCGGCGTTCTCAATCTCGTTAAACGTTGCCGTAACCGCGGCTGAACCGACGTTTTCAATCAATGCTGTCACCGAAGACGCATGGCACAAACGGGTGCAGTGATCGACGTTGTTGTGACCGAACCCTTCACGAATGAGCCTCTGGAATAGATAAGCTTCCTCGTTTGAACATTTGGCCGACCCAAAGCCAGCGACAGACTTGCCGCCATGTTCAGCACGCAGACCACCAAGACCGTTGGCAGCCGCATCAAGGGCTTCTTCCCAAGTCGCTTCGCGGAAGTAAGTTAGCAAATCCGCCGGATGGACGTTCAAACCCTTGGCAGGCGCATCGTCGCGCCGGATAAGCGGTTTCTGCAGACGGTGAGGATGGTGGATGTAGTCAAACCCAAAGCGGCCTTTGACACACAAACGGCCTTCGTTGGCAGGACCGTTGATGCCCTCAACGAATTTCACCTTGTTGTCTTTCACTTTCAGGCTGACCTGACAGCCAACGCCACAGAACGGGCAAATAGACGTGACTTCTTCGTCAAAGTCTTTGCTGTCGCCCTGCTGGTTTTCGTCAATAACCGTGGCAGGCAGTAATGCACCCGTTGGGCAGGCTTGCACACATTCCCCGCAAGCCACGCAAGTGGAATCGCCCATGGGGTCTGCGAAATCAAAGGTCGGATAGGCTTCGTGGCCACGACCGGCCATGCCGATCACATCGTTGACCTGCACTTCGCGGCACGCCCGCACGCACAATCCACACTGGATACACGCATCAAGGTTTACCCGCATCGCCACGTGACTATCGTCAAGAAGGGGGATGTGTTCAGATTTCATCGCTGGGAAGCGGCTGTCTGAAACACCGTTTTCAGCGGCCATATCCCAAAGGTGGCTGGATTTATCGTGCGCGGTTTCCTGAACAGGCTGGTCCGCAACAAGCAGCTCCATCACCATTTTGCGGGCGTTGGTTGCGCGCGCATTGTTCGTCGTGACAACCATTCCGTCGCTTGGTTCGCGAATGCACGATGCGGCCAATGTCCGTTCGCCTTCGATCTCGACCATGCAGGCGCGGCAATTACCGTCGGGCCGATAGCCCTTGGCAGGTTTGTGGCAAAGATGAGGGATTCTCAACCCGCGCCCATTGGCGACTTCCCAAATGGTGTCGCCAGTTTGGGCTTCAACTTCTTGGCCATCGAGGATGAATTTTACGGTCTCAGTCATGGCTTACACCTCATCCGGGAAATGTTTAAGGGTCAGTCGGATCGGGTTGGGCGCCGCTTGGCCCAAGCCACAGATCGACGCATCGGTCATCGTTTGACAAAGCTCTTCAAGCAACTCGCCGTCCCACTTGTCGGCCTGCATCAGCTTCACAGCCTTTTCACACCCGACACGGCAAGGCGTACACTGCCCGCAGCTTTCATCTTCAAAGAAGCGAAGCATGTTCAAAGCCGCTTCCTTGGCGCTGTCCTTGTCAGAAAGAACCACGATCGCAGCAGACCCGATAAACGTGCCCAAAGGCTGAAGCGTATCAAAATCCATCGGGACATCGTTGATCGACGCTGGCAACAACCCGGCCGATGGTCCACCGGGCTGATAAGCTTTAAACGCGTGCCCATCGAGCATACCGCCCGACGCTTCGATCACATCAAGGATGGTCGACCCTGCTGGCAACAAGTGGACACCCGGGTTTTTAACCCGTCCCGACACCGAATAGCTGCGAAGTCCAATACGACCGTTTTTCTCAACCGAATTGAGAACCTCAGGGCCGTTGCGGCAGATTTTGGCGACCCAAAGCAGGGTCTCAACGTTGTGCACCAACGTCGGTTTGTTGAAAACGCCGACCTGCGCCACGAAGGGGGGACGATGGCGCGGCATGCCACGTTTGCCTTCGATAGATTCAATCATCGCACTTTCTTCACCGCAAATATAGGCGCCCGCACCACGGCGAAGATCGATATAGCCTTTTTCCACAATGCCCGCGTCTTCAAGCGCTGCAATCTCGGCTCTAAGGATCGTCAGAACCGCAGGGTATTCATCGCGCATGTAGATAAAGCATTTTTCAGCCTCAACCGCCCAAGCAGCAATCAACATGCCCTCAAGGAACATGTGTGGCGTCCGCTCAAGATAAAAGCGGTCTTTGAACGTGCCGGGTTCGCCTTCGTCGCCGTTGACGGCAAGATAGCGTGTGCCTTTGTTCATACGAACAAACGACCACTTGCGGCCTGACGGGAAGCCTGCACCCCCCAATCCACGCAAACCGCTTTCCAGAATTGTATCCTGAACAGCCTCAGGATCGCCGTTGTCACGGACCTCTGCCAATGCCTTGTAGCCACCCGAGGCAACATATGCGTCGTAAGCTTCATAGTTTGGCCGCTCAGCGTGGAAATCACCCGAAGCGATGACGTCTGAAATCAGGTCAGGCGTGGCATGATCTACATGGCGATGCCCGATCTCGGCAACAGGGGCCGTATCGCAGCGCCCCATACAAGGGGCCCGTAAGACGCGCACCTTGGCGGGATCGTGACCGGCTTCAAGCGCGCTGATCAAAGCCTGAGATCCAGCCATCTCGCAGGCGAGGGAATCACAAACGCGAATGGTCAAATCTGGTGGCGGCGTTTCAGTTTCACGGATCGGGTCGAAGTGGGCGTAGAAGGTTGCGACCTCCCAGATTTCGGCCATCGACATCCGTAGTTCTTCAGCCAAGGCACGCAAATGGGCGGCTGACAAATGGCCGTATTCATCTTGAATCAAGTGCAAAAACTCAATCAAAAGGTCGCGATCACGGCGCGTGTCCCCCAACAAAGCCTTCACATCCGACCACGCCTGTTCATCCAACTGACGACCTTTCGGGGTGCGCCTGCCTTTTCCTTTGCCAGATTTCCAAACGCCGGACTGATTATCCAATGCCATTGCAAGACCCTTATCGTTCTATGCCAACCAATACTCCTCAATCGTTCTTTAGAAGTATACGCGGCAAATCAATATTAATAATCCGTTATTTGATAGAAATTTTTTATCGATTGGATTGCTGGACATCGACGACTCTTGTATTTAGGCAATGCGGATGAAGTGGGATGAAGAAATAGACGCAATTGGGCTGTTGTGCCCCCTGCCGGTCTTACGAACCCGCAAAAGGATGACCCCTTTTGCTTCTGGCACTGTTATTCGGGTGCTTACGACTGATCCGGCTGCGATCATCGACGTTCCACACTTTTGCGCCGAGGCTGGTCATACCTATCTAGGAAGCACCGACGAAGACAAAACAACCGCGCATTACATTCAAAAAGCGTAGAATTTGTTAGAGGCCGAAGCTTGAATACGGTAGATATTTCACTGGATCGCCATCGGCAATCTCATACCCGTTGTCGGCCAACTCAACTAAACCATCCGCCCAGCTTAGCCCACTTATCCGACCGGACCCTTCGGACCTAAACGTCTCAACCTGCCCTGAAGGCGTCATGCGCGCGCGCAGAAATTCCCGACGACCGTTCTTTTTCGATTTTGAAAACGCGGCAGACACTGAAAAACTCTGAGGGGTCAACCAATCCCCACCGGCTAGAATCGAAAGCGCGGGTCGCCCGAAGATCAGCGTACAAACAAAGGCTGCAACAGGATTGCCCGGCAGACCGAAGATTGGCACACCATTCCACATCGCCAGCGCCAAAGGGCGCCCGGGTTTTACAGCAATCCGCCAGCTTGTCAGATCGCCCTTGGTGCGCAGAAGTTTGGAAATGTGATCCTCATCCCCCGCAGACGCGCCGCCCGATGTCAGGATCGCATCCACGTTGGGTCCAAAGTCGTTCAACCGCTTTTCAATCTCGTCAGGTGAATCTGGTGCAATTCCCATGTCGACCGGCTGATAGCCCCATTTCTCGACCAAAGACAAAAGCATTGGACGATTGGCATCATAGGTCGTGTGGGCGGCACTGTCTTTGACGCTTGCGTTGGCCAACTCATCACCCGTTGACAGCACCCCCACGCGAAGGGGTTTAAAGACCTCGACTTCGGAAATTCCTGTTGCCGTTAACAAGGCAATATCGGTCGGGCGAATACGATGCCCAAGCGCCAAGACTATATCGCCGGCCTTAACGTCTTCGCCAGCTTTGCGGGTATTGCTGCCAAGTTTCGGCTGGCCGCTTAATCGCACACACCCGTCCAGCAAATCGACGTCTTCTTGCAGCACGACAGTATCGACACCCTGCGGAATGATCGCACCGGTCAAAATGCGCACGCCATGACCGGCCGGAACGTGGCCGACAAAGGACTCACCCGCAGCGGATCGACCGTCGACCAGCTTTAGCTGCAGGTCGTCAGAAAGGGTATTGAACGCAAACCCATACCCATCAACCGCCGAGTTCGCAGCCGGAGGGTTGTGACGGATGCCAGTAACAGAATGCGCGAGGATGCGCCCGCAGGTTTGGGTCGTTGAAACAACCTCGACCCCAGCAACAGGTGCAAGAGTCGCCTTCAGCCGCGCCAAAGCATCGTCCACCGGCACCCAATCAACCCCTTCAGGTAACGCAAAACAGTCGTTGCGCAGCTTTGGACGCAAATCGCCGCCGCTGTCATCGATTACGCTCAAGCCAACTTGACCAAGCACAAAATCCGCCACAGCGCTGGTGTCATCCAGATCCATGCAGGGCAAGCGCGTGGCAATTGCCCCCTTCGCAGCGATCGCCACGATTGAGGTGTTCACCTCGGCCAAGGGCGGATGTCCGTTCTCAAACCGAAAGGCTTCAATCTTGGGATGGACTTCAGACTTAAACCCCTCGACCAAGACCAGATCGGAACCCTCAATGCGCGCAATCAGATCACCCAACGATGGTTCGTGATCGCCCTGAAGTTCTGACATATGCGCCCAGCGCTGAGGTGACGACAGAATGACCTGTTTCGCGCCAGCTTTGCGATGGCGGTAGGTGTCCGTGCCGAGGTGATCGACATCAGCGCTGTGATGGGCGTGTTTAATAGTCGAAACGACAAACCCTCGGTCCGTGATTTCGGTCACGAGGCGTTCTACCAAGCCGGTTTTCCCGCCGTTCTTCCAGCCCGTTACGCCAAAAACCTTCATAGCAAATCCTGTTGAGCGGCGATCAAACATGCGCGCTCTAAATCTTCTGGCGTGTTTACGTTGAAAAACGGGTCCACGCCGTCAGATTCATCAAAAAAGGCCTGCCCTGCCCCGTGTGCATCTGTCCAAGCAACAATCTTTCGAACGCCGCCCTTTGAAATCGCGCGTTCCAGATCATCCTTAAGCGCCACGGGCCAAATACCGAATGTCGGTTGCCGCCAAGTCTTTCCCTGCCGATCCGCACTTGCGGCAATCGCCAAACCCGACGGTGCCTGATGTGTCCGAAGGGCCGCAACCAAGTCGCGGGGAAAGAACGGCGTATCACCTGCCACCGACACCACATGACTTGCGCCAATGTTTTTGGCCCAATTCAGACCCGCTAAAATTCCAGCCAACGGCCCCGCATAGCCATCAATTTGATCGGGCAAAATCGGAAGGTTGAAACGTGAAAAGCGGCTAGGTTCGCCGCTTGCATTAATCGCGAGGGATTCAATTTGGCCTTTGAACCGCTGAACCACGACATCCAACAGCGTGGTTTGCGGTGCCAGAAGTTTCAAGCACTTGTCGCCCCCGCCCATGCGCGTGGCCAACCCGCCTGCAAGAATGACGCCCGCAATTTTGTCAGTCATGCGACGACTTTCTTACCGCTTTCTTCGAGTCGTCTTTAACCGTTGATGGATCGGCGTCGCGGATCAGACGGTCATGGCCCGCAAGGCACACAAAGCGTTGCCCCCGCATACGCCCGATAAGGGTCAGGCCGACCTGCTGGGCGATCTCAACACCCCATGCGGTAAACCCCGACCGAGAAACGAGGATCGGAATGCCCATCTGAGCCGTCTTAATCACCATTTCCGACGTCAAACGGCCTGTGGTGTAGAGCAGCTTATCATGCGTTTCGAGCTTGTGTTCAAACAGCAACCCTGCGATTTTATCCACCGCATTATGGCGACCAACGTCTTCCATATAGGCAAGGATTGACCTGCCGTGACACAAGACCGAGCCATGGATCGCACCCGCTTTCAGGTATAGCGACGGCAAAGTGTTGATCTCTTTCGCAAGCGCATAAAGGTCGGATGTGCGCACCCGCGCGTCGGGCAGGTGAAGCCCCTCCAGCCCCTCCATCATATCGCCAAACACGGTGCCAACCGCGCACCCAGAGGTGCGTGTTTTCTTCGCCAATTTGTCTTCGTAGCTGGTTATACGCTCGGTTCTAACAACGACGGTTTGAAGTTCCTCGTCAAAGTCGACGGCCGTTACGCGATCATCACCAAGCAGCATGCCTTGGTTTTTCAAAAACCCTTGCGCAAGCAACTCGGGGTAGTCTCCTATGGTCATCGCAGTGACGATTTCTTGTGTGTTAAGGTATATGGTCAACGGCCGTTCTTCGACGACATTGACGACAACTGAATTGCCCAAATGGTCCATGCCCTCTACAGGGGCTGTAAGACCTGCTAAGTCCGGGTTTGGTAGGATTGGCTTGAACTTGGACATGGCTTTGGGTTCCTGTGGTGCGGCCAATATGGATTTCGCCGTTGCCACGTGCAAGACCAGAAGAGACAAACGAATTTTGGATGCGACATGATTGGCTACATCACCACGACTGAACAAGGCGCGACGGACCGTATTCTTGAACAAGCGGCCACGCGGTTTTGCAAAAACGGCGTCAATGTCGTCGGTGCAGTTCAAAGAAACCACGAGCGCAAAGACAATACACGCGCAAAAATGATCCTTGATGTTTTGAACACTGACAAGACGTTCACAATCTCGCAAAACCTTGGGCCCCACGCCTCGGGCTGTCGTTTGGATCCTGACGCGCTGGAAACTGCGGTGCAGATCGTTTGGACAGGGCTTGATCAGCCACGCGATTTGTTGTTGCTCAACAAGTTTGGCAAACAGGAACGCGACGGTCAGGGATTTCGCGACGTGATCGTCAAAGCGCTCGATAACGACGTGCCAGTGCTTATCGGTGTCAATGAAACGATCGAACCTGCGTTCATTGCCTTCGCAGGTGATTTCGCTGAAAAACTGGACCCAACGGTTGAAAGCATCGAAACGTGGGTGGGCCAGTTCGCCTAGGGCCGTCTATTTGGTCAGCTGTTTAAGATAAATCCCATACTCATTCTTACCAAACATTTTGGCCCTTTCGGCCAATTGAGCGTCCGTTGTCCAGCCCGACGCGTAAGCGATCTCATCAGGTGATCCGGTTTGCAGGCCCTGTCTTTGCTCAAGGGTTCGCACAAAATTGCCTGCATCCAAAAGGCTGGCATGCGTGCCCGTGTCAAGCCAAGCGTAACCGCGGCCCATACGTTCAACCGAAAGCTCGCCTTTATGCAGGTACATTTCTAAAAGGGACGTTATTTCTAGCTCGCCCCGATCAGACGGCGTTACGGCTTTGGCCCGCTCAGGCGCGGTTCCATCGAGGAAATACAGACCCGTAACCGCAAAGTGGGACGGTGGGTTCACAGGCTTTTCGACAATAGCCTTGGCATTGCCATCGTCGTCAAAGGCCACCACACCGTAACGCTCAGGGTCCGCGACACGGTAGCCAAAGACTGTTCCGCCGTCAGTTTTGGCATCTGCACGGCGCAGCATCTCGGGCAAAGCGTGGCCAAAGAATATGTTATCTCCAAGAACCAAGGCCGACGGCGCACCATCAAGGAAGTCTTCGGCAAGGATAAAGGCTTGCGCCAACCCATCCGGCGACGGCTGAACGATGTAGGTAAAGGACACACCCCATTGGCTGCCATCCCCGAGCGTTCGAACGAACTGGTCTTGATCATGCGGCGTCGTGATGATTGCGATGTCGCGTATCCCCGCGAGCATCAAAACGCTTATCGGATAGTAGATCATCGGCTTGTCGTAGATCGGCAGAAGTTGCTTTGAAACGCCCATCGTGATCGGGTAAAGCCGCGTGCCTGAGCCGCCTGCAAGGATGATCCCTTTACGGTTCGTCATGTGGTGTTCTCTTTCAACTGGTTAAGCACTTGGGACAAGCCTTGTCGCCAATCTGGAGGATTTATGCCAAAGTCGCGCTGGATTTTGCTGCAGTCGAGACGCGAATTCAGCGGTCTTGTGGCCGGTGTGGGATAATCGGTGCTGGGGATATCGTTAACAGAAACTTCACTCCCAGATTGTGCGAAAACCTCACGGGCGAAATCTGCCCAGCTGACCGAAGGGGCTCCGGCATAGTGGTATACACCGCCCTGCTGACCCAAACGCATGGCGTTTGACATGGTCACTAAAGCGTCCGCGATCCCACGGGCTGGGGTTGGACCGCCGATTTGATCCGCAACGACATTAAGCGAGGGATGGGTTTTCGAAAGCCGCAGCATAGATTTCACGAAGTTTTCACCCTGCGCAGAAAACACCCAAGACGTCCTGAGGATCGCACTGTTACCGCCTGCGGATAGCACCGCCTTTTCACTCGCCAGCTTTGATCTGCCATAAGCGTTTTGCGGGTCAACCGGATCGGTTTCCACACGAGACGCGTCACCGCCTCCGTCAAAAACATAGTCCGTCGACACGTGGAGAAAGGGAATTTCAAGTTCCGCACACAGCCGCGCCATCGCGCCCGGGGTTTGCGCGTTGATCAAGGTGGCCAAGTTTTCTTCACCCTCGGCTTTATCAACACCGGTATATGCAGCGGCGTTGATCACTGCACTGGGTTTATGCAGTAGTATTTCTGCACAACACCCTGCGGGATCGCTAAGATCGGCCTCGGGTCGGCCCAAAGCGTGAACCTCGGGGTGCTTTCGCAGCTCGGATGCCACCTGACCGGTTTTGCCAAAGACGAGTATCACGGGCTTACAACCTCATACGCGTTTTCGAAAATCGTCTGCGCCCAAGCTTCCCAGCTTAGCCGCAATCGGGCGTATTCGAAGCTGGACAGACAAAGACTGTCGTAGTCTGGGTTTTTGACTGTCATGCGTTCGATCACGTCCGCCCATTCCTTTGGGCCGTCTTCGACCTGTAGCATTTCCCCGTTTACGCAATTCTTGATCAGCGATCCAACGCCGCCGACCTCGGTTATCGCGACGGGGCAGGAAAACATGTTGGCTTCAGCAACGACCATCGGCGTGCAATCGGCGCGTGTTGGCGAAATCAAAATATGCGCATTGCGCAAAGTGTCTTCGTAGATTTTCACCTCGTTTGGGCGATGCTTGTCGATGTATCCCAGAACGTCAACATTACTGTGGGCGCGCGCTTTGGGCAGGCTTGGTCCGATGATTTTGAGCCGCGCATCCACCCCTCGGGCCAAAAGCTCGTCAAGGGTCGCCAAGGCGATGTCACCGCCCTTTCGGGCCCAGTTTTTGCCAATGAAAACCATTTCGAGAGGGCTAAGTGGCTCTTTTTGAGACGGCGATACCGGAAACACGTCAAGGTTAACCCCCAAAGGGGCGACGGTGACTGTTTTCTCTGCAAGAACTGAAAACTCGGACTTGGCGCGGTCGGCCATGTACTGACTTGAATAGACAACGCGCTTGACGTGTTTGAAAGCTTCATTTTCGCGGCTGTCTTCGCCAACCGATGCTTCTTCGGGGTAGAATTCCCTTAAATACGACGGCGTCGTATCCGTGATCAGCATGATTGGCGGTTTGATGTCGTGGCCAAACATCCCGATCAGGTCGGACGCAACTGGCGCAATGACGACATCCAACCCTTCAAATTCAGACGCATCAAAACGAAACTGATCCTTGCTGCCCGAAAAAAGCCGGCCACGCAGTCCGGTCTTGACCGGCTTGTAGCCGCCCAGAATGGATACATTCAGACCGGGGTGCGCCTCAAGCGAATGCAGCATGAAATATAGCGCGCCACTGTAGCTATTCCTGTTGTGGGCGTTTTGATTGGACAAAAACCCGACGTTTAACTGGCCGCTCATTCAGAAACACCCAAGCGTTTCCCAACACCTTCCCGATTTTGCAACGCCGTCCACCAGGACGGGTTGTCCAGATACCAGGTCACCGTTTTCAACAAGCCTTCCTGGATGCTGACCGATGGACGCCACCCGAGTTCTGCGCGGATGCGTGAAGGATCAATAGCATAGCGGGCATCATGTCCGGGTCGGTCGGTCACAAAAGTGATTTGCGCGGCGTAAGATTTTCCACCAGCCCTTGGATGAGCGTCATCCAAAATCGTGCAGATCATGTTCACCAAGTCGAGATTGCTACATTCGTTCTCGCCCCCGATATTGTAGCTGCGACCCAAAGCACCCTGTTCCAGCACCAAAAGCAACGCATCTGCGTGGTCTTCGACAAACAGCCAGTCGCGAATGTTCGATCCGTCTCCGTAGATTGGCAGCGGTTTTCCGGCAAGTGCGTTCAGAATGACCACTGGCACCAACTTCTCGGGGAAATGAAACGGGCCATAATTGTTTGAGCAATTGGTTAGAACGACAGGCAAACCATAGGTCTCATGCCACGCACGCACCAAGTGGTCAGAGCTGGCCTTTGACGCCGAATAGGGCGACCGAGGGTCGTAAGGCGTTTCTTCTGTAAACATCCCCGTCGCCCCGAGCGAGCCAAAAACCTCGTCCGTTGAAATGTGGTGAAACCGGAATCCGTCGAAGCGATCACGCGCTTGCCAATAGGCCCGCGCGGCCTCAAGCATATTATAGGTGCCGGTGATGTTGGTTTCGATAAAATCACCGGGACCGTCGATGGAGCGATCAACGTGGCTTTCCGCGGCGAGGTGCATCACA
>Ga0316204_10007138_pt1 | contig 16609 bp, 11 predicted proteins | sample 6monrhotite_MG_2_FD_205661 | JGI IMG/M metagenome (GOLD analysis project Ga0316204, IMG submission 205661) | Microbial mat bacterial communities from mineral coupon in-situ incubated in ocean water Damariscotta River, Maine, United States -... | ecosystem: Environmental > Aquatic > Marine >... | reverse complement strand
GATCACGGCACTCCTGTCCGGCTTCGAAGCGGCCGATGTGTCGGTCTTCACCCGGGACGGGGCCGATCAGAACTTCCAGCGCCTCAGCATGATCCCCTCGATCGATAGTGGATTCGAGGTCATGCTGCTCGGAGTCTCGGATCGGACGGAGTACTTCGTGGAAGCGACGGGCGTGAGATCCCCGACCTTCACCATCGACGTTGCCGATCTCCCGTACGTCGACCGACTCCAGCTGACCTACTATTTCCCCCGATACACGGGCCTGGAGCCGCGCACCATCGAGGATGGTGGTGACGTCGCCGCTCTGCCCGGCACGACCGTGGAAGTGCGCGTGCAGCCCACCATGGTCACTCCGGGCGGAATGCTCACTCTGGAGGACGGCCCGACGGCGGAACTGGAGTTGCAGGAGGACGGGACTCTCCTCGGACGCTTCGAGGTGACGGAAGACGGCTTCTACTCGATCGAACTCGCGCGGGACAACGGGGACCTGGTGCCCGCGTCTCCCGAGTACGCGATCGACCTGCTGACCGACCAGGAGCCTTCGATCCAGTTTTCGAAGCCAGGGCGGGACCAGCCGGCTTCGCCGATTGAAGAGGTCTACCTGGAAATGCGGGCCGACGACGACTACGGCGTCGGTGACATTCGCCTCGTCTATTCTGTGAACGGCGGTCCTTCCGACACCGTACCCGTCTTCCAGGCGGCCGGAGCCCCCCTGCCCGAGGTGTCCACAGGGCACACACTCTTCCTGGAAGAGTGGGAGCTCGAGGCCGGGGATCTCGTCGCGTACTACGCGATGGCTCGCGACAACCGCGGTCGCAACTCGGACCGAGTCGTCACGAGTGACATCTACTTCATCAACGTCCGGCCCTTCGACATCGCCTTCAGGCAGGGCGAGCAGCAGGGCGGCGGCGGCCAGGGGGGCGGTCAGCAGCAGCCAGAAACCGCGCTCTCCGAACTTCAGCGGCAGGTCATCGCCGCGACGTTCAACCTGATCCGCCAGAAGGACAGCTATTCGGACAGCGAGTTCTCGGAGAACGTCACGAGTGTGGCACTCGCCCAGGGGCGCCTCCGCGAACAGGTGGGGACGCTGCTCGAGCGGATGATGAATCGTGGCCTCACGGAATCCGACGCCGGCTTCCGTGACGTATCCGCGATTCTCCCCAAGGCGGTTGAGGCCATGACCGCCGCCAAGGAGGACCTGGACGGCGAGGAGCTTCAGGACGCGTTGCCGGACGAACAGACGGCGCTGCGCTATCTGCAGCAGGCAGAAGAGACCTACGAGCGCTACGTCACCCAGCAGGAACAGCAGGGTGGCGGTGGCGGTGGTGGAAGCCAGGCGGCAGCGGAGGATCTCGCAGACCTGTTCGAGCTCGAACTCGACAAGCTCAAGAACCAGTACGAGACGGTACGACGCGGCCAGCAGCAGCAGGCGGACAACCAGGTCGACGAAGTCATCGAAGAACTGAACGAACTGGCTCGTCGGCAGCAGCAGGAGGCAGAGCGGCAGCAGCGCCGTGCACAGCAGTCGCAGCAGGGTGGCGGCGGCGGGAGCAGTGCTCAGTCGCAGCGTGAACTCGCGGACCAGACCGAGGAGCTGGCGCGTCAGCTCCAGAGGCTCGCCCGCGAACAGGACGACGCCCAGATGGAGCAGACGGCACGCGAGCTTCAGCAGGCTGCCGAAGCGATGCGCCAATCCGCGACTCAGTCCGGAAATGCCGGAGCATCCGAGGCCAGTTCCGCGCTACGACGACTCGAAGACGCCCGTCGCGAACTCGAAGAGGCTCGCTCGAACCGGGCACGTCGCGACGCCGAAGAGGCGATCGAGAGGGTCGAGGAACTCCAGAATCAGCAACGCCAGGTGCAGCGGGATGTTCGCGAGCTTCCCGCGGATGCCGCCGAGCGGAGAGCCGCCACGGAGCAGCTCGAGGACCTCCGAGATCGGAAGAACCAGATGACGGAGGCTGTCCGGCAGCTCGAGGAAGAGCTGGACGAAGCCGCCTCGGGCAGTCGAGCCGACAACCCGGAAGCGGCTCGTCAGCTGCAGGAGGCCGCCACCGGTATCCGCGAGTCCAACCTCAAGGAAAAGCTGCAGTACTCACGCGGGACCATCGAGCAGTGGGATCCCGAGTCTGCAGTGACTCTTGAACTGAACATCGAGGCAGATCTTCAGGCTCTGAAGGATCAGTTGCAGCGAGCGGCTGAGAGTTCCAGTGAGAACACGACCAACCCCCTGGAAGAAGCTCTGGACGAGACGCGGGACCTCGTGCGAAGCCTCGAGGCCATGGGTCGGCGCCTGGAAGGCAGTCAGCAGGGCCAGGAAGGCCAACAGGGCCAGCAGAGTGGCCAACAGGGTCAGGAAGGCCAGCAGGGCGAACAGAGTGGCCAGCAGGGTGAGCAGGGCGGTCAGCAGGGCCAGCAGGGCCAGGAAGGCCAGCAGGGCGGTGAGCAGGGTCAGGAAGGCCAGCAGGGTGGCCAGCAAGGTCAGGGCCAGGAAGGCCAGCAGGGCGGTCAGCAGGGCGGCCAGGGCCAGCAGGCCCAGCAGGGTGGTCAGCAGGGCGGTGGCGGTGGGCCCGACGGCTCACCTCGCTCAGCCCAGAGTGGGCAGACATTCGGCGGCGGTCCGACGCGTGGGAATCCGCAGCCGCTGTCAGCCGAGGAGATCCGCCAGCTCACCAGTGAGTTCGGCCAGCGTATGGATCAGGCGCAGGGACTCAACGAGCGCTTGCAGGAGGCTGGGCGTCCAGCTCAGGAACTACAGGACGTGCTGCAGGCGATGGCTCGACTCGAGCGGGAAGGGACGTACGCGAACCCGGCTCAGGTCGCCGATCTCCAGCAGGAGATCCTGAACGCTCTCAAGCGACTCGAGTTCGGGCTGCGCCGCGAAGTCGACGGCGAGTCGGATCGCCGAGCGACGCTGTCCGGATCGGAGGAAGTGCCGGACGGATACCGCGATCTGGTCGAGGAGTACTACCGAGCACTGGCCCGTGCCCGGGGGGGCAGCGGCGGGGGGACCTGAGTCCGGAGGTTCAGCCGCCCTCGCGGTGTGGCAGATCCAGTACCGTCCGCACCCGGTCACGAAGGCCTTTAACCGTGAAGGGCTTGGAGATGAAGTTCACCTCGGCGACTCGTACGCCGCGGAGGATGACTTCGTCCTCGGTGTAAGCCGACATGAAGAGCACCCGGACCTCGGGGTACTTCTCGGCGAAGGCCTCGCTGAGTTCCCGCCCACCCATGCCTGGCATGACGACGTCCGTCAACAGCATGGAGATCTTTCCGTCCCACTCGTCGGCGACCTTCAGAGCGGCCTCGCCGCCCTCAGCTTCGAGCACATCGTAGCCGCCCCGCTTCAGCACTTTGCTGGCCACCTGCAGCACAGACGGATCGTCATCTACGACGAGAATCGTCTCGACGGTCTTTACCACGGGTACGCCCTCGGAAGACGCTGAGTCTTCGGGGCTCACCGGGTGCCCCGATCCATTGGGAGTATCGGGTGAGTTCGACGCTGACATGATAGGCGGGTTGGTATGCATTGCTTCTCTGGAGAGGCACGCCCGGGTTGAAACGACACCTTCAACCGCTACGGCGAGCCTGATGATGCGGGCGCAACATTGAGTGATAGCGGGTTAATCGCAAGGCTATCAATTCGATACTCCCCTTGATGCTTGATGTGTCTAGGGTTTTCCGGCCGGGTGTTGTCCCACCCCCGGCCATGAAGAGGCGCAAGGTGTATGCCAAGGTCGCCGCATCCGGGCCGCTCACACCCCTCCGATGAACCTTGGTACAGGCAGTTCTGGCACTGCCGGCCATCTCCTCCCCAACGCTGACAGGGGCAGCGCCCGCTTCCCCTGGGCCGCCCGAAACGAGCGCTTTGTGATCGAACCGGATACAAAGGGCCGTTATTGACAATATTAATTGTCAAGACAATACTATTGCTCGGCTAACCGCAGGAGAGCACCCATGAACACAGCCATCGACATCATCCAGGACGCACGGAGTGCGGCGTCCATCCTGAGCCCCGTTCGGCGAGACGTCCTGGAGGCGTTGCGAACTCAGGGATCATCTTCCTCGGTCGCCGCGGAACTCGGGCTTCCCCGCCAGAAGGTGAACTACCACGTACGAGCGCTGGAGGAGAGCGGCCTTCTTGAACACGTGGAGGATCGACGAAAGGGCAACTGCACGGAGCGCATCGTTCGAGCCACGGCGCGGCACTACCTGATTGCGCCTTCCGTACTCGGGGGACTGGCCCCTTCGCCCGACGTGACTCGAGATCGCTTTTCCTCCGCGAACCTGGCCGCCGTTGCGGCACGTACGGTCTCCGAAGTCGCTGAACTACGGTCCCGCGCCAGCAAGGCCGGTAAACAGCTGCCGACCGTGTCCCTCGAGAGCGCCGTTCGATTCGCATCACCCGCTGTCCAGGCCGCGTTCGTCGAGGATCTATCGAACACGATCCTCGGACTGGTCCAGAAGTACCACGACGAGCACGCCCCCGGAGGCCGATGGTTCCGCCTGACTGCCGGCTCCCACCCTGTTCTTGAGCTGCACGCTTCCGACCTGCCTCAGCCCAACACACCACCTGTGGAGAACCAGAATGACCGATGACAGTGCAGCTCGCCCCGTCCGGACGATTGCAGTCGAGACGGAGGTAGCCGGGACACCAGAGGAGGCCTGGAACGCTCTGACCGACCCCGCACAGATCTCTCGCTGGTTTCCCCTCGCGGCTGAAGTCGAGCCGGGCGTCGGCGGGAAGGTCTGGCTGTCGTGGGGTCCGGGCGTGGAGGGAACCGCCCCCATCCATATCTGGGACCGGCCGGCCCGATTCGGCTGGACCGAGAACTATGGAGAGGACGACCAGGGTCGGCCCGTCGAGGTCGCCGTCGACTTTCACGTGGAGACCCGGGATGGCGCCACGATCGTCCGCCTCGTGCAGTCCGGCATCAGCGCCTCGGCTGATTGGGACGAGATGTACGACGCGCTCACGGACGGGTGGACCTACTTCCTGTTCAACCTCTCCTACTACATGGACAAGCACCCGGGTGAAGAGCGCCACATGGTGTGGGTCCGTCCCGAATCAACACGCAGTCGCAAAGCAGTCTGGAACCGGCTGGTGAACGGTCCGCTCGTCATTTCTTCAGGAGCAGGCCCCGGAGGTCGCTTCGACCTGCATATGGCAGGCGGCCAGGTCGGCCAGGTGGTGTCGGTTCGTCCCGGCTATCACTTCGCCGGGGTGCTGCCGGGCATGAATGACAGCATCCTCTTCATCGAACTGGAAGGAAAGCACGTGGGCATCTGGTTGAGCACGTACGGTGGGAACGAGGAGGATGCTCTCGAACTGCAGAAGGAACTCGAGGCCCGCACTGCAGGACTCCTCGGCTGATGTTCCGGTCGAGCCTCGTGGCAGCCGCGCTCATGCTGGCGGCATGTACGCCCCCGGTCACGGAACCACCGGTGGACGCGGCGAACGCGGCGATCGAGATCGAGGCCGCCGTCGCCTCCTTCTTCGAGGCCTACGAAGCGGGCGACGCGGATTCGGTCGCCACGTTCTTCTCGACGGATGCCCGCCTGATGCCTCCCGGTGCGGCCACCGTCCACACATCAGCCACCATTCGCGATCACGTCGCCCAGGGGCTGGCACTGGGACGGTGGATTCAGTCGACCCAGACCGAAGTGCTCGATGTTTCCGGTTCGAACGCGATCCACCTCGGTACGTACTCGATTCGGTTCGAGGTCACCGAGGCAACTCCTCCGGGCCTGGCGGCTTTCGAGGACTCCGGCCGCTACATGATCCACTGGATTCAGGAAGGTGGGCGGTGGCGCATGGGTCAGTATATGGCCAACCGCAGCGGTGGCTGATCCGAGTCCGGGGGAACTCGGGCTTCGGCGCGCGGGGGACGTCTCTTTCCGGACACCGGTCGGACGCACGAGGGCGGACCGAGTTGGTTAGATTGTCGTGCTGCCCCACGGCGCTTCGATAACCCTGCCCGAACCCCAGTAGATACCGATGTCCGGACCGCAGTTCATCTACCACATGCACCGCCTCTCGAAGATCGTCCCTCCCAAGAAGGAGATCCTCAAGAACATCAGTCTCTCCTTCTACCCGGGGGCGAAGATCGGCGTGGTTGGGCCGAACGGCGCAGGAAAGAGCACCCTGCTCAAGATCATGGCCGGGCTCGATACCGATGTGATTGGAGACGCGTGGGCAGCCAAGGGAACGCGGATCGGCTATCTCGCTCAGGAGCCGGAGCTCGACCCGGACCTCGACGTGAAGGGCAACGTCGACCTCGCGGTCGCCGAGACTCGTGCGCTCCTCAAGGACTTCGAGGCGGTCAGCCTGCAGTTCGGCGAGATCTCCACGGACGAGGAGATGAACGATCTTCTCGAGAAGCAGGGGAAGCTCCAGGACAAGATCGACGCAGCTGGAGCCTGGGATCTCGACCGGACGGTCGAAGTGGCGATGGACGCTCTTCGCCTGCCCCCCGGTGACGCGGATGTAACCAAGCTCTCCGGTGGTGAGCGGCGAAGGGTCGCGCTTTGCCGTGTCCTCCTCGAGCAGCCGGACATGCTGCTTCTCGACGAGCCGACAAACCACCTGGACGCCGAGTCCGTAAGCTGGCTCGAGCACCACCTCGCCGCTTTCCCCGGCACGATCGTGGCCATTACGCACGATCGATACTTCCTCGACAACGTCGCAGAGTGGATCCTCGAGCTCGATCGCGGCGAGGGCATCCCGTGGAAGGGCAACTACTCGTCCTGGCTGGAGCAGAAGTCCGAGCGTCTCCGACAGGAAGAGAAGTCCGAAAGCTCCCGCCGAAAGACGCTGGACCGGGAACTCGACTGGATCCGGATGTCACCGCGGGCACGTCAGGCCAAAGGAAAGGCACGCATCAACGCCTACGAAGAACTCCTGGCGCAGGACGAACGTGAACAGGTTCGTACGGCTGAGATCATGATGCCGAAGGGTCCCCGGTTGGGCCGAACGGTGATCCACGCCGAGGGTGTCTCGAAGGGCTTCGGGGACACGCTCCTGATCGACGACCTCACGTTCGACGTTCCAGCCGGTGCGATCGTCGGAATCATCGGAGGGAACGGCGCAGGTAAGACCACGCTGTTCAAGATGATCGTCGGTGATGAGAAGCCGGACGTCGGCACCATGGAGGTGGGGCAGACGGTGGAACTCGCCTACGTGGATCAGTCACGTGCCGAGCTCGATGGCGACAAGACCGTATTCGAGGAGGTCAGCGCGGGACACGACATCCTCTATTTCGGGCGGGCCGAGGTCAACGCGAGAGCCTACCTCTCCTGGTTCAACTTCCGGGGCTCCGATCAACAGCGGAAAGTGGGCGTGCTGTCGGGCGGTGAACGCAATCGTCTGCACCTGGCCAAGCTGGTGAAGGCGGGCGGCAACGTCCTGCTCCTGGATGAGCCGACGAACGACCTGGACGTGAACACGCTGCGCGCCCTGGAGGACGCTATCCTGGAGTTCGCAGGTTGTGTGCTGGTCATCTCCCACGATCGCTGGTTCCTGGATCGGATCGCCACCCACATCATGGCGTTCGAGGGTGATTCCCAAGTGGTCTGGTTCGAAGGGAACTACCAGGAGTACGAAGAGGACAAACGACGACGCCTCGGAGATGCGGCCGTCCAGCCGCACCGAATGAAATACCGGAAGCTGGTGCGCGAATAGGTTGGAGAAGACCTGTACCGTGCGGTGAGTTGCTGCCGAGACTTATCTTCCCGGACCTTCCGGTCGCGCCCGAACTCGAGGTTCATCTGTGGCGATCGACGAACCCGAAGCAAAAAAACTGCGAGTAAGCTCTCCCGAGGCCCGCGAACGGCTCCTCGCGGAGGCGCTCGCCCATGCGGAGCAGCAGGACGCTCAGTACAAGCGGATGCTGCCCTCCGAAGCCGCCTCCGGGCAGTGGAAGGCTTCGCTGTCTCTGGTCGTCTTCGCACTCGCAGCGTACGTAGCGCTCGCACCGCCGCCGTGGCTGGTCAGTGACGCTCCGCCTCCCAGTCCGGCACAGCTCGAGCGCGGCGCGCGAGCCGCGCTGAGTCTCCAGGCCGCACAGATCGAGGTATTCCAACTCCGTAGCGGTCGGACCCCTGCGAACCTCGGCGAGCTTCCGGCGGCACTGTCCGGCATCCGGTACGTGCGCTCGAACAACCGTGTCTATCAACTCGTCGCGGCCGGTCCCGACGGCGAAGCAATCATCTACGACTCGGCGCGCCGGGAAGACGTCGAGGACACCCTGGTGGATACGTGGCTCCGGCAGGCGGGGTCGTGATGGCGGGCGGCCGTCGGGGGACAGCGACCGGGAACGTCCTCGTCGTGCTTTCGATGCTCGCCCTGGGTGCCGCGCTCGTCTACCCCATCCTGGCGCAGCGCCAGGCCGATGAGCGCATGGCGGACGTGATCGGGCGTGTGGAGGCCGTTCGGCAGGCCGCAGCTCGATACCATGACAATCAGCAGGACCTGCCTCCCAATGGCGGTGTCGGCGTTGCCCCACAGGGACTGTCCACCCTGCTCACGCCGGACTTCTCGTTCGCTGGGGAGGGATTCGCCCTCGAGTGGCGCCTCTGGGATCGCGCCGAGGAAGCCGAAGAGGTCTCGATTCCGGACCCCGTGGTCCCCGTGGAAGAGGAGCTGATCACGGCCGCCGACACAGCCGTCGCACCGCCCCGGACCGTGCGGTCCTTTGGGAGCCTCTCCGTTCATTCGGGCGAGCCCTTCCTGCTCTCCGGACTCCTGTCCCGGTACGGAGAGACGTCTTCGTTCGTGCGCGACACGACGTGGACCCTGTTGATCCCGCTCTTCTCGCGGCCCAGGGCCGGCGGGAATTCGAACGAATAGCCGGGCTCACTTACATTGTTATTGACCTCCGGGCTCGTGCCTCGTACCCTCACTTACGTTGTGAGTCTATGAGTTGATCCGTCTGCCCCGCCTGGCAGACGTCCAGGGGGGGTACGATGGGGAAGAGCCGACTAGGTGAGTTCGAGCATCAGGTGCTGCTCGCCATGCTGCAGTTGGGCGGCGAGGCGTACAGCGTCCCCATCGTCCTGGAACTCGAAGAGCGGACCGGCCGTGAGGTCTCGCAGTCTTCCGTGTTCATCGTGCTGCAGCGCCTTGAGAAGAAGGGCCTCCTCTCCTCTCGGATCGACGAAAAGACGAAACCGCAGACCGGTCGCGTGCGGCGGTATTTCCAACTCACGCCTACGGCCATGAAGCGCCTCCGCGAGTCCCGCAGCGACTTGATGGCCCTCTGGGAGGGGCTCGGCGCGACGCTGGACGAGGCATGAGTGGCCATCGCGCAGGCCCTCCGAAGCCCGGTCCGCTCGCCGGCTTCGTCCTTCGCCACCGGATCGCTCCCGACCAGTGGGCCTGTCTGAGAGACGAGCTGCTGGAGCTGCACGAGCATCGGCAGAAGCAGACGGACCGCGCATCGGCCGATCGATGGCTCAGGCGGGAGTACAGACGACTGGCCCTGCACCTTCTCACCGGCGCCCGCTTCGACGGTGGCACACCCTCGACACAGCCTGACCGCGGCAACACCCTGTCTGCCTGCTGGCAGGACGTTCGCCATAGCGTGCGAGGGTTGGCCCGGGTCCCGTTGTTCACCTCCGCCATCGTGGCCACGGTCGGCCTGGGCATCGGGGGGGCATCCCTCGTCTTCGCGATCGTGCACTCGGTCCTGATCTCTCCCCTGCCCTATACCGATGGGGACCGAATGGTCCTTCTGCGGACCGTGCAGGGCGAGCAGATGTGGGGCACATCCATGGCGGATGTGCACGCTCTGTCTGAAACGCCCCCGGAGTCGTTCGAAGGCCTGGCTGCGTATGCGTACGGGACGAGCCGGATCGCGCAGGGAACGGACGTCGAGCTGCTCCGAATCAAACGGGTGAGTCCCGAATACTTCCGCCTCCTAGGGTACGAGCCGATCGCCGGGCGCAACTTCAGCGAGGCGGAGGGCCGGGCGGGCGGTGCCCCGGCAGTCCTCATCACCGAGAGGTTCCGCCTTCGCAGCTTTGCCGCAGGCACCGACGTGATCGGACGGACGTTGCTTGTGGACGGCGAGCCGCGGGTGATCGTGGGCGTTCTGCCGAACCGCCTGGGCCCGCTGGAACGAGGCATCGATGTATTCCCGGCGCTGATCACCGAGATCCCGCCGAGGAAGGGACCCTTCCGCTACCCGATCATCGGGCGCCTGAAGAAGGATGCGGACCCCGCGGTGGCGCAGGCACAGCTCACGGCAGTATCGGAACGAATCTTCCCGATCTGGCAGCGCTCGTTCACGGAAGAGGATGCCGTGCTGGGCTTCATCGAGCTCAAAGAAGCGGTGGTTGGGAACGTCGAGCGAACGCTCTTGATGGTCCTCACTGCGGTGGCGTTCCTCCTCACCATCGCATCGGCCAACGCCTCCAGTCTCCTGGTTGCCAGGGGAATCACACGAGCTCGCGAAATAGGAATCCGATCCGCCCTGGGCGCATCGACGGGCCGGGTCGCCCGGTTGCTTCTGACGGAGGCCATGGTGATCGCCACCGCGGCTGGCGCGTTGGGGCTTCTCATTACGCTGGCCGGCCTCGAGGCCGTCCGGCACATGGGGGTGGGACGGCTTCCACGGGTCGAGGAGGTCGGACTGAGTCCCGAATCCTTCACCTTCTTCCTGCTGGTAACCGGAGGCAGCTGGCTGTTGTTCGGCGTCGTGGCCGGAGCGGCAACTGCGCGGACCCGGACCCGCGACATCGCAATCAGCGGAGGGCGCTCGACGGCGTCGCGCGGGATGCTCATCCTGCGGCGAACTCTGGCCGGGACGCAGTTCGCCGTAACCATCCCGATGCTGGTGGCCGCTGGCCTCCTCATCGAGTCGCTCCAGCATGTGCAGAACGAGAGCCTCGGATTCGACCCGGAGGGCGTGGTGTCCATGCTCGTAACACTACCGGGCGAGACGTACCCGAACTCATCCGACGTGCGTGACTTCTGGGCGACCACGCTCCCCCAGATCGAAGCCCTCCCGGGTGTCCTGGCGGCCGGACTGGCGGATGCCCGCCCGCCCCTGCCCATCGACGGTGGAAACAACTTCGTCCTCGAGGACCGCCCGGCCCTTCCCGGGGACCAGGCCGTGACCGCTCCCTGGATCACCGCAGACCCCGGCTTCTTCCGTACGCTGGGACTCCGCGTCCTGGAGGGACGACTGTACGACGAGGTGCCCGCGGACACGATGCGCCACGCGGTGGTCGACGAGAGTTGGGTCGCGCGTTTCTACCCGGACGGTTCGCCGCTCGGTCGGCGGTTCCGGTCGGGCGGATGTACCGTGGACGGCTGTCCATGGGTCGAGATCGTGGGCGTGGTACAGGATGTGAAGACTTCCGGGATCGATGACAATCGAGGCCTCGGAACCATGTACTACGACTTCGCCCGCGACAGCTATTCGGCGCTCCGGCTGCACGTGCGCGCGCGCGGCGACGCCCTCGGAGTCGTTCCAGGTGTCCGGCAGGTCATCCGGTCGCACGACGAAGGCGTGCCGGTGGGCGAGGTCATTACGGCTTCCGATCTCGCCACGGAATCACTCAGCGGCCGGCGGTATACCAGCACACTCGTCGCTCTTCTGGCGGTCACCGCGCTGCTGCTCTCGGTCGTGGGCGTCTACGGCGTCATGGCGTACTACGTGAAGCAGCATGTTCGCGACATCGGTATCCGCATCGCGCTCGGTGGCGGGCCTGCATCAGCACTTCGCATGGTCCTGACAAGGGGCATGACGGTGGCCGCGGTCGGCACGATCGTGGGCCTGCTCGTGACGCCCTCCCTGACCCGTCCTCTGGCTGACCTGCTCTACGGGGTCGGGCCGGGCGACCCTCTCGTCATGACGCTCGTAGCCGCGGGCACGCTGCTGGTGGCCCTGGCTGCGACCGTGCTTCCCGGCCAACAGGCAGCCCGCACGGATCCATCGGTTACGCTCAGGGAGGAATAGCCGCCGGGAGCACACCCAGTCGAGCCGACTCCGGGCGCCCCGGGGCGCGCCTCCCAAACCTTCTCTCCACCCTCGGCATCCAACCGGGAGAACGAGGGGCCACCACCGGTCCCTCATCGAACGGGATGATCGGGGACGTGTGATGAAGACGAAGATGTGGATCAGGAATGTGGCGCTCGGGACGGCGTTCATCGCTCTGCTCAGTGCGGGGCTCTCCGCTCAGGAGACGACCGTCGAGGGCAGCTGGACAGGCCGATTCATGGCCGACAACGCGGATGTCGCGTCGGAGCTGCGCCTGACGCGCTGGGATGAAGAGGACCGCTGGGCGTCCTCCATGAAACTCCCGGCGGCGGTCGAGGCCCAGGCGCTCACCGAGGCGGATCGCAACGACGGGGAGACCTCCTTTCGAGTGACGCGGGAGGCGGGAACGCTGGCCTTCGAGGGCAGGATCAGGGGCAGCCGGGGGACCGGCTCCTTCACGTTCACGGAGGCGAGCGACTTCCGGGCCGCGATGCGAGAGCTCGGCTTCCGCAGAATGGACGAGGACGAGGTCTTCGCCGCCGCCATGCACAATGTCGGCCCACAGTGGGTCCGTGAAATGGATCGGCTCGGCTTTGACGATATCGACTTCGACGAACTGCTGTCCGCCGCCATCTTCGACATCAACGCGGACTACCTGAACGACCTCCGCACCGCCGGCTTCGACGACATGGAACTCGACGAATTGACGTCGTTTCGTGTGTTCGACATCGACGCTGCCTTCATACGTGAGGCACGCTCGATGGGCCTGGGGGATCTGGACGCTGACGATCTCGTGTCCATGAAGGTCCACGACCTGACCGGGGACGTGATCGAGCAGTCCATGGAACTGGGTTTCGGGGATCTGGACTTCGATGACCTCATCGCGATGCAGATCCATGACCTGGGCCCCTCCTTCGTTCAGTCCCTCTCCGATCTGGATCTGGGAGAGATGGACTTCGACGAGGCTCTCTCGTTCAAGATTCACAACATCGATGGCGACTTCGTTCGTGAGGTCCAGAGCATGGGGTTGGGGGAGCTGGACGCTGATGAGGTCATGGCGTTCAAGATCCATGGAATCGACGCCGACTTCGTCCGCGAGGTCCAGGACATGGGTCTCGGGGAGCTCGATGCGGACGAGGTCATGTCGTTCCGGATCCACAACATCGACGCCGACTTCGTCCGCGAGGTCCAGGACATGGGCCTCGGAGAGCTCGATGCGGATGAGATCATGTCGTTCCGGATCCACAACATCGACGCCGACTTCGTCCGCGAGGTTCAGAACCTCGGACTGGGTGAGCTGGACGCGGATGAAGTCATGTCGTTCAAGATCCACGGAGTCACGGCGGAGTGGGTCGACGAGATCCGGGCTCTCGACCTCGGCGCCCTCGGGGCCGATGAGATGATGTCCTTCCGGATTCACAACATCACAGCGGAATGGGTCGAAGAACTCCGGGAGGATGGATTCGAAGATCTGGACGCCGACGAGTTGCTGAAGATCCGCATCCATGGTCTGGACGAGATCGTGAGAAAGCGCCGACGGAGTGTCATCCGGCGCTAGACCGGGCAACCACCGCCGACCTTGACGGCGGGCCCCTCGTCTCACTACCCTGAACAATTGAGGGAAGCCTCGGGATCCTGTCCCGGGGCTTCCTTTCGGACCCTTCCCATCAACATTTCAGGGCAGCGATGACGCGCAAGCAGATGAACCTGCTCCAGGGCACCCTCGACGTGCTCGTTCTCCGGGCACTCGCGGTCCAGACGCGGCATGGGTACGGCGTAGCTGAGTGGATACGGGCGACCACCGACGGGACGTTCGAGATCGAGGACGGAGCGCTGTACACGTCCCTGCATCGAATGGAAAAGCGCGGCTGGCTCGAGTCCACATGGGGCGTATCGGACAACAACCGCCGCGCCAAGTACTACGGGCTGACCGACCAGGGCCGAGAAGAATACCGCGCCGCGAGTGACGACTGGGCCCGGTATGCCGAGGCGGTCTTCAAGGTTCTGAAGGCGGATGAGGCCACCGGATGAAGCTGCCGGACACCGTCCGCCGAATCTTCCGCATGGGGCGCTTTCGGTCCGAGGTAGATCGCGATCTCGATGAGGAGCTTGCGTTCCACTTCTCCCGGTCGGTGGAAGCGCTCACACGCGACGGAATGAGTCGGCAGGAAGCGGAGAAGGTGACGAGGGAGAGGTTCGGAGACACGAAGGCCTATCGGACCGCGTTGATGAGAATCGACCATGGGGAGGTGAGGATGAGGGAGAGGAGCGAACGTCTCGATTCAATGGCCCGCACAGTGGCCGCGGCCATTCGCGGGATCCGAAGGAACCCCGCCCTGAGCATCGCGATCGTGGCGATCCTGGGTCTCGGCATCGGAGCGAACGCCGTGATGTTCGGCGTAGTCGATCGACTGCTACTCAGTCCGCCACAGCACGTCGCAGACTGGCAGAACGTCCGGCACCTCTTCGTTGAACGCACCGACTTCACGGGAGCCCGTCAGCCCGCGCGGACCCTGACTCACCCCGACTTCATGGACTTCCGCACCGTGAGTGGGTGGAGCGCCGTGGCCGGATACACGGTCCCGGAGCCCCTCACTGTCGGCAACGGGCCGGAGGCCCACTCGGTCGACGCCGTGCTCGCGTCCGCCGACCTCTTTCCTCTGCTCGGAGTCGAGACGGTCCGGGGCCGCTTCTTCACGACGGACGAAGACGACTTCGGATCAGCCCTGACCGCTGTGCTCTCCCATGAGTACTGGGAGCGTCGGTTCGGGGCCGCCGAGACGGTCCTGGGACAATCCATCCAGATCGGAAAGGGAGACTACACGGTCATCGGAGTCGCTCCGCCCGGCTTCACGGGCGCCGAGTTGCAGCCGGTCGATGTGTGGCTCCCTCTCGAGGCAGCGTACGGAACGGAGCAGGACGGTGACGCCTGGTCAGGGACCCGGAACTGGTGGTGGCTGCGCGCCGTGGCCCGCCTGGCCGACGATGCAACCGACGAAGCCACGACTGCCCAGGCCACCGCTGCCCACAGAGCGGGGCGCGCCGAGATGATCGCGAACGAGACCTATGATGCGGAGGTTCGCATCGTGAGCGGCTCGATCATCGCCGCTCGAGGACCGAATCCCACGGCTGAAGCATCCGTATCCCGCTGGCTGGCAGGCGTCTCTGCCATCGTCCTTCTCATCGCCTGCTTCAACGTGGCGAACCTGCTGCTCGCCCGCGGAATCCGTGCGCGGCGCGAAGTCGCGGTGCGACTGGCTCTCGGCGTAAGCCGACGACGACTGATCGCCGACCTGACGGCAGAGGGCCTCGCGCTCGCAGGTCTGGGAGCCGGCGCCGCGTGGCTGATCGGACAGGCGGGCGGACCTCTCGTGCACAGCCTGCTGCTCCCCAATGTGGCATTCACGGACACCGGGCTCGACGGACGGTTGATGCTGTTCACCATCGCAGCAGCCGGAGCCGCCGGCCTCATCGCGGCTGTCCTGCCCGCACTCCAGTCCAGCCGCGTCGACGTGGGCGAGGCACTGCGGACCGGAAATCCACGGGCAGGGAGTCAGGGCTCGCGCGCCCGGAACCTGCTCCTGGTCGGCCAGTCGGCCCTGTCGGTCGTACTGCTCGTTGGAGCAGGGCTCTTCGTGCAGAGTCTGCGCACCGCCGAACAGCTGGACCTGGGCTATGACGCAGAACAGGTCGTCGTTCTGCGAATGGAATGGATCGACGGCGCTCCCGCGCCTGATCGACATGCCGTCTACGAAGAACTGCGAGATCGCGTCCGCCGCCTGCCCGGCGTCCGTCAGGTCGGACTCACCTATACCGTCCCGTTCCATTCGAGCATCGGACTGGGTCCCCCACGTGTGGACGGCCGTGACTCGATCCCACGCCATCGGAGCGGCGGGCCCTATGTGAACAAGGTGGGATCCGGCTACTTCGATGCCATGGGCCTCGGCATCCTCACGGGACGCGCGTTCGAGTCGGCGGACGACGGTGTCGGAGCGGCTCCGGTGACGATCCTGTCGGAGAGCATGGCCCGTGCGATCTGGCCCGACGAGTCCGCGGTCGGGAGGTGCATCTTCGTCGGGAGCGAACCGGAAACCCCGTGTACCCTGATCGTCGGGGTCGTGGAGAACCACCGACGGCAGGAGCTCGTGGAGGACGACCATTTCCTCTATTTCGTGAACCAGGCGCACCCCGCCTTCAGCGGGCCGGCGCAGGCCCTCATGGTCGGCACCGACGCCACGGTAGCGGACCTGGTACCCGCCCTTCGCGCGGAAGCGGACGGCATTTCTCCGCTGAGTCGCTTCGTCGACGCCCGGGGCATGCGTGACCTGGTCGAACCCGAACTCCGGTCCTGGAGGTTGGGCGCCTCGATGTTCACCCTCTTTGGACTTCTGGCTCTGGTCGTGGCAGCCGGCGGCCTCTACTCGGTCCTGGCATTCGATGTGGCGCTCCGGAGACACGAACTCGGAGTGCGTTCCGCGTTGGGTGCAGGAGTAGGCACTCTGGTGGGGCTGGTTCTGAGACACGCCTTCGTTCTCGTCTCGGCGGGGGTGGTCCTGGGCCTCGTGTCCGCATGGATCGCCGGCCCGTTTATCGCCCCCCTGCTCTTCCGCGTGGCGCCGACCGAC
>Ga0316204_10007137_pt1 | contig 16609 bp, 18 predicted proteins | sample 6monrhotite_MG_2_FD_205661 | JGI IMG/M metagenome (GOLD analysis project Ga0316204, IMG submission 205661) | Microbial mat bacterial communities from mineral coupon in-situ incubated in ocean water Damariscotta River, Maine, United States -... | ecosystem: Environmental > Aquatic > Marine >... | reverse complement strand
AATCAGTCTTGGTGCATTTTTATTAATTTTAGATATAATTTTTGAAAAAAATGAAGATAAGTCTAGCTAACCCAAGAGGATTTTGTGCCGGTGTTGATCGAGCCATTGAAATTGTAAATCGAGCGATTGAATTATTTGGCTCGCCTATCTATGTCAAGCACGAAGTTGTTCACAACCGATTTGTGGTTAATAATTTAAAGCAAAAAGGGGCTGTTTTTGTTGAAGAGCTCGATGAAATTCCTGATGGTGACAATATTGTGATATTTTCAGCACATGGCGTTTCTCAAGAAGTAAGAAAAGTTGCAAAATCAAGAAATTTTAAAGTCTTTGACGCGACTTGTCCATTGGTAACAAAAGTTCATATGGAGGTGACTCGTTACTGTAAAAGTAATTTTGACCTAATACTGATTGGCCATGAAGGACATCCTGAAGTTGAAGGTACAATTGGTCAATGGGATCAAGAAAAAGGCACAGGAAAGGTCTACATTGTTGAGTCGGTTGAAGATGTTATCAACTTAAGTATAGATACACAAAACAGGCTTGCTTATGTGACACAAACCACATTATCTTTGGATGATACAGCCGATATCATCAGAAAACTAAAAAGTAAATACCCTCATATTCAAGGCCCTAAACATGATGATATTTGCTATGCGACTCAGAATAGACAAGTAGCGGTCAAAGAGTTGGCTCAGAATTGTGAGTTGGTGTTGGTTGTTGGAAGTATCAATAGTTCTAATTCAAACAGATTACATGAATTGGCTCAAAGACAAGGGGTTAAAGCGTATTTGATTGATGATGCAGATTGTATCGATACTGAATGGCTAGAAAATATAAACTCTATAGGAGTTACAGCCGGTGCTTCTGCACCTGAAAAATTAGTCAATGATGTTTTAAAATTCCTTACAAAACACTGTAAAAATACGGCTATTCATGAATTGAGTGGCGAATCAGAAAACATGGTTTTTGCTTTACCTAAAGAGTTAAGATTGAAGATTTCTTGACCACTTGTATGTATAAATTAACCACTTGTCCAAGAATGCCAAATTAACTTTTACTTTATCCTGCATAATCATTTATATTGCAAACAATTCAATTTTTATCCTATATACAATATAAATGATATATATAAATTCTAGAAAAATTCACGGTTTTACACTGATAGAATTAACAGTTGTTCTTTTAATTGCCGGAATCTTACTATCCTATGCCATTCCGTCATACAGAGATTTTGGTTTGAGACAAAAGGTTTCCAATGAAGCTAATGGTTTATTGGGAGATCTTATGTATGCAAGAGCTACAGCTATTAAAGAAGGTCAGAGTGTATCTGTTAATACGATTTCAACGACTAATAATTGGGCTGGTGGCTGGACAATCCGTCTAGTAACAGATAATATTTTATTGCGTCAAAAGGATGCGGTTAATAAGGCCATTAGTTTAGCCGGTACTAATAGTTCAGTTGTTTTTAATAATTTTGGCGCTGCGACTACAGTTAATACAATTACTATTGCACATTCAGATGTTACAAAGTCAGTTGTTTTAGATGTTTCTCCTTCAGGAATGGTATCTTCACGTGAGCCTTAATACTATGAATACAAAAAAACAACAGGGTTTTACTTTAATTGAAGCAATGATTGCTGTCGTAGTCTTTTCATTTGGTTTATTGGGTGTGGCAGGCATTATGACCGTTGCCGTTAAAAATAACCATAATGGTTATATGCGCTCACAAGCTGCATTTTTATCAACTTCAATGCTTGATATGATGCGCAGAAACCAAATTCCTCTGTGGTCAAATGGATATAATGGTACTTATTCAGGTTCAAGTGACATTAGTGATTTATGTATCACAAATAGTTCATGTAATCCCAGTGACCTAGTGACACGTGATGTTAATCAGTGGTCAAATATGATTACACAGGTATTGCCAAATTCATCAGGTACTATCGCCTGTGCTACCAGTGGGCCTCCGATATCAGATATTCCTGTAATGATACCTGATCCATTAGAACCATTAGAACCTACTGATCCTGGATATCCTTCTTTGTCTCTTGTGCCTTGTTATAACTGTACGATTGAACCATTTAATGGTTATTGTACGATTTCAATTTCATGGACCGAGTCAAACGAAATTTCTTCAACTTCTGCTCAGACTTATACTCTAATAGGTAAACCATGAAAAATAATAATTATAAAAATCAGGGATTTTCATTAGTCGAGTTAATGGTAGGAGTAGCAATTGGGTTGATAATCCTAACAGGATTGATCACTGTTTTTGATACGGTTTCAAAAATGAATCGCACACAAAATGGTTTAGCAAGATTGCAAGAAAACGGGCGATATGCTGTTACATTGATTAAGCAAGAATTAGAACAATCTGGTTATCAATATTGTATAGGATCCTCTTTAACTGAAACAAATTTAAATGACCCTGTTTATCCTCAACCTTGGGTGGTTTTTTCTCCAGGAGTCACTTCAGGCTTGCCAACTAGAGTCAATGTTAGTCAGGTTCCAGCTACTACAACAACTCAGCCTTATTTATTAGACACGGCCTACTTTTTACATGGTCATGATTGTAATGGTTCGAGTTGTTCACCAAGCTTAACATCTTTAGGTTCTGCAACAGGTTTTACAATTCCTGATGTTGGAAAAAATGATGGTGATAGAATTGCTAATACTGATGTTTTGACTTTTCGCTATCTTACTGGAGCAGGACGTTCACTAAATCGAGTGAGCACTAATGCTGCAACAGGCGTAGTTAATTTTGTTTTCACACCTGATGGATCTACTCCTGTTGCTCCAAGTACAGATAACAGTAGAGTCGTGGTTGCAAATTGTGCAGGGCCTGCTGTTGTGCTGGATTTGAGTACCATGGGAAGTGCTGTAGCTACAGCCAATATTCCAGCTGATCCTAATAGAGTGATAAATTTAACTGCTCAGAGCTTACCGCGTATGTTTGATTTAAATACATCTAGTAGAGAGATTAGCTATTACGTGGCTAATGCTGTTGTTGATGGAAGAGATATACCAACCCTTTATTCAGTTATTAATGGTGTTTCAAATGCTGTTATTCAAGGAGTCGATAGGTTTGATGTGCTTTATAGTGTCAGAACAAGAGATGGTAATGTATTAATTCTAGATGCTGAAGATGTTGAGAATTTACCGATAGCTCAATGTGTTCCTACAAATAGGGTTGTTGGTATTGATTTAGTGGATACACTAGGGTGCGGTTGGCGTTCTGTTGTATCTCTTGAAGTGCATTTATTATTAAATACAATCTATAATAGTAGTACGACTGCCATAGATCAATTTGCATACAGTATTGATGGCAGTGGTTTTCAGTCACCTTCAAATTCTTCTACTGAAATTGATCATTATAAAATGCACAGAAGAGAATTTATAACAACAGTTACTTTGAAAAATTATTAATAGCTTATGAAAAATTTTAAAATAAAACACAAGCAACAAGGTGTTGCATTAGCCGTTGGAATGGTATTGTTATTAGTCATTTCAATTATAGGAATAACTTCAATGAAATCTGCTTTACTACAAGAGAGAATGGCAGCGGGATTAAAAAATAGAGAGCTTGCCGATGCTGCAGCACTCAGTTTACTAGTTGAAGCTGAAAAGTATATTTATGATTATCATAAAGAATCTAATTCAGTTGTTTTAGGAGCAGGTAGTCAATACACGGTAGAACCTAGATCAACCTTATCAAATAGTTTTAGAGTGGATAGGAATTTATCCTCAGGATATGAGTTTAATGGAACTAGTATTAACAGCAAATTAGGTGATGTTTTAAAGTATGAACCCCGTTTTATCATTGAGGCGACTCATGATTTGGCTTCTGACCCATCTGGGTCAACACCATTTGGGTCAACATCTGCAGAATTGGGCGGAAGTTCTGCTGGAGATAGTTCAAGTGGTGGTGCTCAATTAAGCTCAAAGCTATATACTTTTAGAATAGTCAGTAAAGCCACAGATACAACAGGTCATGTGTTTTCAGCTTTTGAGTCTGTCATGACAGTTAAAACAAGGTAAGAGGTAATAAAATGAAAGTATTACAAAAACATTTAAATCAATATATGTCCTTAGTTTTATTACTAATGATGTCTATTACAGTTTATTCATCGCCGTTAAAATTAACACATGAGCCATTGTTCTTAAATCAAACAGTGCCTCCAGCTTTAGCCGTGACTTTTGATGATTCTGGAAGTATGTCTTGGAGTTGGATGCCTGATTCTAGAAGTTTCTCATCCAGTAGACCCAGTTTTGCATCACCAGATTATAATTTGATTTATTATAATCCAAATATAAATTATAAACCTCCTGTTAATGCTGATGGAACACCATTACCAAATTCAGAATTTAATAATGCAAAAAGAGATGGTTATGCTGAACCAGGTATGATCACCAACAAAAATTTAAGGACAAGTTATAGGCCATTTAGAACTTATTATCCAAATTATGCTGGCAACAGCTATTCTTTAGAATACGCAAGCGCAGGAAGAACGAATTCTAATAATAGGGCTTTTTATTATAGATGGATTGGTCCAGCAAATGCCACATTGACAGAAAGAAGGAATCAAAATAATAATTATCAGTTAGTTGAGATTTTTGGTGCTCAACAAAAACAAAATTTCGCAAATTGGTATAGTTATTATAATACCCGTTCAAAATTAGCTAAGGCTGCAGTGAGTCATGCATTTGTTAATTTTGGTCCTGATTTTAAAATAGATTGGCAACAACTTAATAGAAATCGATTTAATAGTGGTACAAACTACATGGAAACTTTTGAAACAGGTCATAGAGAGGATTTTTATGATTGGTTATTTAAGGTCCCGGGATCTGGTGGAACCCCACTCAGGCAGGCCACAAAATATGCAGGAGAATTATTCAGAGATAGTTATAGCGGTCAAAGTGTCTATTACGATGATAGTTATGGTGATGAATTATCATGTCAGCAAAATTTCCATATCGCAATATCAGATGGCTCTTGGAATGGTAATAGGGGTATTGAAGGCAATGTTGATAACGGAACCACTACTATTACGAATAGAGCTATTCCTTACACTTCAACTATAGCCAATAAATATTTTTATGATGATAATAATAGTAGTTCTTTAGCTGATACAGCTTTTTATTATTGGATTAGGGATTTAAAACCTTCTTTGGATAACGATGTACCAAGATTTATTGATGATTATACTGATTCATCTGGTAATGTTGTGACTGTGGCATCAGGAGACAATTGGTGGGATGAACCTGAATTGGTTTGGAACCCTAATAATGATCCGGCTAATTGGCAGCATATGGTTAATTTTAATATTGGATTAGGCATTGAAGGAAGTTTTAATAGAGATACGGATTTACCCGCATTAAGAGCAGGTTTACTAAGCTGGCCAGATACTTATGATGACACTTGTTTTAAACGTAATGCATTAGGTGTAGAAGTCACTCGAACCTGTAGAAATCATTTGTGTTATAACGGTTCTACAACCGCTTCAGATATAGTTGAATGTAATGGGATAGTTAAACCACTTGGTGATATTCAACTTTGTATGAATGCAGACACTAATGAAGCCATTAATTGTGCAGATAGAATAGTGCGAAGAGTGAATGAGTCACAGGGTCGCGTTGATGATGTATGGCATTCTTCAGTGAATAGTCGAGGTGATTATTTCAGTGCCAAGGATCCGCAAGAACTAGCTGAAGCATTATATAAAGTTGTGGCAAATATTATTAAAAGAAAAGGTCGAGCCAGTGCTGGTAGCGTATCTTCTAATATTATTTCAAATGAGTCTTTAGCCTATAAAACGGGTTACGACACTTCAGACTGGAGTGGATTTGTTGTAGCCAATCAATTAAATATTGATGGAACTTTAGGTGATGTAGAATGGGATGCAGCTTGTAAATTAACAGGGGGACCATGTAATACTATGATAGGTAATCCGGTTGTCGGTCAAACCAAAACCCATGCTACAAGAAATATTTTCACCTATAATTATGAGACAAAAACTAAACACCCATTTCATACGACTAGTATGTCTACTGCTCAAATTGGAAAGATTTTGGATTCTGATTATATTAACTCATTTGAACCTCCAATAACGGATTTAACAACAGCAGCTGACAGTGTGATACACTTTGTTCGTGGTGATAGGAGTGTTGAACAACAAAACGGCGGGGACTTTAGAAATAGAAGAAACTTATTAGGTGATGTGATTAACTCATCTGCAAAGATTATCAGAGGGCCTTCTGCCTCCTATAATGATCAATTTTGGGGAGCAGGTAGTCCTGAAAGATTAGCAGCTGATTCTGGTACAGGTTATTCAGAATTTAAAGTAGCCAATGTTAATAGAAACAATGTTTTGTTAGTGGGTGCAAATGATGGCATGTTACATGCATTTGATGCAGGAATTAACTCAACAAATGGAGGCGATGAATTGTGGGCTTATATTCCTTCCAAGTCCTTAAATGGTATTTCTGAATTTGCAAATCCAGCCTATAAGCATACATCCTATGTTGATGCTGCACCATTTGTGTTAGATTCTTATATTAACAATTCATGGAGTACAGTGGCTCTTGGTGGAATGAGACATGGAGGTAAATTATTTTATGCTCTAGATTTGGGCGGTACTCCAGAATCTGAGCCAAATGTACTTTGGGAGTTTACCGATGAAAATGATCCTGATATGGGTTATTCCTATTCAGGTGGAATTATTGCTCGCATAGCGTATCCTGATTCTGATACCTCAGTTGCCAGTAAATGGGTTGCTTTTGTGCCTAATGGTTATAATAGTACAAGCCATAAATCAGTCATGTACGCTATAGATTTAGAAACAGGTTTATTATTACATAAATGGGATACAGGTATAGGAAATATCACAAATCCAAATGGTATGGGACCTCCTGTAGCTGCAGATTTCATTGCTTATGATGAATCAGATACAAATAATACCTTTTATGGAGCAGATCAAGGAGCTGATTTCATCTATGCAGGAGATCTTCATGGCAATATATATAGATTTAATGTAGCTGATATATTTACCGGTAATAGTACTACTGAAATTTTATTTAATGGAACAAGAGATAGAGCCATAACAGCTGCTCCAAGACTTTATACTCCAGATGATGGCAGTGAAAATATAATTGTTACTTTTGGAACAGGAAAATATTTAGAACTACCTGATAGAGGTATCACAGGTGTGGCATCACAATACATTTTTGGATTGAAAGATTCAAAAGCACCCATTACATCTAGCTACTCGCTTTCTGATTCTAGAATTATTGAACAAGTTATTACGACAAATACAGCACAGGATGCAAGAACATTATCAGAAAACTATGTTTCTGTGAGTAATAGTTGGAAAATTAAATTGCCAGAAACAGGAGAAAGGTCAACCAATACTTTTGGTCGTAATAATCAATCTAAATTGTTAATAGCGGCAACAATTATTCCAAATGGTGATAATCCTTGTTTGCCAGGTGGAAATAGTTGGTTGATGATTATTGATGCAAATACAGGTAGCTCTCCAGCTTCTGGAAGGGTGTTTAATAATGGCAATGATGATGGAATATTACGAGAAACATTAGTAATAGGCCCTCCTACTTTATTGACAACCGCTGGTGGAAATCAAACCATTCTTATCATTGATGGCGCTGATGGTGATGGAATTAATGATAGTATAGCACCAATATTGTTAGATAAAGGTGAAAGATGGCGCAGAAGAAGTTGGCACCGTATCATTTTTGATTGATTAAATTAAAGAGGTTAATAAAATGTTTATAAAAGCAACAATTATAATGACGTTATTTTGTACAGCTTCAATAGCACAAATAGGTAATTATAAAACGAATAATTATTCTGCTTGGAAAGTAACAAAATCAAGTGATAAAGATAAATATGTCGAAGTGGTTTCAATGGATAACTTAAATCCCGAACAGTTAAACCCAATCTGTTTATCTGGTAATAAAATGATATTCAAATATGAGATGATGGGCCATAGAGATTCATTTTATAATAAGAATTCAGAAATTCTCAATGTTAATTCACTCAATCGAGCAAGTTATAAATCAATTGTCTTTGCATTAAAAGTTGATGTTGAAGAGGATAATGATTTAGAAGGAAAATTAAATACACTTTATGACAAAATCTGCAAAGAAAATAATTCTCAGAGATTTAAATCTACTTTGCGTTCGAAAAGTGGAATTGACTATCATGGTGTAGTAAAGTACATTGGTGACGCTACAGTTTATCCTCCGTTTTAAGAAGTGATTGAATATGAAGAATACAAAATCAGGTTTTACATTAATTGAATTGTTGGTTGTATTAGTAATAGTCGGAACTCTAATGGCTTATGTGATTCCTTCTTACCAACGTCAGGTTATGGTATCTAAAAGAACAGAGGCTAAAAATGCTATTTTACAAATTGCTTCAGCAGAAGAAAAACACAATGCTACCTATAACACTTATACTCAAAACATAGGTGGTACTGGTGTAGATGGAGATAGTTTAGGTCTAGGCTCTGCACCATTTATGACTTCCGCGAATTACACTTTTTCTGTTTCATTAGCTCCTGTTACTGGTTATACAATAACCGCGACAGCTATTGGAACCAGTCAAATAAATGATAATATTACATTAGACTGTACAACATTGACATTAAATGCGTTGGGACAGAAAACCCTCTTAGGTTGTTGGCAATAATCATCTATTAGAATTCAATATGAATATGTATAGAGTTAAAAAATGGTAATTTAATTAAATTATTATTGATTGGTTTTTAGTAATCTATTTTTATTTCTATTCCAATCCCTGTCTTTTTCAGTTTGACGTTTATCGTGTACATTTTTACCCTTTGCTAAAGATATCATTAATTTAATTTTACCAGCTTTCCAGTATAATTTTCTTGGGACGATGGTTAGACCTTTTCGCTCTATAGAACCGATAAGTCTTGCCAATTCTTTGCGGTGCAATAATAATTTTCTTGGGCGCATGGGTTCTGTATTGATATGAGATGAAGCACTTAATAATGGTGTGATATGGGTGCCAATCAATTCGGCTTCATGATTTCTAATAAACACATAAGATTCGTTGAATTGAACTTTACCTTGTCTGAGGCTTTTAACTTCCCAACCCAATAAAGAAAGACCAGCTTCAAAATCTTCTAAAAATGTATACTCATAGCCTGCCTTCTTATTAATAGCGATGACATTTGATGGTGTTTTGTTCTTTTTCTTACTCATGCTTGAGATTGTATTAAAAAAGCTAAGAAATTGCACTTATGTTGTGTAGAATACAGTTTTTATTTCTGATCCTTAATTCATGCATCAAGTGAATCGCCAAGCTATAGTTAGATATCCTGCAGAAAAAATGTACGCTTTAGTTAATAGTGTTGAAACGTATCCTGAATTTTTAAAATGGTGTCACGAATCACATATTGAAGAAAAGACAAATAATCATATGATAGCTGGTATGACAATTAGCTTAGCTGGTATTAAAAAACGATTCACAACTAAGAATATTTATGTAAAAAATAATGAAAATTTTTCTATTGACTTGAAACTGATTAAAGGCCCTTTTGATAGTTTGTCAGGTCATTGGAAGTTTACATTTTTAAATGAATCTGCCAGTAAAATTGAGCTTGATTTAACTTTCAATTTTAAATCTAACTTTCTTAATAATACTTTTAAAAGAGCTTTTGGTAATATTGCTCAACAATTAGTTTCGGACTTTGTTAAAAGGGCGGCTTATGTCTACAGTTGAAATTATTTATGCAACAATTGATAACCAATCAGTCATCACCTTAGAGTTTAAGGCTGGAGATACAATTAATGATGTGATAATTGCATCTGGGCTGTTAAATAAATACCCGGAAATAGACTTGAATGTGAATAAAGTAGGTATTTATAACCAAATCAAAAAATTAGATGAGTGGGTGAAATGCGGAGATAGAATTGAAATTTATCGTGCTCTAATAGCTGATCCTAAAGAAGTAAGAAGAAAACGAGCGCTTAAACAAAAAGAACAAGGAATCATGTGATAATTACTCAAGGTTTTCTTCTTCAGATTGAGAATCAGGTATTAATTCAGAATCAGTAATTAATTCAGAATCTGGAAAATAATTTCCTTCAGTTTTAACTAGTTTATTGTCTTCAAAATACAAAGTTAATCTTTTGACTTCTCCAATCACACCTTTTACTTTATATGTATTCACATAATCCCATCTATCTTGATTATATGGATCAGCAACTGAAGGAGTACCTAATGTGAGAACAACTTGTCTTTTACTCATTCCTGGTTTTATTTCATCAATATCTTTTTGAACTAATATATTTCCTTGTTGTACAGGTGTTTTGTAAATGCAACCTGTAGAAAATAAAATTATTAAGAAGGAAAAAATTATTGTGGTAGTTTTCATAACATTATATAAACTTTTTAATTGAGCGAATGATACAATATTGGTCGTTAAATAGCAGTTAAATTTTAATATAATTGATAAATTGAGATAAAGATGAAAGGTCAGGATATAAAAGAGGCAGGATTGAAAGTAACTTTACCAAGGTTACATGTGTTAGAGTTTCTGGAAGCACACCAAGGTCAGCATTTTACTGCGGATGAATTGTTTACACAGATAAGAGCAACTGTCAGTGATATAGGTTTAGCGACTATCTACCGTGTTTTAAGTCAATTTGAAGCAGCAGGTCTGGTTGTTAAGCATCAATTTGATAATGGACATGCTGTCTATGAATTAGACACGGGTGAACATCATGATCATATGGTTGATATAGATACAGGTGAAGTTAAAGAATTCTTTAGTAAGAAATTAGAAGAGCTACAAGAGCAACTAGCTGATGAATACGGTTACGAGTTAATAGACCATAATATGGTTTTATACGTTAAAAAGAAATAAGGAATAATTGATGGAAATATATAAGAAATTTACAATTGAGTCAGCACATTGGTTACCTAATGTTCCAGACGGACATAAATGTGGAAGATTACATGGACATTCCATTAATATTTTTATAAGTATTTCTGGTGAAGTATCTAAGGAAACGGGTTGGGTAGCTGATTTTGCCGATATAAAATCGGCTTTTAAACCTCTTTATGAAAAATTGGATCATAACTGTTTAAATCACATTGAAGGTTTGGAAAACCCAACCAGTGAAAATTTATGTTTTTGGATATGGACAATGCTTAAACCACAACTTAAATCCTTATCAAAAGTTGAAGTTTGTGAGACATGTAATTCAGGGTGTGTATATTATGGACCCACAACATAAATCAATTTTTAAAATTGCTGGTAGCAGTATAGGTCTATTAATTTTTTCTGTATACTTACTCATTCATATTTCTTCTTGTTCTCATAAAACACCTAAAAAGATTGATGATATATGTTATATATTTTCTGAAAAAAATAAATGGTACAAGTATGCCAAAAAATCTAAAAAAAAATGGGGTACACCCATACATGTTCAAATGGCTATTTTACAACAAGAGTCTTCGTTTCAATATGATGCAAAACCTTCAAGAAAAAAATTGTTAGGATTTATTCCTTGGAAGAGAAAATCATCGGCCTATGGATATGCACAGGTACTTAATGAGACATGGAAAGAATATGCAAAACAAACCAAAAACTGGGGTGCAGACAGGGATGATTTTAAGGATGCTATTGATTTTGTAGGTTGGTATACATTTCATACACAAAAACAAACTAAAGTCTCTAAATGGGATGCCTATAATCAGTACCTTGCTTATCATGAGGGTAGGGGTGGTTTTATTAAGCAATCTTATAAGGATAAGAAGTGGTTGATTAAAGTAGCTCAAAAAGTCGACAATAATGCTAAAAGATATGCATCTCAATTAAAAACATGTGAATGATATGATATGTTTTACTAACTTGAAACTGATTTCAAGTTAGTAAAGTTTATAATGATTTATATTATTTGTGGTTCTGTTTTTAATTTAATTTTGAATTTTTGGTTCACTGAACGGATAGCTTCTTTGCTCAGGCTTATTACTTCTTTACCTGTTGCATTGCCATAATTAACTAAAACCAGAGCATGTTTATCTGAAAATCCACATTCATGCATTCTATGGCCTTTAAAACCACAGGTCTCTAATAACCATGCGGCACTAATTCTAAAATGGTTGTTTTCCAATGGGTAAGAAACCAGATCATCATATTTTCGGGCTAACTTTTTATGGTGTTTTTCGTCTATGATAGGGTTTTTATAAAAACTGCCAACATTTGGTATTTCATTGTAGTCAGGTAGTTTTCTTTGTCTTATTGTAGTGACTGCGTTGGCCACATCTTGATAGGTTGGATCTAAAATATTGCTGGTTTCTAATTCCTGTTTTATTCCATCATAAGATAGGTTGATTTCAGCATTATTTGATAATTCAAATGCAATTCTTGTAATTATCCATGGGTTTTCAGACTCTTTAAAAATAGAAGTTCTATACATGAATCTACATTCTTGATTACTTAATCTTTGAAACAAGCCTGTTCTATAATTGAAAACTTCAACCCAAACTATAGAGTCTTTAACTTCGCTACCATAAGCGCCAATATTTTGCTCAGGTGCTCCACCTACAGTTCCAGGTATAGCGGCTAAATTTTCTATCCCTCCTAGACCTTTTTTTACAGACCATGTGACAAATTCGCTCCATTTTGAGCCTGCCCATACAATTGTGACTCCATCAACAATTCGGGCATGGAAACGCGGAGTAAGGTGTACAACTGGTTTTTCAATATTTTTAGTCAGCACTAAATTACTGCCAGAGCCTAGAATAAACAATCCTTGTTTGCCTACATAAGGCATAACTTTCTCTACATCATGTAAATTTTCTACGAGAATAAATTGATCGCAATGACAATCTATCGCAAGGGTATTATGATTTTTAAGGTTAAAATTTTCTGTTACTTTCATGTATAATTTTTCTTTAGTTTATTGAGCTTTAAGTCTTTTGTTAATGGACTTGATTAGTTGGGGTCCATGGTAAATAAATCCAGTATAAATTTGTACTAAATTTGCACCAGCATGTATTTTACTCATTGCATCGGCTTCTGTCAAAATTCCACCTACGCCAATAATAGGAAAATCGCTGCCTACGGAAGCCCTAACAATTTTTATAATTTCATTAGACCTTGATAACAAAGGCTTTCCGCTAAGTCCGCCTGTTTGATTTTGATGTAATTCTTTTTTTAATTTATTTTTATCAATAGTAGTATTAGTACAAATTATACCATCCATCCCCGTGTTTTTTATGGTTTGGGCAATTGTGGTGGTTGTTTTATCATCTTGATCAGGAGCAATTTTAACTACTATTGGTGTATATTTTTTTGTATTTTTTTCAGCTTCCAATTGTACCTTTTTTAATTCTGAAAGTAATTTTGTCAGATTTTCATTATCTTGTAATTGACGTAAATCAATTGTGTTTGGAGAAGATATATTTATTGTGACATAATCTGCTAATTCATGAACTTTATTAAAACAATGTACATAATCTTCTGTAGCAGATTCATTGGGAGTGGTTTTGTTTTTACCAATATTAATCCCAATAATAATATTAGGTCTGGATCTTTTTAAATTTTCAACCAAATGATTTACACCTTTATTGTTAAAACCCATGCGGTTAATAATGGCTTGATTATCAGGTAATCGAAAAAGTCGAGGTTTTGGATTGCCATTCTGAGGTTTTGGTGTGACTGTTCCAACTTCAATGAATCCAAAGCCCAATTTTGATAAGCCTTTTACCGCATCAGCATTTTTATCAAACCCAGCAGCTAATCCAACAGGATTGGTGAATTTCACACCAAATAATTCTATGGGATTTTCGATGGTTTTATAAGAAACAAAATTTGACGCTGGGCTATTGAGTAATTTAATACTTAAATCATGCGCAGTTTCTGCAGGAAGTTTTTGTAGAAATTTTCTACCTAGTAATTCAATCATAATAAATAAGAGGTAAGGTGGGCCCCGCCCACCTTGGATTTTTATATATCGAAAAATGTAAGAAAAAATGATGGGCGGGGCCCATCTTACATAATTAATCCAAATTAAATACAATACCTTGAGCTAAGGGCAATTCAGTTGAATAGTTAATGGTGTTCGTTTGTCTGCGCATATAAGCTTTCCAAGAATCAGATCCGGCTTCACGTCCACCACCTGTTTCTTTTTCGCCACCAAAAGCACCGCCAATTTCAGCGCCACTTGTGCCGATATTAACATTGGCAATACCACAATCACTACCTGCTGATGACAAGAATTTCTCTTGTGTGCGAAGATCATTAGTGAATAGGGCAGATGATAAGCCTTGTGCTACATCATTTTGTTGTTCAATGACTTCTTCGATATTTGAGTAAGTCATGACATATAAAATAGGTGCAAAAGTTTCATGTTTAACTATGTCCCAATCGGCTTGTGCTTTAATAATACAAGGATTAACAAAATGACCAGGGCCATCAACACGGGTACCACCAGTGAGAACTTCACCACCAGCCGCTTTAGCTTTTGCCACAGCATCTAAAAACATTTGTACTGAACCTTCATCAATTAAAGGCCCCATCAATGTGTCAGTATTTAATGGATTGCCAATTTTAACTTGTTTATAACCATTGACTAATTTTTCAATCACTTGATCAGCAATGTCTTCGTGTAAAAATAATCTTCTTGTTGTAGTACAACGTTGACCTGCAGTACCTACAGCTCCGAATACAATCCCTGGAATCGCGATGTTTAAATCAGCTGTTTTGTCAACGATTAAGGCGTTGTTTCCGCCTAATTCTAGTAAGCTTCTGCCCATGCGTTTAGCGACTTGTACACCAACCATTTTACCCACAGCCGTTGATCCAGTGAAAGACACTAAGTTGATGCGTTTGTCATCTACAAATTTTTGAGCTAAATCATTTGAATGATCATTGAACATCAAAAAGATAGGAGGTAATCCAGCTTCTTCTAACGCTTCGTTGCAAATATTCTGTACCGCAATTGAACATAGTGCCACTTTTGGAGAAGGTTTCCAAATACTAACATTGCCGCATATTGCAGCTACAAAAGCATTCCATGCCCAAACAGCAACCGGAAAGTTAAAGGCAGAAATAATACCTACAACACCGATTGGGTGCCATTGTTCATACATGCGGTGGCCAGGACGTTCAGAATGCATGGTGTTACCATATAACTGACGAGACATACCCACTGCAAGATCAGCCATATCGATCATTTCTTGAACTTCTCCGTCGCCTTCTGATTTGATTTTACCCATTTCAGCAGCAACTAATGAACCTAAAGCATCTTTGTGTTTACGTAAGGCGTTACCTACTATTCTAACGGCTTCACCACGTAATGGAGCAGGTGTTGTTTTCCATTCCTGAAAAACAGATTGTGCTTTGGCTACAATTTTTTCGTAGTCTTCATTGTTGGCAGAATAAACAGAACCCATTAATTCTCCTGTAGCAGGATTAAATGATTCTATAAGCCCAGCATCTTTAGTTTGTGACCATTCATTGTGATCAAAACACGTACCTAAATTAAGTTTTTGTACACCTAATTCTTCAAGAAATTTCATAACTATATTCCAGATTATTCAAAAGAGGCGCATTATCTCATTTATTAACAGTAAATACTAGAAGCAATGAGAGAGATTGTAATGAGATAAGTGGTTTAGTTTATGGTGTTAAATTTATAATTGACGACCATATTTCTACCGGCGATTTTAGCATCGTACATGGCCTTATCAGCATCGGTCATTAAATCAGAATAGACATAGCCTGAAATAACTGTTGAAGTGACGCCGAAGCTTGCAGATACAGGAAAGTCATGGCCTGTGGGCGTTGTGTCAATATTAGCGATAAGTTTTCTACATTCTTCGCAAAATACTGCTAATTCATCACTGTCTGAATCGCGCATCACAATAGCGAATTCTTCTCCACCTATGCGCCCAAAAGTGACTTTATCATTTTGTATAAGTTGACATTGTATTATGGTGTTCTTGATAACCCAATCACCTTTAATATGTCCATATTTATCATTGATGCTTTTAAAATAATCTAAATCAAAAATAGCATAAGCAACATTTGTGTCTGAGGCTTTTGCACGAACTAATAGATCTTCGACATAATCTTTTATACCCTTACGATTAAATATGCCAGTCATGCTATCTGTTTCAGACAAATGTTTGTAAACAGATTGTGTCTTCTTGACTTTAAAAATCCATAAAATGACAAATACTGTTAAAAAACAAAGAATTAATATCACTAATTTTTGAATAATTGAAATTTTGTTATTTAGCTTGTTTTCTAATGCTAATAAATTATTTTGTGTATTTAAATAGACTATTTCATGTGTTTTAGCAAGATTGTTATGTTTAACTTTTTGAAACGCCATGGTTTTAGCTGTTTTGGCATCGAATTGAATTTTTTCAGCAGTGTTTTTTATTTCTAGGTATTCAAGTGCTTTTATATAGTTATTATTTTCCTTGTAATATACAATTAAATTATTCAAAACTTCAATTTTTTGTTTGGTATTCCCAATTGATTTTGTATTTTCTAATATCGATTTACTATATTTTAAAAATTCAAAAGTATTACCTAGCTTTCGA
>Ga0316204_10007136_pt1 | contig 16610 bp, 15 predicted proteins | sample 6monrhotite_MG_2_FD_205661 | JGI IMG/M metagenome (GOLD analysis project Ga0316204, IMG submission 205661) | Microbial mat bacterial communities from mineral coupon in-situ incubated in ocean water Damariscotta River, Maine, United States -... | ecosystem: Environmental > Aquatic > Marine >... | reverse complement strand
CCCGTGCTGGCAAGGCATTGTCGGCTTTTGCATTGACCGAGCCTGCTTCGGGTTCAGACGTCGCCAATATCACCACCTCGGCCACGAGGGACGGCGATGACTATGTTCTGAACGGGGAAAAAACCTGGATTTCCAATGGCGGCATCGCGGATGTTTACGTGGTCTTCGCCCGAACAGGTGAAGCGCCGGGTGCCAAGGGCTTGTCGGCCTTTTTGGTGCCTGCGGACACAGCAGGTTTAAACATCGCTGAACGGCTGGAAACCATCGCACCACATCCGCTGGCGCGCCTGGTGTTTAACGATATGCGCCTGCCCGCCAGCGCGATGATCGGCAAACCCGGTGAAGGTTTTAAGATTTCGATGGCGGTGCTGGATGTGTTCCGCTCAACCGTCGGGGCCGCAGCACTGGGATTTGCCCGCCGCGCGCTGGACGAAACCCTGAAACGCAGCACTGAACGGCAATTGTTCGGGGCACCCCTGGCCGATCTGCAAATGGTGCAAGGCCATATCGCCGACATGGCGCTTGATATTGATGCGGCTGCTTTGCTGGTCTATCGCGCCGCCTGGACCAAAGACATGGGGGCCGCGCGGATCAGCCGAGAGGCGGCGATGGCCAAGCTTTATGCAACTGACAAGGCGCAAGAGGTCATTGATAAAGCAGTTCAAATCCACGGTGGTGATGGGGTGCGAACGGGATCAATCGTCGAAAGCCTCTACCGGGAAATCCGCGCGCTTCGCATCTATGAAGGTGCCTCGGACGTGCAAAAAATAATCATCGCCAGACAAACCCTGGGAGGGATGTGATGAAACTGGGACCAAGCGCACATGTGGATACCTTCGCGCGGGATAATCTGCCGCCGGAAGACCAGCAGCCGACGTTTCTGCTCGAGGATTTCCCCTATCCCGAATACCTGAATGTCGGCGTCGCCCTGACGGACGCGATGGTTGAAAAGGGGTTTGGCGACAACACAGCCCTGATCGGCAACGGCCGCCAGCGGACCTATAAGGAATTGTCGGACTGGACCAATAAAATGGCCCACGCGCTGGTCGAGGATTATGGCGTCAAACCGGGCAATCGGGTGCTGATCCGCAGCGCCAACAACCCGGCGATGGTCGCCTGTTGGCTGGCCGCCACCAAGGCAGGTGCGGTGGTCATCAACACAATGCCGATGCTGCGTGCAGGCGAGCTTAGCCAGATCATCGACATCGCCGAGGTTGAATTCGCGCTGTGTGACAACCGGATGATGGACGAGATCGTTGCCTGCGGAAAGACCTCGAAGTTCCTGAAAACAATCGTGTCTTTTGATGGAACGGCCAACCATGATGCCGAACTTGATCGTATGGCGCTGTCAAAATCGGTGAAGTTTGACGCAGTTCGAACAGGTCGGGATGATGTCGCCTTGCTGGGCTTTACGTCGGGCACAACCGGCAAGCCGAAAGCCACAATGCATTTCCACCGCGATCTATTAATCATCGCCGATGGCTATGCAAAAGAGGTTCTGGGCGTCACGCCCGATGATGTGTTTGTCGGCTCACCACCTCTGGCCTTTACCTTTGGTCTTGGCGGGCTTGCGGTATTTCCACTGCGGTTTGGGGCAACGGCCACGCTGCTGGAAACCGCATCACCGCCCAACATGATCGAGATTATCGAAACCTATAAAGCCACCATCTGCTTCACCGCCCCTACGGCCTATCGCGTCATGATGCGGGCAATGGATGAAGGGGCCGACCTGTCCAGCCTGCGCTGTGCGGTTTCAGCAGGCGAAACCCTGCCCGCCCCGGTTTATGACGAGTGGCTGGCAAAAACCGGCAAGCCGATGCTTGATGGGATTGGCGCGACCGAAATGTTGCATATTTTCATCACCAACCGATTTGAAGACAGCAAGGCCGCCTGCACAGGCAAACCTGTCACCGGATACGAGGCGAAAGTCGTTGACGACGACATGACCGAACTGCCCGATGGCGAGTCGGGTCGTCTGGCCGTGCGTGGCCCGACCGGGTGTCGGTATCTGAATGACGACCGGCAGGCGATTTATGTCAAAGACGGCTGGAACATCACGGGCGATACGTTCCTGCGCGATGCGGACGGCTATTTCCACTTTGCGGCGCGCAACGACGATATGATCATCTCGGCAGGTTACAATATCGCTGGTCCCGAGGTCGAGGCGGCGCTTTTGCGGCACGAATACGTGGTTGAATGCGGCGTTGTTGGCGCCCCGGATGAGGCCCGCGGCACAATCGTTCAGGCCCATGTGGTACTTGAGGCGGGCATTTCTGAAAGTGCCCAAACCATCAAGGTCTTGCAGGACCACGTGAAGGCAACGATTGCACCTTACAAATACCCGCGCTCGATCAAGTTTATTAAAGAATTGCCGAAAACCCAGACTGGCAAAGTCCAGCGGTTTCGGTTGAAAGAAGGCACGTAACCCCATGACTGATTTCACAAAAACAAAATCTATGTTTCATTTGCCCGAAGGTATGATCTATCTCGACGGGAACTCGCTGGGACCGCTCCCCAAAGCGGCAAGCCAGCGAGTTGCGTCGATGATGCAGGATGAATGGGGCGAAATGCTGATCACCGGCTGGAACAAAGCTGGCTGGATGGCGCTGTCGACCGATATCGGCGATCGCGTTGGGCGGTTGATCGGGGCAGAGCCTGGGCACGTGATGATGGGCGATACCCTGTCGTTGAAGGTCTATCAGGCGCTGGCCTCGGCCGTTGAAATGAACCCGGGCCGCAAAGTGATCCTGAGTGACAATGGCAATTTCCCATCCGACCTTTATATCGCTCAGGGGTTGATCAAATCTCTGGGTCAGGGGCATGAATTGCGGGTGGTGAACCCCGAGGATGTGGCCAGCAACATCACCGACGACATCGCGGTTCTGATGCTGACCGAGGTCGATTACCGGACCGGCAGGCTGCACGACATGAAGGCGTTGACCGAAAAGGCCCACAGCGTTGGCGCGTTGACGGTTTGGGATTTGGCGCACACGGCGGGCGCGACCCCGGTTCAACTGGCTGATTGCAAAGCCGATTTCGCGATTGGGTGCACGTATAAATACCTCAATGGCGGGCCCGGCGCGCCGGCGTTCATCTATGTGTCACCCCGGCATATCGACACTCTGCGCCCCGCCCTGTCCGGCTGGCTTGGCCATGAGGCGCCGTTTGCCTTTGATCTGGAATATCGACCCGGTGAAGGCATTGAGCGGATGCGCGTTGGCACGCCACCTGTCCTTGCCCTGAAATCGCTGGAAGCGGCTCTTGACGTCTGGGATCTGGCTGACATGCAGGATGTACGCACCAAATCAATCGAACTGTGCGATCTGTTTATCAAAGAGGTCGAGGCGCGCTGCCCGGCGCTGACTTTGGCGAGCCCCCGCAATGGGGCCGAACGCGGCTCGCAAGTGTCGTTCCGGTTCAACGAGGGTTTCGCTGCAATGCAGGCCCTGATCGCGCGCGGTGTGATCGGAGACTTTCGCGCACCTGACATCATGCGCTTTGGCTTTACACCGCTTTACATCGACGAAGGTGATGTTCTGGGCGCAGTGGAAATCCTTGAAGATGTGATCACAAATAACCTTTGGGACAAACCAGAGTACAAAGTCAGAGGGCGCGTAACATGAGCATAGATCCAGCAGAAGACGGCGCACAAATGAGCTTTGACGGCCGCATGTCATATGGTGATTATCTGTCTATTGATCAGATACTTACAGCGCAAACTTTGCGCAGCGATGCACATGACGAAATGCTGTTCATCATCCAACACCAGACGTCAGAACTGTGGATGAAGCTGGCATTACACGAAGTTTCAGCAGCCCGCGAAGCCATAAAATCGGACAACCTGCAGCCCGCGTTTAAAATGCTGTCACGGATTGCCCGGATATTTGAACAACTCAATTCCGCTTGGGACGTGCTGCGCACGATGACCCCAAGCGAGTACACCCGCTTTCGGGATGATCTCGGTCAAAGCTCTGGATTTCAGTCGCACCAGTACCGGCTGATCGAATATGCGGTTGGAAACCGCAACGGCGCGATGCTGAAACCGCATGAACACCGTGCGGACGTTCTGGACCAGCTGACCGACGAGTTGGCCCGGCCAAGTCTTTACGATGAGGCTTTGCGCCTGTTGAACCGTGCAGGCGTCTCTGTACCCCAGGACATTTTGGACCGGGATACAAGCAAGACCCACAAGCCGGACGACCGCGTGATGGCGGCCTGGAAAACGGTCTATCAATCACCTGAAACGCACTGGGAGTTATATGAGCTTGCCGAGAAACTGGTTGATTTCGAAGACTATTTTCGTCGCTGGCGGTTCAACCATGTGACGACCGTTGAACGAATTATCGGCTTCAAACGCGGCACTGGCGGCACCAGCGGTATCAGTTATCTGAAACGCATGCTTGAGGTCGAACTTTTCCCCGAACTCTGGCACGTCAGAACTGAATTATGAGTTGGTCAACGAAACGACTGGTCGAGTTTCAGCACTGTGACCCCGCCGGGATCGTGTTCTATCCGCGGTATTTTGAAATGATCAACTCGGTGATCGAAGAGTATTTCCGCGATCACGTTGGCTATAGCTTTGCGCCGATGCATTTTGAGGATCGGCGCGGCGTGCCGACGGTCAAGATCGCGGTCGAGTTTCAGAGGCCAAGCCGATTGGAAGACCTGCTTGACTTTAATTTTGTGATAACAACGATTGGTAATAGCAGTGTGGATCTTGAAATCACCTGCCACTCAAACGGGGAGACCCGGTTCATTTCTCTCTCAACCCTCGTTCGAATGAATCTTGACACCAACAAATCCGACCCCTGGCCTGATGACATCAGAGCCAAGATGAAGACTGCCTGACAGGAGGCTGAAATGTCTGAAGAATATGTACATGAGCAACTGAATCCAAAGAACTGGAAACCCGCAATTGGGTATGCAAATGGTGTCCTTGCCGAGGGCAGAATGGTGTTTTTGGGTGGGCATATCGGCTGGAACGGTCAACAGATTTTTGAAACCGATGATTTCGTTGAACAGGTCGATCAGACGCTTCAAAATATTCTGGAGGTCCTTGCCGAAGCTGGCGGGGGGCCGGAACATATTGTCCGCATGACGTGGTATATCACCGACAAGCGGGATTATCTCAGCCGGCTAAAAGACATGGGGAAAGTGTACCGCGATCGCATGGGACGGAATTTTCCGGCCATGGCGATGGTACAGGTCGCGGACCTGATCGAAGACGAGGCCAAGGTCGAGATCGAAGCCACCGCAGTGCTGCCAGGCTGACGCCTCAGCCTGCAGCGGCATCCTCAACCTGGCTGGCAACGCCTTCGGCGCGGTCCGCAATACGCGAGAACAGATCAATGACATCGCCGGGAATTACAGGCACCTCGACAGGCACCTCAACCGGGACTTCGACGCGCACTTCAACCCGCTCAGGCTCAGGCGCTGGTGTTGGCATAAGCCGTGCGGTTTCCGTCTGCGGGCGCTCTGCAAGCTTCCGCTCTGCGGCACGCAGTTCTTCTTCGAGGCCCAGCGTTTTATCCGCCAGCATCAAGCCCGCCATCAACAACATCCGGGATTCTGGCAAACGCCCCAAAGCTTCGGCAAGGGATTGAGCCTCGGTGTCCAGCAACCCGGCGGCAGATTGCAGGAAATGCTCTTCGCCTTCCTGACAGGCCACCTGAAACGTCCGACCACCGATATGGATTTCAATCTCAGGCATCAGTTTTTCCTTTAACAAGCGGCTTTAGTTCTTCCAGTATGGTGTCCATCTCGTCGACATCCGCAGCCCGTGTGGACTTCAGCGCCTCAAGTTCAGCCCGCATCGACATATCAATCGCGGCCGGATCTCCCAACATATCTGCATTCCGCTCGCGTAAGACTGCATTTGAATCACGCAGTTGCGCATTCGCATCCTTCAAGCGTTGGAACTGAGCGTCCTGACTTTGAATCCGCCCATTCAACCGTTCGATCTTTTCTTCCATTGCGGAACTTGAACTCTGACTGCGGACCTGTTCGCGTTCTGTCTGCTGGAGGGCCTGTTCGGCCTTCAGTTGCGCGGCCTTGGCCTCATCCAGCCTGGCGTCACTCGCCGAACTCGCGGCCGTGGCGGCTGCAAGTGCAGCCTCGGTGTCACGGCGACCTGCCTCTGCATCTTCAAGCGCTTGGGCAAGTTCCGCCCTTGCATCGTCAGCGGCCTTGCGTGCAACTTCAGCCGCTTCAGCCTTAAGCTTCAGCTCCGCAGCCAGATTGCGCTCGGATTCCAGATCCGCCCGTTCTTCGGCAAGCGTCGCCTCCAATTCCTCAATCAGAGACGCATCCCGTTCGCGCAAGCGATCAGTTTCTTCGCTGCGGCCTCCGGTATTGGCGGATAGCCGCGAAATTTTATCCAGCGCGGAAAAAATCCGGGCCTGATATTGCTCTATTTCGTCCATTTTCCTGCTGTCAGTCATCGTGTCAGTCGAATCGCCTATGTGGTCTCAGTGATATTTTAGCGAATGTTCCGACAAATTGCTTCCCCCCAAATTCCAACGGTTTGATCGGTTTGCCTGACCCGGCACATTAACGCCGACAATCGGCGTTCAGATCAGAAATTAGGGGTATTTGGGGGAGATTTATGTCGTATGGTCCCCGACAATCAGGTATCACGCGACCTGAGCCGGACGGGGACCCGCCAATGGACAATAAGACTGCGCTGTTTCTAGCCGCTGTGATTGCCGGTGTTTTTCTGGTCGATCAGTTCTATCTGGGCTGGGATCTTCACATGATCATCGCCCACAGATTGGCCGAACTAATCGAAAAGATGGCAGTATGGCGCTGAAACCGCCGACGAATTAGCGCCATTCTCCTCCATTTGAGGGATTCACAAGTGATTCGCTTTGTGTCATGATCACCCGGTAGCGCCACAAAGAGCGCAGCAATGGGCAAAGCAGTCAAATGGAACCAAAGCGCAAGACGGTCGCGGTAAGTGCGGTGGCGATATTCGTCACCACGTTTTCCCTCGCCGCGTATTTTACTTTTGCCGCGGTTCAGGGCGATTATGGACTTTTTCGCAGGATTCAGGTCGAGTCACAGGAAATGGAACTATCCCGCCAACTCGCCAAGCTTAAACTTAAAGTCGCTGAGATGGAAAACAAGACGCGTCGGATGTCGGACAATTATCTTGATCTTGACCTTCTGGACGAGCAGGCCCGTAAGGTGCTGGGACTCGCTCGTGGCGATGAAATTGTGATCCGCTGATCCTCCAAAAACCAGTGAAAATTTGGCGACAGTCCCCGAGAGGGGATTTTTTTTGCTTTTTCAGAGGTGATCGTGTAATAAGTAGTTTAATGCTAAACTATCTTTAAAAACCTCAGGAGATCACCCCATATGGCCGCGAGGAAATCTGCAAAAAAACCTAATACTTCCAAGGATGAACTGCTCCATTTCTATCGTGAAATGCTCCGCATTCGCCGATTCGAGGAAAAAGCCGGTCAACTTTATGGCATGGGTCTGATCGGCGGGTTCTGCCATCTATACATCGGACAGGAAGCCGTCGTTGTTGGGCTGGAAGCAACTGCGAAAGAAGGCGACCAGCGGATCACATCATACCGCGATCACGGCCATATGCTTGCCTGCGGCATGGACCCCAAAGGCGTAATGGCCGAACTGACTGGTCGCATTGGTGGATATTCAAAAGGAAAAGGCGGCAGCATGCACATGTTCTCCGCCGAAAAGAAATTCTATGGCGGACATGGCATTGTTGGCGCTCAGGTGCCCCTTGGCGCGGGCCTTGGCTTTGCCAACTGGTATCGCGGCAACGACAACGTGTCGTTTGCCTATTTCGGCGACGGTTCTGCCAACCAGGGCCAGGTTTATGAAACCTTCAACATGGCGGCCCTCTGGGGCTTGCCGGTGGTGTTCGTGATCGAGAACAACCAATACGCCATGGGCACATCCCAAAAGCGTTCAACCTCAACCCCAGACATCTATACCCGCGGTGCTGCATTCGGCATACCCGGCGAAGCGGTTGACGGTATGGACGTTCTGGCCGTCAAAGAGGCTGGTGAGAAAGCCACCGCGCACTGCCGTGCAGGCAAAGGCCCTTACATCTTGGAAATGAAAACCTATCGCTACCGCGGCCACTCAATGTCGGACCCGGCCAAATACCGGACACGCGAAGAAGTGCAAAAAGTGCGTGAGGAAAAGGACCCCATCGACCACGTACGCGATTTGTTGGTGCAGGGAAATCACGCCACCGAAGATGACCTCAAAGCCATCGACAAAGAAATCAAAGCCGTCGTCAATGAAAGTGCGAAATTCGCACAAGAAAGCCCCGAGCCGGACCTGTCCGAGCTTTGGACTGACATTTACGCTTAAGGAGAGATCACAATGGCAATCAATATTCTCATGCCGGCACTTTCTCCGACGATGGAAGAGGGCACACTCGCAAAATGGTTGGTCAAGGAAGGCGATACAGTGTCATCCGGTGACATTCTCGCGGAAATCGAGACCGACAAAGCCACAATGGAATTTGAAGCGGTCGATGAAGGCGTGATTGGCAAAATCCTGATCACCGAAGGCACCGAGGGCGTTAAGGTAAACGAAACTATCGCCGTGCTTCTGGAAGACGGCGAAGACGCCTCAGCGACAGAAACCTCACAAGCCCAGGCCACCACACCGCCAGCAGCAGCCACCGAAATCCCGGCAATCACAGCCCCTGCAACACCGATCATACCCGTTGCCCCGGCGATGGAAGAAATCCCCGCCGGCACGGCAATGAAGGAATTGACCGTCCGCGAAGCCCTGCGCGAAGGCATGTCCGAAGAGATGCGCCTTGATGAAAACGTCTTTCTGATGGGTGAAGAAGTCGCCGAGTACCAAGGCGCTTATAAAATCTCGCAAGGCATGCTGGACGAATTCGGCCCCAAGCGCGTGATTGACACACCAATCACCGAGCACGGATTTACCGGCATTGCCGTCGGATCAGCCTTCGCAGGCCTCAGGCCCATCGTCGAATTCATGACCTTCAATTTTGCAATGCAGGCGATTGACCACATTATCAACTCTGCCGCCAAGACGCTTTATATGTCCGGCGGCCAAATGGGGTGCCCGATCGTGTTCCGTGGCGCCAACGGTGCCGCCGCCCGCGTTGGCGCGCAGCACTCACAAGACTACGCCGCATGGTATGCGCAAATTCCTGGCCTCAAAGTCGTTCAGCCCTACTCAGCAGCAGACGCCAAAGGTCTGATGAAATCAGCGATCCGCGATCCAAACCCGGTTTTGGTGCTGGAAAACGAAATCCTTTACGGCCAAAGCTTCGAAGTTCCCGACCTTGAGGACTTCACCGTGCCAATCGGCAAGGCCCGCATCTGGCGGGAAGGCTCAGATGTCACACTCATCAGTTTCGGCATCGGCATGAAATACGCCCTGCAAGCCGCGGACGAACTGGCCAAAGACGGTGTGTCCGCCGAGGTCATCGACCTGCGCTCGATCCGCCCGATTGACTATGAAACCATCCTCGCAAGCGTGCGTAAAACCAACCGCTGCGTGACTGTCGAAGAAGGCTTTCCTGTCTGTTCGATCGGCAACCACCTGTCGGCCTATATCATGACCCACGCGTTTGATTATCTCGACGCCCCGGTCCTCAACTGCACCGGCAAGGACGTCCCCATGCCCTATGCAGCCAACCTCGAAAAACTGGCCCTGACTTCGACCAAAGAGGTCATCGACGCCGTCAAAGCCGTCACTTATCGTTAAGGAGATATCGCGATGCCTATTGAAATCCTGATGCCCGCGCTTTCCCCAACGATGGAGGAAGGCACCCTTGCAAAATGGCTGGTCAAAGAAGGTGACACGGTTTCTTCCGGCGACCTCTTGGCCGAAATTGAAACCGACAAAGCGACGATGGAATTTGAGGCCGTCGACGAAGGTGTAATCGGAAAAATCCTGGTTGCCGAAGGCACTGAAGGCGTGGCTGTAAACACAGCCATCGCTGTCTTGCTCGAAGACGGCGAGACCACTAATGACATCGGCAAATCCACTACTCCTACCCCACAACCAGCGGCAACATCGGCACCCACCCCAGGGGTGCAAACACCTGCGCCCGCAGCCCCAGCCGCGCCTGCAAACACCGACGGCACCCGCATCTTCGCGTCCCCCCTTGCCCGCCGTATCGCGGCAGACAAAGGTCTTGATCTCGCCCAACTCCAAGGGTCAGGTCCAAAAGGCCGGATCGTCAAAGCAGACGTTGAAGGCGCAACGGTGCAACCGAAATCCGCCCCGACCACCGCGCCTGCAGCACCTGCCTCAGCACCTGCCTCAGCACCGACCTCACCAGGCGCCGAGCAGATCAAGAAAATCTACGCCGACCGCGAGTTCCAAGAGGTCACGCTTGACGGCATGCGCAAAACCATCGCCGCACGCCTGACCGAGGCCAAATCGACGATCCCGCATTTCTATCTCCGCCGCGACATCTTGTTGGACGAACTGTTGGCCTTCCGCAGTCAGCTCAACAAAGGGCTCGAGGCCAAGGGCGTCAAACTCAGCGTCAACGATTTCCTCATCAAGGCCAGCGCCCTGGCCCTACAGGACGTCCCCGATTGCAACGCCGTTTGGGCCGGTGACCGCATTCTGAAACTGACCCCATCCGATGTCGCCGTCGCCGTCGCCATCGAGGGCGGCCTCTTCACGCCGGTCCTCAAAGACGCGCATCAAAAAACGCTCTCAACGCTGTCGGTTGAAATGAAAGACCTCGCCGCCCGCGCGCGCGACCGTAAACTCGCGCCGCACGAATATCTCGGCGGAAGTTTCGCGATCTCTAACCTTGGCATGTTTGGCATCACCAATTTCGACGCGGTCATAAACCCACCGCACGGCTCAATCCTTGCAGTCGGTGCTGGTGAAAAGAAACCAATCATTGGCAAAGACGGCGAGATCATGGCAGCCACGGTGATGTCAGTCACGTTGTCAGTTGATCACAGGGTCATTGACGGGGCGTTAGGGGCGCAGTTTCTGACAGCGCTCAAATCCTATCTCGAAGACCCGATTTCGATGCTCGCATAACGCGGGAAGGCCGGGCAATTCACCCGGCCTTCTTGATTGTCCAAATACTCAAACTGCCCTCTGCGGCAGGCTTGTGACTTATTGCTTTTGGACCATCTGATCCATCGTCACAGAAGGCTGGGCACACCCGGCCTCACCAACGATTTTAGCCGGAACCCCGGCGACGGTCTTGCAAGGCGGAATATCCTGCAAAACCACTGACCCGGCTGCAATCCGGGTGCAATATCCAATAGTAATATTGCCCAAAACCTTAGCCCCGGCACCAATCAATACTCCGTTTTCAATCTTCGGGTGTCGATCTCCATCCGCTTTCCCGGTCCCACCCAAGGTTACCGAGTGCAGCATCGACACGTTGTCGCCAACAATCGCCGTTTCGCCAATCACGATGGAATGGGCGTGGTCAATCATAATCCCCTGCCCAATCTGAGCGTTGGGATGAATATCAATTCCAAAGACTTCGGAAACCCGCATCTGAATAAAATAGGCCAGTTCTTCGCGGCCGTTCGACCAAAGCCAGTGACCGACCCGATAGGCCTGAATCGCCTGAAATCCTTTGAAAAACAGCACCGGCTGAATAAACCGGTGGCACGCGGGATCGCGTTCATACACCGCCACAATATCCGCACGCGCAGCTTGCCCCAATCCGGGGTCACTGCGATACGCCTCATCCACGATTTCACGCAATATCTGGTCTGTCATTTCCCCTGACGCCAGCTTTAGCGACATCCGGTACGCCAAAGCCCGTTCCAGGTTCATGTGGTGCAGGATACCCGAATGCACCAAGCCCCCAAGAATGGGTTCCTTGTCGACGATTTCATTGGCCTCATCCCGAATGCGGTCCCAAACCGGATCAAATCCGGCAATTTTCGGCTTCTTCTCGGCCATGACGCTTCCCCGTTTATGCTGCCTTTGCTACACTAGATAAGGAAATATTGCTGCCTGTAAACCGCAATGAACAAATCGTGAGCTATGGAAAACAACAAACTGACCCGGTTCGAGGACCTCATCACAGTGCGGCTCAAAGAAATTGATGTTGAGGATCAAAACACCCGGCAAGACCGCGCGACTGTTGTGCTTGACCAGCAAAGCGTCGGGCGCCTGTCGCGCATGGATGCAATGCAGCAACAAGCAATGGCCAATGCCACCCATCAGCGCCGCCTTCAGGAAAAGTCACGCCTGCAAGCCGCCCTCCAACGCATCACAGCGGGCGAGTTCGGCTATTGCGCCGATTGTGGAGGCGACATTCCCGACGCCCGACTCGACCTCAACCCTGCAGTCCAACTCTGCATCGGCTGCGCGCGTGGTTAATTCACAAACTGAGCTTACACTGCCGCCGGATATTCCAACGCAATGCTGTGAATTGCCAGCCGTACTTCCCCACCGATAAAATCCCCGCCAACTGGCGTCAGCACCAGCGGCGTGTCGCTCCAATAGGTGACCGGCGTGCCGCTCAGCCCACGCACCCATGCATTCACCGACGGGTTAAGACCGCTGCCATATCGATTGCCCGCACCAGAAACGCCAAGCTCCCAACCTGTCAGGCCTGTGCCTGAAATCGTCGAAAGCACCCGACCGGTTATCCCAATCACCTGCTCACCAGATAAAATGTCGACCGACGACACCGAACTCGCGCCAGCCGCAACCACATGATCAAACTCCGTAACCTTATGAATGGTCGCAGCACCTCCCACAGACAGGCACACAGCGTCTTGACGCCACGCGCTCCCATCAAACAGCGCGAATGCCCCTGCGCCCTCAATCCAAGCCTTCCACCCCACCGAGGGGGTCAGGAAAACCCAGCCACCATTGGCAAAGACCGCAACCTCACCAGCATGACCATCCCAGGCGTTTACCGCCCCGACGGGAACGCCATAAGCGATACCGTCCTCCGCCGTCACTGGCGGCACTGTCTCACTGATCGCAACCAACCGAAGCTGCGCCGCCGCATCAAGCCGCGCAAGCGCTTCATTCACAGTCACATGTTTCTGCGCCTGAGCTGCCTGCACCAAAGGTAGTTTAAATTGTCGAGTTTCACTCATCTATTTCAATCCTTACAAAAGATCCTGCACCAAAACGTTCTGATATCTGCGCCACCTCGACCGCGTAATTTCCGGCAATGCCATCGGCAGCTTTCTGTGCTGCCGAATACACCCACTCGGGCGACGACACATCCACGTGTCGAACAATTGCGCTCTCCATATGAACGCGCAGTTGATACCGTTCAAACGCTTCTCCCAGCGGCACTTCGGGCGAGGCCCAACTGTCACCATCAAGTCGCGTCCGACGCACCCAGCTGAAACTCCGGTCACCATTTGGCAACGCAACTGACCTCAAATGACACGGCGCATACGGCCTTAGCCCAACCCCGGAAAACGCCCTGATTTCATGGGTATACGACGTCTCGTTATACCCTCTCTGCGCAGGACCAATCCTGTAATGCCGCGCCAGATCGCGCGCTGCAGCTGGCAGATCAACTTGTTCCAGCCCGGCGCCCAACAGCACAACGTAACTGCCGATTGGCCATTCGGTTGGGATGACGGCTTCGGTTCCGGCTTGCCCGCGCAGCAGGTTGCTCAACTGAAATTGCCCGTCGCCAACCAGCTCTGCACCGGAAAACTGGAATACTTCCCAAACGTCCCCACCAGCATTGCCAATCGCCACCAGATTGGCCCCGTTCAGCACGGCAGCATCCGTCGCCGCGGCCAGATCGCCGCCAAAAACCTGAACACGAACCCCCGCACCCCGGTCCCATCGCGACGGCGCTGATTTTGGCAACGCACTTTCTGTAATACCGATCACCGACGACCGTTCGACCAGTCGGTTAAGCTCATACCCCTCATCCGAAGGCGATGCGTAAACCGCGACAGAACCCGGCCAGGGTGTCGCTGTCACCGCGATATGGGGCGCATGCGGAACCTCTTCACCGGTCAATAGTGGCAGATCAAGAAATACCGGGAAGACCGGAACCGGAGCCACGAAAGACGTCGCTCCCCCGCTGTCGTCTTCATAATCAAGCCGCGCATAAACCGACGGATCCACCTTCACCGCTTCAACCCGACGCGCCCCGACATCCTCGACCCGATCAATACGCGCAACACCACCACCCGCAGCTTCTGGCAAACCGACAATATCGCCCGCACCAATTCCCATCCGCGACGGCGGCAACACCAAAGACACGCTCTCGCGCGCAACCCGCGATTCCGCGAGCCACCGTTCAGCTATCCCCCGCGCCTCACCCGGAGACATCACAATCGGTAATTCAGTCCCGGAAACCGACCGGCTTTCTTCATCCGGGAACACCGCAGCCGAAGCGCCAAGTTCATAGCTTCCATCTGCACGGACAAAGCCGATCCGCACCTGCCCGGCAGTTTCAGCCTCAGGCACGCGAACGGCCTGAACATCGCCGACGTCTTCCCCACCAAACGCCAGATGGTCCGGCGCGATAATAGCCTCAGCAAGACCCTGTCGGTTGCGAAACTTCAGAACACCACCGTCTTCAACCGCGTCAATTCCATATGCCAGCATCAGGGGCTGCAATCCACTGCGCGCGGATTGAACGTCCTGCATGTGATACCCGGTCACACTGCCGTACAGCTCACCCACATCAACATCAAACACGCCGCTCGCCTCGCAGGTCTCTGCAATCACATCGCCCAGCGCCTGCGCTCCCAATCGCCCATTAATCCAGTGGCCCCGCGCATAGTTTTTTCCGTCGCTCCAAAGCTCCTGATTGCTCGGAAACTCAGGCCAGGGGCGCGCATCCCACGCCCAGACAAAAGCGTGATCCATATCAACCATCGGCCCATCATAAAGCGATGAAACCGGGTTATTGCTGCTGTCCGTCCAAAATGCCGTCATCGCCCGCAAATACTGCGATTGCATCAAATCGTCCCGCAGCCCATTGGAAAATCGAGGCAATTGCGATTCCGAAGACATCGCGTCCAGAAAGGCATTCGGCTGATTGGTCCCTTTGTCGATGGCCGCACAGCCAAGCTCCGTAAACCTGATCGGCTTGCTGAACGGCACAAATCCAGTCGCCCCAGCCTGTCTTTCACCGCCGATCCGCTCGTGATGCGGCAAGCTCCACCAGGACTTCAAATCCTTATAGCGAAAGACCCAGGGTTCACCATGCGCGCCATCTTCAATCGGCAGCCTGATCTGGTGTTCACGCGCAGCTTCACTGTCGTAATACCAGTCAAATCCCTCCCCTCCGGCGACATTCGCCGTGAGGTAATCCAGCGCGTAAATCGAACCAAAACTTTCATCCACATGCCCCGGATCGTCGCGCCAATCAGAAAGCGGCATGTAATTGTCAATCCCGATGAAATCGACATTCGGATTGGACCAGAGTGGATCAAGGTGAAACAGAACATCCCCACTGCCGTCCTGAGGGTGATAGCCAAAATACTCCGACCAATCCGCCGCATATCCAATTTGAACATCCGGCCCCAGAATGGCCCGCACATCTGCGGCCAACACACGCAACGCGTCGACTGCTGGGAAAGACCCTCCGGCCCCCCGGATCTGCGTCAGCGACCGCATCTCAGAACCGATACAAAAGGACTCAACACCCCCCGCCAAGGCGCATAAATGCGCGTAATGCAGAATAAACCTCCGATAGGACCATTCCGCCGGACCGGTATACGTCACACCACTCGCGCCCGGACTGAAATCCGACACTTGTGCGGCACCAAAAAACGCGGCCACCTCAGTCTCTGCGGCTTCACTTTGATCCGGCGAACCAGTTTGACCGGGTGCCGCAGACAACGTAATCCGACCCCGCCATGGCATCACCGGCTGGTCCGCCGCACCCGACCACGGATCAAACAATCCATTCGCTTCAAGAATATCCATCAGGATGAATGGATAGAACATGACCTCCTGACCATTTGCCCGGATCGCCGCAATGGCCTCAATCACCGAGGCGTCAGCGGGCGTCCCGCCGAACACAGGCCGGCCCTCACTCCAGCTGACTGTCTCTGCCGCAGACCGTCCGACACCCGAAACCTGCCACGGCATCCCGACGCCATCAAACTCCGTCTGTTCCACTCTTGGCGAAAGCGCACACTGCCCACAGCGTAAATCCGCACCAAACCACGACACAACCAGCGACACCGCCCCACACGAGGACAACTCCCCGCGCAGATCATCAATCGACGTCTCAAGGTCACTCTTCCCACTGGCCGAATTGACATTTGCCGACCTGTTCACACCCGGTCCATAGTCAAAATGCACCGGCGTCGTCGCCAAAGCGTACTCCCCGGTACCAGGGATCAGCGCCACCCCTTTGATTGTGCCTGATGGATCGGTACTGCCCGCCAAAGGCTGAGCGCGACGAAAGACCTCAAAACTGAACTGCGGCACCCGATTGCCAAACCGTTCCAGATCAAGGTCTTCAACAACCACATAAGCCGTGCCCCGAAACGCCGGTGCATTCCCGTCACCTTCCACGGCCTCAATCTTGGCATCAGGCAACTGCACATTGTCACCCGGATAAAACCGCAAATTAAAATCGTCTTTTGAAACCTGAATTCCATCGGCCCAAACCCGCCCAATCCGGGTCAGAACACCTTCTCCAA
>Ga0316204_10007135_pt1 | contig 16610 bp, 12 predicted proteins | sample 6monrhotite_MG_2_FD_205661 | JGI IMG/M metagenome (GOLD analysis project Ga0316204, IMG submission 205661) | Microbial mat bacterial communities from mineral coupon in-situ incubated in ocean water Damariscotta River, Maine, United States -... | ecosystem: Environmental > Aquatic > Marine >... | reverse complement strand
TGGTGACAAAATCGATGGCGCGGGAAACGGCCCGGTCGCCCGTTTTGTCACCGACAATCACTTCCACCAGATTCATTTTTTCGACCGGCGAGAAGAAGTGGATGCCGACAAACTGGTCCGGCTTGCCCGAAGCTTCCGCCAGCGAGGAGATCGGAATGGTCGAGGTGTTCGACCCGAAGATCGCATCCGCCTTCATGTGCTCTTCGGCGGCCTTGGTGATTTTGTGCTTCAGGTCAGAGTTTTCAAACACCGCCTCGACCACCAGATCGACATCGCTGAGCATGGCATAATCGGCTGTCGGCGTGATCAGGGCGGCCATCGCATCGGCTTTTTCCTGTGCGACCTTGCCGCGCGCCACGCCCTTGGCGAAATGATCCACCGCGTGTTGCTTGCCTTTGTCGGCACCTTCCTGATTGACGTCGATCAGCACGACCTCGATCCCGGCCTGCGCCGAAACCGTGGCAATACCTGCGCCCATGAAACCGGCCCCGATAACGGCGATCTTTTTGATGTCTTCCTTCGAGGTTCCCGCCGGGCGTGCGCCGCCTTTATCCAGCGATTGCTTGGACAGGAAGATGGAGCGGATCATATTGCGGCTTTCCGGGCGCATGAGCAGCTTGGTGAAATAGCGGCTTTCAATGCGCAGACCGGCATCAATCGGCACCTGAATGCCTTCATAGACGCAAGACAGGATATAACGCTGGGCCGGATAATTGGCCTTGGTTTCCTTGAGCAGCATCGGATTGGCCGCGCCAAATACCTGCATGCCTGCTGGCGTATAAACCGCCCCGCCCGGGATTTTGAACTTGTCCTGATCCCAGGGCTGTTTTGCGCCCATCGTATCGGCCTTCACCAATTCCTTGGCCTTGGCGACAATCTCGGCGAGCGGCGCAATCTCGTGAACGACGCCCTGTTCCTTGGCCTTGGCCGCATCCAGCTGTTTGCCTTGCAGCATGATCGGTGCGGCATTCATCACCCCGATCAGACGCGGCAGGCGCTGCGTGCCGCCGCCGCCCGGCAAGACGCCAACCAATGCTTCCGGCAGGCCCAGCTTGGCGCCGGTATCCGTCGCCATGACGCGGTAATGGCAGGCCAGAGTGACCTCGAACCCGCCGCCCAGCGCCAGACCATTGATCGCTGCCGCAACCGGCTTGCCGCAGGTTTCCAGCTGACGAAGTTGCGAGTTCAAACGAAACGCCATGTCGAAGAGTTTCTGCTTGGCTTCATCTTCCGACAGGCCCGACAGATCCATCATGCCGCTGCCCAGCTCGGAGAGGTCGGCCCCGGCGCAAAACGCTTTCTTGCCGGATGTAATGACCGCGCCCTTGATGGCGTCATCTGAGGAGATTTTCTCGACCAGCTCGCCCAGCTCGGCCATGACGCCGGCAGACAATACATTCATCGAGACATTCGGGCTGTCGAAAGTGATCAGCGCAATGCCGTCCGCGTCGAGTTCAAATTTGAAATGGTTCATTGTGTTATTCCTCTTAGTCTTGCCGTCTGGGATGGCAGGTCGCCACCAAAAATCGTTCGTCAATGGTTGTGAAGGAAGGTGCTTCGATTTGCACAACTTGGATTGGGTTTCCGGCGCAAGCGATCCAAAACCGTGTTCGGTCGTGGTTTGCTGCCGCAAATGCTGTTCTGCCGCAGGCGAACGAAGAATTAGCGCTATCAAGCGAGAAGACAGATTCAACGGCGCTCAAATTCACCTCTGCAGGAAGACCTTCTTGCCATCCGGGCGCGGCCTCGCTGCCTTGGCAATTTTCGTCCCATCCAAGCCAAGGCCATGTCAGTCCGTTCACATTTGGAGCGCCAGCGAATTGATTTGGTACCGGCTCCGGCTCTTGCCCACTCGCGCAAGCCATCGCCAGTATCGGCAGACATATGACCGCCAGACGGATCACTCGCTGCCCCCAAGTTTGCGAATTCTTCTGAAACCATTAGAACCATTTCCGCGAGCCAAATTACAAATTAAGGTCGAAAGCATGGCTATTGAATTTCTAGAATCGTCGCTGACATTCTCCGGAGTACGAAAACACGAGGATGGATCTGCGACGAATGTACCGGCTAAGTTTTCGATCGCAAAGCCGGAACCGTTCAGGGGTGCATATTCCGCCCATCTTAGCTTAAGCGCTGATGATGGCTTCTCGATTGAAAAAGGCATTATTGGCGTAGACGCAATACAAGCATTAAGGCTTGCATTAGAGCTGGCTGACAAGTTTGTCATAGATTTTGACCCAAAATAACCCTTAAGGTTGCGTTTATTGCTTACCAATGCTACCTTGGGTTTTTCTTTGGGAGGCGCAAATGAGAGTTCTGTTAGCAATATTCCTGATCGCTTTTGCTCTCGGGTTAGCTCCGAGATCAACGGCGGACGCACAACAATCGCCAACCTGTTTTGACCTGAATAATTGCGGCGAAGAATTCGGAACTGGCCCTCAGCTGACCAATGAGGATATCCAAGCTTTGCTTGACCAGGTTCATGGCCCCGGATTTGAACAGAATGGAAGCTGTATGGCTCCTGTATGTGTCCCGGTTCAACAGTCAAACCAAGCCTGCAGGGAGTCTTGCGACCGATACTATGACGGTCTTGTCGACATCTGCTTCCGTATGGCGACGCCCAACCAGCAAGCAATCTGCCTTGGTACTGCGGCTGCGCTTTATGGCTCTTGCCTCGCGGCATGTGGGTAGGCAGCGGCGTCATTCGCTGGCGTCCTCGTCAGTGGATTTGGCTGCCTTCTTCTTTTCCTCGGCCAGCCGGGCCGCACCGATGGCGACGCTGAACGACATGGCGATACCCACGCCCAAAGCGACGCCAAGTGCAAGATTGTCGAGCGCTACACCGAGCGCGACGCCGACGCCGATACCGATCGGAAAACCGACGGGCAGGCCCAACCTCAAAGCGTTTTTCGGCTTGGATCCATTGGGTGTGTCGTCGCTCATGCGCCGTCTCCTGTCATGGCGTAGGGCGTGCCGTCCTTGTGGCGAAACTCCGCCGTATCTCCATCGCACTGAACGGTCATGTCGATGTCGGAATAGGTGGCCAGCTCGGTCGGGCTGTCTGTTCCCACCACCAGAAAACTGGCGGTTGCGTCCGTCCGGTTGATCAGTTGATGGCCATTGGCCACGCCCGCCGGAAAGGCCGCGCAATCACCGGCGCTCATCACCGTCTCGCCTTCATCCTCGACAAGAGTGCAAGTGCCGCCGGTGACCATGACAAACTCGTCCTCATCGCGGTGCCAGTGGCGCATGGACGAAACACCGCCCGGCGCCAATGTCACCAGATTGACCCCGAACTGTGTCAGCCCGCCAGCCTCGGCCAGTCGCAGCGAGGACCGGCCCGTCATCAGTTTTGCAAACTGCGGCGGGTAGGAGCTGCCGGTTTTGGCCGGGATGGAGAAGAGGTCGAGTTTCGGCATTAAACGCGCTCGATAATCGTCGCTGTGCCCATGCCGCCGCCAACACATAGCGTCGCAAGGCCGGTGGATTGTCCGGTACGTTCCAGCTCGTCCAATACCGTGCCGAGGATCATCGCGCCGGTCGCACCCAGCGGGTGACCCATGGCAATCGCGCCGCCATTGACGTTGGTCTTGTCGTGGGAAATGCCCATATCGTCCATGAAGCGCAGAACGACCGAGGCGAAGGCCTCATTCATTTCATAGAGGTCGATATCATCCGCGCTCATGCCGGCTTTCTTCAGCGCTTTCAGCGCAGACGGAGCCGGGCCGGTGAGCATGATGGTCGGCTCTGATCCGATGGACGCCATGGAAACAATGCGCGCACGTGGTTTCAATCCGAGCTTCTCGCCCATCTCTTTCGAGCCGACGAGAATAGCCGCAGCGCCATCGACAATGCCCGACGAATTACCGGCGTGGTGGACGAAATTGACCTTCTCCACTTGCGGATATTTCTGTATCGCCACCGCATCAAAGCCAACAAAAGCCGACAGATCGCGGAAGGCCGGGTTCAGCGCAGCGAGCGATTGCATATCCGTTTGCGGACGCATCAGCTCGTCATGATCGAGCTGTGTCAGGCCAAGCTGGTTTTTCACCGGCACGACGGATTTCTTGAACCGGCCTTCAGACCAGGCCTTGGCTGCACGCTGCTGACTTTCGACGGCATACGCATCAACATCGTCGCGCGAAAAACCGCCCAGCGTCGCGATCAGATCCGCGCCCACACCCTGTGGCACGAAGTAATGATCGTAGGCCATTTCGGGGTCAGCCGCCATCGCGCCGCCATCGGAACCCATCGGCACACGGCTCATGGATTCGACGCCGCCGCCAATCGCCATATCGGCTTCGCCGGACATGACTTTTGCGGCCGCCATATTGGTCGCTTCCAGACCTGATGCGCAGAAACGGTTGATCTGCACACCAGCGGTTTGTTCCGAATAGCCCGCATTGATGACCGAGGCGCGCGCAATATCAGCACCCTGCTCACCCACCGGCGAGACACAACCGAGGATCACATCATCGACATGGCTGGTATCAAGATTATTGCGGTCACGGATCGCCTGCAGCGCCTGTGTGGCGAGTTGCAAAGCAGTGATTTCATGCAGGGAACCGTTCTTCTTTCCCTTACCGCGCGGCGTGCGCATTGCGTCGTAGATATAGGCTTCAGCCATTGGAGGCCTCCCGTTAAGTCCTGGAAATTACAAGGTCCGTGAAATCAAGAGCTTCATGATTTCGTTTGTGCCGCCATAGATTCGCTGCACGCGGGCATCGCGCCACATGCGCGCCACCGGATATTCATTCATGAAACCGTAGCCGCCATGCAGCTGAACACATTCATCGATCAGCTCACACTGCGTGTCTGACACCCAGTATTTCGCCATCGAGGCCGTGGCCGCATCCAGTTCGCCTTTCAAGAGAAGGTCCGAGCAATGCTGGCAGAAGACCTCGGCAATCGTCGCCTTGGTTTTCAATTCGGCCAGTTTGAATTGGGTGTTCTGGAAGGCGATAATCGGTTTGCCGAAAGCGTGGCGTTCCTTGACGTAGCGAATGGTTTCATCCAGCGCGCGCTTCATCATGCCCACGCCCTGAACGGCGATCTGCAAGCGTTCCTGCGGCAATTGCTGCATCAGCTGGATAAAGCCCTGCCCCTCTTCCGGGCCAAGCAACGCATCGGCTGGCACCCACATATCGTCGAAGAAGAGCTCGGACGTGTCCTGACCTTTCAGCCCCACCTTGTCGAGCGTGCGCCCGCGGCGGAAGCCTTCCAGACCATCGGTTTCGATCATGAAGAGCGACGTACCCTTGGCGCCAGCGCTCGCATCGGTCTTGGCCACCACGATGATGAAATTCGCGGTGCCGCCATTGGTGATGAAGGTTTTGGAACCGTTGATCCGGTATCCATTGCCGTCTTTTTTGGCCGTGGTCTTGATGCCCTGGAGGTCGGAACCAGCCGCCGGTTCGGACATCGCTATCGCGCCGACATATTCGCCGGAAATCATCTTCGGCAGGAGGCGCTTTTTCTGATCTTCCGAGCCGTAATGCCAGAGGTAGGGCGCAACGATGGAATTGTGCAGCGAGGCACCCCAGCCATCCACGCCCAGCTCGGAAACGGCCATGTGGAAGACATAGTCGTGGCGCCAGTCACCGCCCGCGCCGCCATATTCTTCTGGCGCACCCGGGCAGAGAAGCCCTGCCTCACCGGCCTTGTTCCAGACCTCGCGATCAACAACACCGGCTTTTTCCCAGCGGTCGCCATGCGGAAGGCATTCTTTCTCGATGAAACCTTTGACGGCTTCGTAGAAAATATTGACGTCTTCCTGGTCAAGCCATTCGGGACGTTTCACATTGAGGGGATCAGCCAGCATTTTAAAAAGACTCCGCGTCTAGCGCCATCATCGACGCGGCACCGGCCTTGACCTTGGCCAAATGCATGCCGCCTTCCGGGACCCAACGGTCGAGGAAATAGCGGCCGGTTTTAATCTTGACATCAAAGAAAGGATCAGACGCATTGCCCGCTTCTGCCGCCTTCGCCATCAACCCCCACATATAAGTGAGGCTCGTCAGGCCGAAGAGTTGCAGATAATCATGGCTGGACGCGCCCGCATTGTTGAAGTCCTGAAGGCCGTTTTCGACTAGCCAGTCAGTGGCTTCCTTCAGCTGAGCCTTGGTTGTTGCCAGCGCATCAAGGAAGGGCTGCGTTGCCTCTGAACCGCCGGACGCCGCAAAAGCATCCAGTTCGGCAAAGTAGGAATTGATCGGGCGCATGCCGTGCATGGCCAGCTTGCGGCCCACCAGGTCGAGCGCCTGAATACCGTTCGTGCCTTCATAGATCAGCGTGATACGGGCATCGCGCATGAATTGGCTCATGCCCCATTCTTCTGTGTAGCCGGAGCCACCAAAAATTTGCAGGCCGTTGGAAACAGACAGGAAACCCTTATCCGTCAGATAGGCTTTCACGATCGGCGTCAGGAGCGACATGTAATCGCCGGATTTTTCGCGTTGTGCCGGATCATCGGACTTTTCTTCCAGATCACCATGCAATGCTGTCCACGAGACAAAGCAACGTGCGGCTTCGACAAAGCTTTTCTGATCCATCAGCATTCGCCGCACATCCGGGTGGACGATGATCGGGTCAGCCGGGCCATCCGCGTTTTGCGGGCCGGTCAGGGAGCGCCCCTGAAGGCGGTCTTTCGCAAACGCGAGCGAGTTTTGATAGGCCACTTCGCCCAGCGCCAGACCTTGCAGGCCAACGCCGAGACGCGCCTCATTCATCATGACGAACATGATTTTGAGGCCCTTGTTTTCTTCACCCACGAGCCAGCCCGTAGCCTCGTCATAATTCATGACGCAGGTCGAATTGCCGTGAATGCCCATCTTCTCTTCCAGACCGCCGCACTGGAGCGAATTGCGCTCCCCCGGATTGCCGTCGGCATCCAGAATGTGCTTGGGCACGACGAATAGGGAAATGCCCTTTACGCCCTCTGGTGCGCCTTCAATGCGCGCCAAAACGAGATGAATAATATTGCCTGCCAGATCATGCTCGCCGGAAGATATCCAGATTTTCTGGCCGGAAATCTTGTAGCTGCCATCACCATTCGGCACGGCCTTTGTGCGCAGCATGCCGAGATCGGTTCCGCAATGCGGCTCGGTCAGATTCATCGTTCCGGTCCATTCACCGGAAATCATTTTTGGCAGATACATCTGTTTTTGATCTTCGGCACCACCGGCCAGAAGTGCGCGAACCGCACCGCCGGTCAGACCCGGATACATGCCAAAGGCCATATTCGCTGAAGACGTCAGTTCGCCCGTCGCCAAGCCTAGAATTTGTGGCAAGCCCTGCCCGCCATATTCCACCGGTTGCGAAAGACCCATCCAACCTGCCTCGGCAAATTGCTTGTAAGCGTCCTTGAACCCGGTTGGCGTTGTCACCGAACCATCGTCATGTCGCACGCAGCCTTGCGTATCGCCTACGCGGTTGAGCGGCGCCAGCACCTGCTCGGAGACTTTGGCGGCCTCTTCCAGAATGGCGTCCATTGTGTCGGCATCCGCATCGGCGAAGCCGGGTAGATGGCCATATTGAGAGACGTTCAACACGTCATTCAGAACAAAGCGATAATCGCGTGTCGGGGCGGTATAAACAGGCATCATGCCTCTCCCTTGAACTTCAGGTCTGGGTTTCGTGAGAGCCCGGCTCAGGTGATGCACCCGTCCAGACATTCATGCGGGCTGCAGCCAACGCTTCAAAAGCGCGGGCGCGGTGTTTGATTTCTTCGGATGGTTCGCGTTTGGCCAAACGATCTTCAAGCCAGGTTCGCCCGGCTTCCAGTTCGGCAATGGCGGCATCAATGTCTTCGCGTTGGCTGTTCAGCGCATCAATACGTTCGTGAAAACGTCCCAGCATATCCGTCAAGGCAGACGGGTTTTGATTGGTGATCGCTTCCATATCCAGCATTTCGCGGATTTCATCGAGCGAGAAACCGACGCGCTTACCGCGCAAGACCAACACCAGGCGGGCGCGGTCGGCAATGGAGTAGACGCGTGATGCGCCTTTCCGGCCCGGATTCAACAAGCCTTTTTGTTCGTAGAACCGCAACGTGCGCGCGGTCACATCGAACTCGGAGGCCAGATCCCGGATCGTGAAATTGCTTTTGGTCAGAGTGGTTGTGCTCATGAGGTGAATGTGACTCACCCTTACGCGAACGTCAACGTCAACTTGGCATTAATTTCTAACCAACTGACACTATTGGTGCAATCAGCGGTCCGGGCTTGCGTCTCGGCGCTTGGGGAAAGATAACGTCGGCATGAAACGTCTCCTCCCCCCGCTTTTCGCCCTCGTGCTTGCTTCGCCTGTATGGGCGCAAGATGACGAACCCGGTGCCGATGAGAACACGGGCGACGCCTCTGTTCTGACGCGTCCAGATCAACGGATGTCTCGCGAAGAGTTCTGCGATATCGCGCCGGCCGGCACAGAAGGCTGTCCCGACGAGCAGGCTGAAGAATCAGGGTTAGACAATGGCCCACCCGCCGATGCCATCAGCGATTTGCTGGATTTGCTGGATACGCCCGACGACGCGCCGGTCAGCGCACGTCCACAATCAGACCCGTGTGATCTTATCCCGGATATGCCGGAGTTGGTAGATTGTGAGGCGCCCGAAGCTGACGACATGGATGACGGCACCACCGCGCCCGACCTGGAGAACGTTCTGCGCCTTGACGACGATCCTGCGGACGAAATCGACGACGACGAAGCTGATGAGACGACCACCCCGTCCGACGGTCCCGATGATCAACAAGCACAGGCAACAGACGCCAGCGCCGAAAATAGCGAGCCGCCGGCCTCCGATAGCGATGGCGACGACCAGGTTGAGAATAGCGACGAAGCTGAGAATACTGACGCGGATCAAAATGCCGATGGCGACGCAGAAGTGCCTGAAGCCGATTCTGAAGAGAATTCCGACGGTGGCGACGAGGCCGAAGCCGAGCCAGCACAGGTCGCAGAGCATTCGATAACAACTGCCACTCCCTTTCTGACCAGCGCCGAATATATTGCGCTTCGCCCGGAAAGCGCGGGCGAGGCTTTACAGCTTGTCTGGTCTGTTCAACGTGAAACCGTTGACGGAGAAGCTGTCGGGGAGGCCATCATCCGCACGCTGATCATCTCGCCCGACGCGGTGCGCGATGAATCACCAGACGAAATTTCGGTTTTCGATTTTATGGAAAGCCGACATCTGGTGATTGATGCGGATGCCGCCACGATGACGAATATTGCCTTTACGGCTGAAGTTCGCCGCCGGCTCGATACCTATCTGAGCCTGTCGCAAGGCGGCCGTCTTGAAGATATTCCGCTCGGTCCAAATCGGTCATTCGATCGGTTTTGGCTGGAAGCCGCCATGGGCATTCGTCGTGAACCTGTGTCTTTGGCCAGCTCATATGATGCCGGATCGCTATCCGTGCAGCGCGGTGGAGACTTGGTCATTCTATCCGCCCAGTTTTCCATCGAGGAAGACGACGCTGACGGAGAGCCAACGACTGAAAGCGACGCGACCGATCTCAGCGAAGATGATGCAGATGCAGATGCAGCAACTCAGCAGGAACGTGATGACATCAACCTCGCCGCAACGCTGATTGATTTCTCATCGGACGACTCGATGGTCTTCGACCCCTCGCAGGCGGCCAGCCCCATTAATCTGAATTTGACTGACGCCAGCGTCGCTTATCCTGATGGCGACCCGGCAGAGCAAGCGCAAGCGGAGTTGTTCCGCCGCTGGATGCGCCATGCCTTGCCTATCCATCCGGACGCGTTGAGCTCACTGGAGGGTGCCCCGCGCATTCCTGATGAATTTGCTTTCTTTGTTGTCAGCCCGGAAAGTCCATCAGGACGCCGGGAAGTCTGGACATTGCAATCGTTTGAAACCGTCGAATCCGGCTTTCGTCTGGAAGATGATCTTGCATTTTCCATCGATGGATCAAATCTGATCACAGACCGGTTTATACCTGCCGCCATAGACGCCATGGACGCAGGGGAATCTCTGAATTACCAACGTTTTCTGGATGAAATCGAAAACCATCGCGCCGCAGACGACCTTGTCCGTGCCTATCTGGTGAGCATTCAGGAACAGCATCATGATGGCAGTTGCCCGCCAGTGATTGATGATACGCGACCCGTTTGCCGAGAAACCGGCTCATTGATTTCAGCAGGCCTTGGAAACCCATCGTTTGAACAATTATTCGGCCTGATCGCGGGTCCGGTGGGTGCCGGCAATCAAGAAATGATCTCAACTCTGGAACCATACCGAGATAGCGACGATCTGGCAGGCGCTGCCGCGCGCGTCCTGACCGCCAAGGCATTGCTGGCCTGGGCCGCACGCGACCCGGAAGGCCCGCCCGCTGAATTATCCCCCTTCGACCTTTTTGCCGAAGCCATTGAGATTGATCCCCTGGCGAGCGGCATATGGTGGGATGCGGGCAATGCGCTTTTGACATTGCGTGATCCATTGTCCGGCTGGGCGTTGTTCGAGACCGGCCGATCCCTGCTGCCGCCTGATAATGCCGGAATACTGCAACAGGTGGATGGATTGGAAGAACGTTTACGCGCCCTCGCACCTGAATTCTTCTTGCCACGTTAAGATATCTTTACCGGGGATTAACCGAAACCGCCGTCATTAACGAAGTCATGTGGCAGAATGCTCATGCTGCGGCTCTGTAAGACTTGTGGATATACCACATCTTGCGGGTCTGTGACCGGTTTACACAAGATTAACCAGTCAGCTAGTTTGGGTCATCGGAATGGAGTGCGATTCGCTATGTCCTCGGCGGGACCCTGGAGTGTCAAAGGCATAGACCCACGTGCTCGCGCTCGCGCGAAAACAGCAGCGCGCCGGGAAGGCATGACGCTGGGCGAATGGCTAAACACAGTTATCCTTGATGGCGGCACTGACAGCGATGGCAATCCGGCATGGGAATCCAATCTGGAAAGTTTCCCCGGCTTCTCTGGTCGCAATGACGAGGGCGACGCGTTGTTGCGCGGAATGGTCGAACGCCTTTCAGAGCGCGTTGACTCGACCGAGCAACATTCCGCCAGCTTTCTGAACGAAGTCGACCGGTCGATCTCCGATCTCGCTGAGCGCGTCGAGAACACCGACCAGACCTCGCGGCAGGATCAACAGAAAACCAAAGAGCTTGCCGAAGCAGCACGTTCCGCCGCGGAATCCCTTGCCTTGCGCGTGAAGCGCATTGAGGAAGCCGGCGGAGCAGCGGACCCACAAACACTGAAAACCTTCGAGTCCGCATTTGGAAAACTCGCGGGCCGTGTTTTCCGCAACGAAAATGACAGCCTGCGCTCTGCTGAAATCATGCAGTCTGCACTCAATGAATTCGGTGACGCCACCGAAGCTGCAACCGTCTCGCTGCAAAAACGCATTGAGTCGATCGAAGCTGGTCAAAATCGCCTGACCGATGATTTGCGCAAAACCTCAGGCCGGTCGCACGACACCGGACAGGTTTTGCATGGACTGCACAACGCGGCGGATCGCCTGCGCCGCCGGGTTGAGGATACAGAGCGGCTGACGAATGACGCTGCCAGCGCCTTTGAGCAGTCTGTTGCGCGGATCGACACCCGTATTCGCTCACTGGAAACACGCCCATTCTCGGCGGACAACGGCGATCTGGATCGACGCTTTGATTTGTTATCTGATGAGCTGGCCCGTGTTGTCGCTGACACAAGGGCTCAGGTCGCGCGCGAGCTGGAAGATGCCGTCTCCGAACCCCGTGTCGAACGGTTGGAACGCGCACTCAAATCGGCTGAAACCCGAATTGCCGCGACAGAGACCACCCATTCGGAATCGCTGAGCCGTATTGGTCTGGAAATCACCCGCCTCGCCCGCGTCATGGATGACCGGATTACCGAGAGTGAGAAAAAAGCTGAAGCGCTCCATCACAACGACAAGAGCGACCGCGAAATAGCACAGCGCTTCGACGCGGTTCGCAATGAAAACCGCGATGCCATCAAGCAGCTTGGCGAAGATGTTTCTGCGCTTGGCCAATCACTAAACGCACGCGTCGAGAACAGTGAAACTCGTGCTGCCGAAGCTATTGATGCCGCGACCCAAACCATGACCGCTGCCGTCACGAGGCTCGAAGAGCGTCAGACGGCCAAAGCGCAGGAAAGCGATTTGGAAGATCGTCTGCGGCAGTCAGAGGAACGGACAGCCAAGCGAATTGAAGACGCCATTGGCGGCATTTCCGAGCGGCTTGAGCTAGCGCGCACAGAGACTGAAGAAAGCCTGTCTCCGGTTCAGCGCGCCATGAATGCATTGGCAGACCGGCTGGAATCCATCGAGAATCGCAGTGTACAGTCTGTGCACGAGTCAGAGGTCGAACCCACCACTGAACAAACGCAGCCTCCGACGCCTTCTATGCGTCAGACAGCCTTTAGCGAGCCAGATTTCAATACGCCTTTATCACCGCCGCCGGATGCTGAAACGCCACCCGGTTTTGATGAGGATGAAGTCGACGATCCGTTTATCATCGCAGAAGCCGCTTCATCGCCGTCACGGAGCTCGGTAAGCGACGCAGAAGCTCTGGATGAATTTCTGGCCCAAGACGAAAATCATGGCACTTCTGGATCCGCAGATTCCGGCATGATCCTTCAGCCGATGGCTCCCGTGGATGAACCCGTTCGCCGCGAGCGTCCGCGACAACAACAAACGACCCCGGCAGAGCCGCGCCCACGCGCGCCTTTGGGAGCCACCGCAGACGCCGATTTTTTGGCCGCGGCCCGCAGCAGAACACGCGGAGATCGCTCGACGAGCTTCGATCCTTACGTCACCGAAGAGAACGAGAGCGGTAGCGGTCTCAAAGTGTTGATTGCTGCCAGCGTGCTTGGCTTGGTGGCAATAACAGGCGTTGCCGGACTATTGGTTTTTGAAAGAATGAATGACGGCCCAGCAAGCGCAGCCGAGGCCCTGTCTTCGGACGTGTTAAGTGATCTGGTGTCGGCACAACCGACCGGTATCGAAGCTGGCAATTCGACAGACACCAGCCAACCGCCACAACAGGCGGCCACGCAAGAAGACCCGGTATCCGTTCCCGAAACGAATGCAACGCCTGTTGAAACGTCCACACCGCAGCAAGCCGCGGCGCTGGATGTACCAACACAGGAAAGCACGGCGCGCGAAATCGACCTGCAGGAATCTACCGAGACACCTGCACTCACGCCAGAGCCCGTTGTCATGACTTTGCCGACGCTCCAGCAAGCCGCCGCCGCCGGTGATCCAGTGGCACGCTATCTACTGGGTGAAGAACGTTTGTCTGGCGGTGATATTGCCGGTGCCGCCGCGCTCATCCGGCGCGCCGCGGAACAGAATGTCCCGGCTGCGCAATACCGTTACTCAAAGCTTCTCGAACGTGGTGAGGGCGTTGATCAAGACCCTGTTGCCGCACGTCAATGGACACGCCGCGCTGCAGATTCCGGTCATCGCCGCGCGATGCATAATCTCGGATCCATGTATTTTACTGGTCTCGGTGGTGAAGAAAACATCGAAGAAGCGTTCCGCTGGTTCGAAGAAGCGGCTTTGCGTGGACTGACGGATTCTCAGTACAATCTGGCTATCCTTTTCCAACAGGGACAAGGCACAGAACAAAGCTCCGGCGATGCTTATGCATGGTTTTCTATCGCTGCCGAGGGCGGCGATACTGGCGCAGGTCAACAGGCCGCAACCATCGCCGCGACGCTGGACACGTCCATTCTGGCCCAAGCCAACAGCATTATTGCCACCTTCACACCGCGCGCCTTCGATGCTGAAGCCAATGGTCAATATAACCGCAATTGGGGCGCCACGATTACGCTCGATACCAACCTCATCGCATCGGCACAGAGCCTGCTGAACGGGCTGGGTTATGATGTCGGGCTGGCTGACGGCCAGCTGGGACCGCGCACAGAAACCGCCGTGCGATCCTTCCAGACGGATCGGGGGCTGCCGCCAACTGGCATAATCGATCCAGCCTTGATCGGGCGCCTGGAAAACGCCCGCTCCGGCTAGAGGGCGCGGGCGATGCAAATCTACCTGCCCATCGCCGAAATTTCGGTCAATATTTTCTTATTACTAGGCCTCGGGCTCGGTATTGGTTTTCTGTCCGGCATGTTTGGCGTGGGCGGCGGTTTTTTGATGACTCCCCTCCTGATTTTCATCGGCATCCCACCGGCCGTCGCCGTATCAACCGAAGCCAACCAGATTGTCGCCTCATCATCATCAGGCGCGATCGCACACTGGCGACGAAAAACGCTCGATATCAAAATGGGCGTCTTGTTATTGATCGGTGGCACTGCCGGATCGGTCGCCGGGGTGCAACTCTTCTCTTTTCTACGAAGCCTAGGTCAGATCGACCTCATCATCTCGCTTTGTTATGTCGGATTTCTCGGCATTATTGGTGGCTTGATGTTCATTGAGAGCATCGGGGCCGTTCGCCGCCGTGGACGCGAAGCGCATTCCACCCAGCCCGTTTCAAAACGCCGCAAACGACGCCTGATCGACCGTCTGCCGTTCAAGATGCGGTTTCCGGCATCAGGCCTGTATCTCTCCGTCATCCCGCCCATCGTCATCGGTTTTTTCGTTGGCACTCTGGCAGCGATCATGGGGGTTGGCGGTGGCTTCATCATGGTTCCGGCTATGATTTATGTGTTGCGCATGCCCACCAATGTCGTCGTCGGGACCTCGCTTTTCCAAATCCTGTTCGTGACGGCGCTAACCACCTTCCTGCAAGCGACTCAAAACCATACCGTAGACATTGTTCTGGCGCTCTTGCTGATCGTTGGCGGTGTCGTCGGCGCGCAATTTGGCGCAAGAGCGGGACGTCATGTCAAAGCCGAAGAATTACGCATCGCGCTGGCGTTAATGGTGCTGATTGTCTGCGCCAAGCTGGGATGGGATCTCGTAGCAACACCGAGCGATCTGTTTGCAATTCTGCCGGCACGGGAGGGCGGACATTGATCGCCCAACTCGCCGCCGCCATCCTCATGCTACAGGGCCAACCGGATCTTGAAGCTGAACCCGGACCGCGCGTTGTTGCCGCGCTCAGTCAGGAAGAAGTTGAAATTCGCTCGGACTTTGCCGGCGCGGACATCATACTCTTCGGTGCGGTCACCAACATGCTGGAAACCGATGATCTGGTGGTGGTGGTGCGAGGTCCACAAGCCGATTTGCGCGTCATGCGCAAAGAGCGCACTTTCGGAATCTGGATCAATCGAGCCCCGGTCCATTTTGAGGATGTGCCCAATTATTATTCCGTCGCCTCTACCCGTCCTCTGCAGGACGTTGGCGGGTTTTCATCGCTTCGCCGCGAAGGTATCGGTCTGGAACATTTGCGTCTGAACGCACCCGAAAGTGAACGAACGGAAGTCCGTCTCGGCGTAGAGGTGACCGTCAACGATATCGGCGAAGACATCATCGAATACCGCGAAGCGATCAGCCGAAATCGCCAGCGCGATGCCCTGTTCGCGGAGACGGCGGCGGGCGTTCAGATTCTTGAAGGTGGATTATTCCGCGCCACGGTCGCTCTGCCGCCGGCCACGCCGGTGGGCGATTATACAGCTGACGTCTATCTGTTTCGCGATGGCCGAGCCGTGGCGTCCGGCAGTGTCGCGCTTGAAGTCCACAAGGCCGGAATGGAGAGGCTCGTCTATAACTTCGCCCACGAACACGGGTGGCTTTATGGTCTGGTGTCTATCGCACTCGCGCTTCTGTTTGGCTGGAGTGCAGCGGCAATATTCAGCAGGAGATAGTCAGCCAGAAATTCTTTTCGCCGGGATCGGATAGACCGCATCGCGGCCCATGACCCAGGCATCGGGGCAACGCCCGAAAACAGAGGTGATTGCCTCATCTCGCACAGATAGGCCTCCGGCATACGCCCCGAAAGCGGGCAAGATCATGCGCGCGCCATCGGTGGCAAAACACCTCAGCCGCCGTCCGCGTCCTGCCACTTTTGCCGCCGGATGCAAATGTCCGCAAATCTCGCCCGGCGCATCCCCAACCAACGGCTCATGGCGCAGCGTTAATCCGCCCAGCGCCATTTCGGGCAGTGTGCGCCCACCAAATCGTGCGGGCGGTTCCGGATCGTGATTGCCCTCAATCCAGATCCAGTCGCCAACGGAACGCACCAGCCCGGCCAACGTCTCTGCATCATCATCGTGTATTCGATTGTCCGCGCCGAGATCATGAAAGCTGTCGCCCAACGCGATCACCATTTCAGCCCGCGTTTCTGACACGGCCGATGCCAGCCGCGCGATTGTCTTGCGGGTATCATATGGCGGCAGGAGCTGTCCGCCCGCCGCATAGGCCGAACCTTTTTCAAAATGCAGGTCGGCGACCAGGAGCGCTGAGAATTTCGGCACAAAGAGCGCGCCAGACAGGTGCGGCTCGACCGTCACGGCGTTGACGAGACATCCCGCCAATTCATGTTTTCGGGCAATATCAGTCATTCGTCATTGCCTCCCTGACCAGATCATCTGCCGCATCCGCCAGAATGCTTTCCTGCGCTTCGCCATAAACCGGTTCGCGCCCGATCTCGAGCATCACCGGCACGGCGAGCGGTGAGACCCCTGACAAATCGATACTGTGTATATTGCCCTTCACGCGCGCCAACGCATCGCCGAGCCTC
>Ga0316204_10007134_pt1 | contig 16611 bp, 14 predicted proteins | sample 6monrhotite_MG_2_FD_205661 | JGI IMG/M metagenome (GOLD analysis project Ga0316204, IMG submission 205661) | Microbial mat bacterial communities from mineral coupon in-situ incubated in ocean water Damariscotta River, Maine, United States -... | ecosystem: Environmental > Aquatic > Marine >... | reverse complement strand
ATCAGATAATATTTGTTGCACTTTATCAAACTCTTTTTCTAGTATTCCTTTTAAAAACAAGGGTTCAAGAGTAGTAATTTGTGTTCGGTTTATTATGCTTTTTGGTAAAATATCTTGAGCAGCATTCCGCACAAATTGTTTTCGATTATCTATATTGCCTAACACCCATGCAGGAAAGTCCATTAAAAATTCTACAACCCTTCGGTCTCTAAATGGGTGACGCACAAATATATTATGTTTAAAGGCATGTTCGTTGTCTAGCCAATTAGATTGTGCTGTAGATATGCCATAGACTAAATCATATTGTTGAGGATGTGGATGAGAAAACTTACTGTATTTTTTTGTGATATCGCTTAATTCATTGGCTGCACTTTTACTCAACCATTTTGCAGAATATTTAATTTTGCTAGAAAATTTTGCAGGTGATATCTGTCGCAATCCAGTCATTAATCCATGTTTTATTAAGGTTTTATAAATGGATTTTACCGCTGTAAATGGTTTGTTTTTAACTTGATCAACCAACCAATAAATATATCCGATATACAGATGGTCAGCAAATGTGCCAGATAATAGAATTTTGAGTTGTTGGTTTTGTGCTTGCTGATAAATCACCGATTTTAAATGTCTATACGGGTTGTTTATCGGTGAGTTTAAACTCACATACCAAGGAGATTTTAATGGCCAATGAGACTCGCCAGCAAATGTATGCATATCATATCCTTGTTTGCGCATGGTATCAAGCCAGATGGATTCATTGGCACTTGGCATGTTTGGAAAAACATAAGAAAAGGCTTTAACTTGTTTGTCAGCTTTTTTACAGTTAGCCGCTACAAATGTTGAATCCATACCACCACTCATCATGATGCCAACATTTTTTTGCCCCTGGGATTGAAAAGTGATGGCCGTTTGCATGATAGATTTAAATTGTTCAGATATGATTTTAGTACATTTAATCTTTGGGTTGATTGTCTGCTTTGGAAAATAATAGCGGTTAACATTTTGATCATTCGGTGTAACAATTAGACAATGGCCTGGATTGAGTTGTTTGATGTTTTTAAAAAAACTTCCGTTGTTTTGTGGTTTGCTTAAGGCAAAATAATGCAGAACGCGTTGGTGATTAATTGTGTTGTCATGATTAATGAGTGCTTGAGGTAAATCAGAAATTGAAAGCGTTTGATTGGCTGTCATGTAATGAACCGCGAAATCACCTAAGGCATCGTTGGCTATGGTATATTTGTGTTCGTTTTTATTGTAATGTATGACAATGAAAGAACCATAACAATCATTTAATCCTGTGACACCTTGTCTAGACAATATACCTGAAATAAATTGCGCTGGACTGTTTTGATTGCATTCTTGATCTAAAAAGCCATAAAAAATAGTTATGGATTTTGTGTCTTCAACATGTGAAATAAGTTCTGTAGAATGTGTGGTGAATTCAATAGACCTAGGGTTATTATCAACCTGCCATTGTTTGATTAATTGTCTATTGGAATTCAGTAACTTTAGCAATCAATCCACTATCATTTTTGTGTTGTTAAACCCACGGTTATGCACTTTTTGAATAATATCTATAATATTCAAATCCTCAGTTAATGGACCGATTCGAACACGAAATAATGGAGAACTGGCCATTGTTGTCGTGACGTGTACAGGCAATAATGTGATGTTGCTGAGTTCACTGGCAATGTTTAATGCATGTTTTTGTTGTGAGAATGCGCCCACTTGTAGAAACTTCATGCCCTCTTGTTTTGGTGGGGTGTTAGCGGTTTGAGGTGTTTCATCTTTTTGATCAGAAGGGTGAAGCAATTTAATGTGAACATTGGCCAAACCTTTTTTATCGTAATCCAATGCTTTGGCAGCTGCCCACGATAAATCTATGATCCGTTTACTCTTAAACGGACCTCGATCATTTACCCTGACGACGACTTTTTTATTGTTCTCGAGATTGGTGACTTCTACATAGCTGGGCAATGGCAAGGTTCTGTGCGCAGCGGTAAACTTATACATGTCAAAAATTTCCATATTGGAAGTTGTGTGTCCATGGAATTTTTTCCCATACCAAGAAGCAGTACCAGTTTGTTCAAAGTCTTTTTTGGTGTCAGCCAAATAATAGGTTTTACCAAATACAACATAGGGAGAGTGGTTACCATAACGACTTTTGGGTTCTAGCTGTATGTTCCATTGTTCTAAGGTAGTGACATCAAAATCTGGCGAATCGGGTGCCAAATCCTGTTCAATGGCATATCTGCCTTCATTGGTTATTGGAGTTCGTTTAACCTGTTTTTTTTCTGCACATGCATTCAAAAAAAGTACTGTAATGAATAATAGTATTAAAGATTTAAACATCATAACTTTGTTATTTTTTTGCGTTGTTTTTATGACTAGACAAAATTTCTAATGATAATTGGTACACAGCCATGGCATACATTTCACTGTGGTTGTAACGGGTTATAACATAAAAGTTATGCATGCCAAACCAGTATTCCATGCTGTTTTTTTGTTGTAGTTGAGTCAAACTAACCATGTCATTTTCATTGAGTTTTTGTTTGGTTTTATATCCCATGTCGTTGAGTTGCTTAACTGTCAGTGATGGCTTTAAAGCTTGCTTTTTCAACTTTGTAAACTTTGTATCAGTATGCCCCATATGAACAACAGGCTGATCTTTTTTCCAACCATGGGCTTTAAAGTAATTGGCGACACTGGCAATGGCATCACCTATGTTGTTGAGTAAATCACGGCTGCCATCTTTGTCATGATCAAGCGAATACATCAAGTAAGAACTGGGCATAAATTGTCCATAACCCATGGCGCCAGCATATGAACCTTTGGTTTCTAATGCAGAGATATTTTCTTTTTCAGCCAAGACCAAAAATTTGGCCAACTCTTTGGTAAAAAATGGGGACCTTTTAGGGTAATCAAATGCCAAAGTATATAGAGCATCTAAAACGCGATAACTTCCCATGTTACCACCATAATTGGTTTCAACACCAATGATGGCTACAATAATTTCGATTGGGACACCTGAATCTTTACTGACTTTTTCAAGTATCGCTTTGTGTTCATTCCAAAATACCACACCGGCATCAATTCTTTTTTGTTTAAGGAAAATATTTCTGTATTCGTGCCATTGTTTTTTCTTCTCTGCTGGACGGTTCATGGCATCGATGATACTTTGTTGGCGTTGTGCTTGATTGATGATTGCTCGTACAGATTGTTCGTTTAAATTATTCTCTTTTGCAGTCTTAATGATAAATTCATCAACAGTTTTTTGGTTAACTTTTGCAAATGATAGAACACTGATAAATGGTAATAACAATAATAATTTTTTCATGATTTTAATAATTTCCTATGGTTGTAAACAGACATTATCATGCCAAGTGATGCCATTATTGTCAGAATGGATGTTCCACCATAACTGACCAATGGCAATGGTACACCAACTACTGGTAACAAACCACTTATCATACCAGCATTGATAAATACATAGACAAAAAATGTGAGGGTTAGTGCCCCAGCAAATAAACGATTAAATGTATCCTTGGCTTGAAATGCAATATATAGGCCTCTGAATATTATGGCCAGATAAATTAATAATAAAATAACGACACCAATCAATCCAAACTCTTCAGCCAATACTGATAAGATAAAATCAGTAGAATGTTCGGGTAAAAAGTCTAATTGTGTTTGGCTTCCATTTTGCCAACCTTTGCCAAATAATCCGCCAGAACCAATGGCAATTTTAGATTGAATGATATTCCAGCTAGAACCCAATGAATCATTTTCAGGATTTAAAAATGTCATGACTCTGCGTTTTTGATAAGCACTTAAAGAATAGTGCCAAAGTATCGGAGCGGCTGTTGCTACAGTCGCTATGCCAGAAACAATGTATTTCCATGATAATCCAGCTAAAAACAACACAAATATGCCACTGACTCCAACCATGATTGAAGTGCCCAGATCTGGTTGTTTGTATATTAATACAACTGGCACTAGTAACATTACAATACTGATGAGAATTGATTTGAAATCTGGCGGCAACACCCTATATCGATAAAACCAAGCAAGAACCAATGGAATGGTTAATTTAGCCAATTCTGATGGTTGGAATCGTATGCCAATTTTCAGCCACCGTTGTGCACCTTTGGATTCATATCCAAATATCAGTACTGCAATCAGTAACATCACTGTGATAATATATAGCCAAGGCGCAATCCCTGATAATTTTTCTGGTTTTAATTGGGCTAAAAACAACATCGCAACTATGCCAAGCGCCATTCTGATCATTTGTTGCTTAACCAAAACCCAACCACCAGCAGAATATAACACCAATAGTCCATAACACATTAATAAGACAATGAGACTTAATAGCCACCAATCTACATAATGGCGTTTGTTATGAAAATTGTGTTGGCTTTGGATCATTTTTTTCCTGGTTGATTCATTTTTAATATATCACTTAAGTATTTTTCTATCACAATGCCTGCTATCGGCGCGGCTGTGCCAGAACCACTTGATCCATGTTCAGCAACAACAACAACCGCAATCTTTGGGTCATTTGCAGGGGCAAAAGAGATAAATAATGCATGGTTGCGCAAGTGTTTGGGTGTTTCAATGTTTTTATTGTATACATCTTCTTCTTTTTTACCATAGACTTGTGAAGTTCCACTCTTTCCAGCAATCAAATAATTGGGGTTTCGTATGGTCCTTGCAGAGCCTTTTGCGCTATGTACAACATCGATCATGCCTTGGTGTATTGTGCTCCAATATTGTTCTTCTATGTCGAGAAATATTTGTTTTTCTATAATTTCGTCTTTTTTTATTAAATGGGGTTGTACGAACAATCCCTTATTGGCCAAGATGCTTAATGATGTGGCCAGTTGGATGGGAGTGTTAACGAAATACCCTTGACCAATGCCTGTTATGACTGTTTCCCCAGGATACCAAATAGTGCCTTTTTTGTCCTTTTTCCATTTACGGGATGGTAACAATCCGCGCATTTCACCCAAAATCTCAATATTCGATAGTTCTCCAAATTTAAAATGAATCAGAAAATCATGAATTCTATCAATACCTAATTTAATGGCCAAATCATAATAAAACGTATTCACTGATTGGGCCAATGATTGTGTAATGTTTATATTTCCATGCCCACCCTCTTTCCAGTCATGATATTTTCTGTCTTTATTGGGCAATTGGAAATAACCCTTTGAGAACATTTTATAATTAATGCCAATAACATTGTTATACAAACCAGCTAAAGCGATATAAGGTTTGATAGTTGATCCTGGTTCATAACCCCCTTTAATGCTGCGATTGAAAAGTGGCTTTTCGATTGAATTAATCAAAGAAGAATATTTGACCTGTGATATGCCATTTACAAAATCATTGGGATCAAATCCTGGTTTTGATACCATTGCTAAAATCTCTCCATTCTTTGGGTCAATGGCGATAACAGAACCTGTTAACTCACCTAAAGCCTGGTAAGCTGTTTTTTGTAGATCAATATCAATGGTCAGTGTTATGTCATTTCCACTTACGGGTGAGATCTGTTCTATTGATTCAAGCACTCTTCCTTGGGCGTTTGATTCAACTATCAGTGTGCCAGGTTGGCCATGTAGAGATTTTTCATGGTATTTTTCTAAGCCCCTTTTGCCCGTATACTCTGTTCCCATATATCGGTTTTTATCCAAGCGTTTATTGTCAGCATCATTTATTCTACCTACGTAACCGACAATGTGCGCTAATATATTGGTGTATTTATAATGCCTGATTAAATATGGGATGGCATCAAAACCACTAAATGTGTGCTTTCTCACAATGAATGATGACAATTCAGTTTCCGTCAATTTTGGTTTTACGATTATGGGTTTAAATGCAGGATTGTTCTCAACTTGTAATAATAACGTTTCGATGTCATTATCATCAAGTTTGACTAGGGGTTTTAATTCATCCAGCTTTGTTTTTAAATCTAAAACTTTTTCAGGTATAAATTGAAGCCTATATGTAGGTAAATTATCAACGAGGAGTTTACCGTTTCTATCATATATAAAGCCTCTGGCAGGCGGTAACGATGTGGTTTTAATGCGGTTTTTTTCTGAATTGAAAAGTAAAGTTTCGTGTTGTATAACTTGCAAATAAAAGAAACGAAATATAATAATACTTATGGCAATAAGAACAATGATGACAGAATAAAATATCCTGTTATTGAATATTCTGGTTTCAATTTGGGCATTTTTTATTTGTTTATTACCATGATTCATTAAAATTTCTGACGCAATTTATCAAGCGTATATTTAAACCATGGCCACATTAGAATTGATGTGATCACTGGCCATAAATTGATATTAAATCCATTGCCACTGCTGGCAATCCAATCAATGACTGTTCGAATAAATGCATCATTAAGTAATAATGCACCAATCATTAATGCCAATTGCCAAAATGAGGTCATTTTCAATCGTCGGTGTATTTTACTGATTAAAAATACCATGGCCACCATAGAGAACCCGTGTTTGCCAAATAAACTTCCATATAATACATCAAGCAATATGCTGTAGAAAAAAGCAGTAAATAACCCGCATTTTCTTGGTGATTCGATACTCCAATAAATAATTGCTAAAGCCAGCCAATAAGGTTGAAGGGTTTTAAACCAACCTTGCCAAGGAATAAGCATCAATAATATACAAAATATGATACTGGCATGGATGAGTTTGGTTGAATAATTTTTCATTGCTCATCAACCTTAGGCTCATCTGATTTTGGTGTGTCTTCTGGACTTGAAGTTGTAACATTGTTGTTAATTAATGGAGGTTCTGTTTTCTGGTTTTGTTGATCCTCAGACCAAACCAATAGCACCTGTTTGAGTAAATTTAAATCAGCACTGGGTTCGGCTTCTGCTTGTCTAAATGAACGGTCTTCAGAATCTATAATATTATTTATGGTGGCTACTTTTAGTCCGCGAGGGAAAACACCACCAAAGCCAGATGTAATGAGAATGTCTCCCATTTTTACATCAGCGCTTTGAGGGATGGCTGGTAAAGACAATGTATTGAGATCCCCTGTGCCGTAAATATAACTGCGAATACCTGTGCGTAAAAATTCAACAGGGACAGCATGATTCTTATTGGTAAGTAATATCACATGGGCTGTTTCAATATCAACCTTATACACTTGTCCTGCCACACCATTTAAATCTAATACAGTTTGGCCGATAAATACACCTTGGTTGGCACCTTGATTGATAATAAAATGGTGGTCATTTTCACCTGTGTTTATGTTAATCAAAAATGCAACAGTTGTCTCTAATGGCAATTGTTGTTTTGCTTTCAGTAATTGGCGTAATTCTTTGTTTTGTTGTGAGACAACTTCAAGCCGCAATAAATCTATCTGGGCTTGAGACAGTTGTTGTTTAAGTTTGACATTTTCGCTTAATAATTCAAATCTATTTGATGCAGTTGAGGTTAAAAACTCATAGGCATTTTGTGGTAACTCAATGACCTTAACCAATGGGTAGGTTAAGGTTGATATTGCGCTTCGAATTGGAGTGGCAATCTTTGCTGAATAATCCATTACCATTAATGAAACACAAATTATTTCGAGAAATAGAAAACGAAGTACATTATTCTGGATTAATGATGATTCGTTTTTTGGGCTCCACATGTGACTATAATTGTCCTAGGCTATAGGTCCTTATCTGCGTGTAAAGGTAAAGAAATCTGACCCTTGTTCATGAATGATTTCTAGGGCTTTTCCACCACCACGTGCCACACAAGTCAGTGGATCTTCAGCAATTAAAACGGGTAAACCTGTTTCTTCCATTAATAACTTATCTAAATCTTTCAATAATGCACCACCGCCAGTCAAGACTATGCCTTGTTCAGCAACATCAGCACATAACTCTGGAGGTGTTTGCTCTAAAGCAGTTTTAACAGCTGAAACGATTCCAGCCAATGGTTCATGTAAGGCTTCAAGAATTTCATTGTTATTAATTGAAAACATTCTAGGTACGCCTTCTGCTAGGTTTCTACCAGTAATTTCAATGGTCTTAACTTCTGTTGATGGGTAAGCACAACCAATCTCTTGTTTAATTCTTTCTGCTGTTGTTTCGCCAATTAAGGTACCGTAACTGCGACGAACATATGAAATAATGGCTTCATCAAACTTATCGCCACCAATTTTTACTGAGGCAGCATAGACTATTCCATTGAGAGACAAAACAGCCACTTCTGAAGTACCGCCACCGATGTCTAAAACCATTGAGCCACGGGCTTCATGAATAGGAATTCCTGCTCCTATTGCAGCTGCCATTGGTTCTTCAATTAAATAGACATCTGATGCACCTGCTTCATCAGCAGATTCTTGAATGGCTTTGCGCTCAACCTGAGTAGAACCACAAGGCACGCAAATCAGGACTCGAGAGCTGGGTTTTAACCAGCGATTTGAGTGAACTTTGCGAATAAAATGTTGTAACATGGCTGAAGTCATTTCGAAATCTGCAATGACGCCATCTTTCAGTGGGCGTATAGTCATGATGTGGCCTGGTGTTCTGCCTAGCATCATTTTTGCATCCATCCCAACTGATGCGATATCTTTGGGGCCACCTATGCCACGGTCCATGCGAACAGCGACCACAGATGGTTCGTTCAATACAATACCATGATCTTTCATATAAATCAGAGTATTGGCGGTTCCTAAATCGATTGATAAGTCATTTGAAAAAAGGCTTCTAAATTTTTTAAACATATTGTATAAATTGTATGGTTTGTGTTGGAAAAATGGAATAATGTCGCACCATTCGTTAAAATGATGCCAATCGCTAATTATATATTATTTAGAGTATATTTATGTTAATAAATCGTAAAGAAGTTGAACAAATTGCAGTTCTTGCCAAACTATCGGTAAGCGAAGATGAAATAGACGCCATTGCAGCCTCAATGGACTCTGTTGTTGAGATGATAAACCACATCAATGAAGCCGATACAAAAGCAATAAAGCCTATGGCCAATCCTATGGATGCTGTACAACGGTTAAGGACAGATGTTGTGACTGAAAAGTCAAATAAAGATACTCTGTTATCATTATCTTCACAAGTCGATGAAGATTATTATTTGGTTCCGACGGTAGTTGAATAACATGGAGTTTAAAGGCATCAAGCAAACGGCAAAAGCATTAGCCAACAAAGACATTTCCGTACAAGAATTACATGACATGTATTTGCAACGGCAAAAAAAGCATGCGGGTGATTTAAACTGCTTTATCAATGACACCCCAGAAATAGCAAAAAATCAAATTCAAATTGCTCAAAAACGCATCAATGATAATCATGCCAGTTTGTTGACTGGTATTCCTTTGGTCCACAAAGATTTATTTTGTACGCAAGATATTCACACCACATGTGGTTCACGCATGTTAGAAAATTTTGTGGCACCCTATGATGCGACCATAGTGAAAAACCTCAGTGATGCAGGAACAGTTACTATGGCGAAAGCGAATATGGATGAATTCGCTATGGGTTCTTCGAATGAAAACTCTTACTTCGGTGCAGTTAAAAACGCATGGAACCATAACCGAGTCCCGGGCGGATCATCTGGTGGCTCAGCTGTGGCAGTTGCAGCAGGTTTGGTTCCCATAGCAACTGGCAGTGATACTGGGGGTTCGATTAGGCAACCTGCTGCCTTGTGTGGTGTGACAGGTATCAAGCCAACATATGGACGTGCATCTCGATATGGAATGGTGGCTTTCGCATCTAGTTTAGATCAAGCCGGAGTTTTTGCACGCAGTGCTCAGGACTGTGCCTATGTATTATCTGAAATGTGTGGATTTGATAACAAGGATTCTACTTCTGCACAAGTTGAGAAAGAAAACTTTAGTGTTAGTTTAGGGCAATCAATTAAAGGCCTAAAAGTGGGAATTATTCCAGAATGGATGGATAGTTTGCCTGAGTCAATTAAATTAAAAACAGAAAAGTCGATTCAAAAATTGGTAGATTTGGGAGTAGAATTAGTTGAAATCAAATTGCCAACAGCACATTTGGCAGTATCTGCTTATTACGTGATTGCTCCTGCAGAATGTTCATCAAACTTATCAAGGTTTGATGGAGTTCGCTATGGACATAAATGTGATAACCCAAAAGATCTCAATGACTTGTATGTGCGTTCCAGGACCGAAGGATTTGGTGAAGAAGTCAAACGCAGGATTATGGTAGGTACTTGGGCATTATCCGCCGGATTTTATGATGCTTACTATAGAAAAGCGCAAAAAATCAGACGTTTAATTTCAGAAGATTTCGCGACAGCATTTGAAAAGGTAGACATTATTGCGGGCCCAGTTGCCCCTGAAGTGGCTTTTGAATTTAACGCCAAAAAAGATCCAGTGAGCATGTATAAAGAAGACATTTATACCATTCCATCGTCTTTAGCAGGCCTTCCTTGTTTGTCAATGCCCATTGGTTTGGTAGATGGTTTGCCAGTCGGCTTACAGTTGATTGGTAACAAACTTCAAGAAGCCAAAATTTTAAATGTGGCGCACCAATACCAGCAAGATACTACATTCCACAAATTGGTTGCGGAGGGTTACTATGAGTGATATTCAATGGGAAACGGTTATCGGTTTAGAAATTCACACGCAATTAAAAACCAAAAGCAAATTATTTGCTGGTACTGATACCACATATGGCGCCTCGCCCAATTCTCAAGTCAGTTTACTAGAAGCCGCTGTCCCTGGCACATTGCCTGTTTTTAATGAGAAGGTATTGCGTTATGCCATTCGTTTTGGATTGGCAGTTGGAGCAAAAGTAATAGCCAAAGAATCACGCTTTGACCGCAAAAACTATTTTTATCCAGATTCTCCAAAAGGCTATCAAATTACACAGTTAAACCACCCAATTGTAGAACATGGATTGTTAGCCATCCAAGGCGATGATGGCAAACAAAAAAAAATCCGCATCAATAGGGCTCATATTGAAGAAGATGCAGGAAAATCTGTTCATGATAAATATGCTGAATTTTCTGGTATTGATTTAAACCGATGTGGTACGCCACTCATTGAAATTGTCTCAGAACCGGATTTGTCCTCTGCAAAAGAGGCGGTGGCCTATATGAAGGAGATCCATACAATAGTGACTCACTTAGGCATTTGTGATGGAAACATGCAAGAAGGTTCATTTCGTTGTGATGCCAATGTATCGATTCGCCCCAAAGGCCAACAAAGATTGGGGACCAGGACAGAGCTTAAAAATATCAATTCTTTTAGGTTTGTTGAAAAAGCCATAAACTTAGAGGTCAAACGCCAAATTAAGGTGATTGAATCTGGTCAAAAAGTGGTTCAAGAAACCCGTTTATATGATGCAGACAAACATGAAACACGTTCTATGCGCAGTAAAGAAGAGGCCAATGATTATAGGTATTTTCCAGATCCGGATTTACTACCTGTACACATAGATCAAGCCTACATTGACAATGAGAAGCAATTTATACCTGAGTTCCCAGCTGCAAAAATTCAAAGATATGTTAAAGACTTAGGAATAAAAACCGATGATGCCAATACCATTGCAAATGACAAAGAGTTGTCTTTGTTTTTTGATGACACAGTGGTTTTATTAAAACAAGCCAAAGCCATATCTGTCGCCAATATATTGTTAGGGGAGTACAGTGCTTTGTTAAAAGCCAAAGATACAGGTTTTGAGTCTCAACCCATCAAAGCAAGTCAACTATCAGGTTTGTTAGATGAGTTGGCTTTAGGAAATATATCACATAAAATCTCCAAAGTTGTTCTTGAAAAACTCTGGGACAGTGATTTAACAGCAACAACAATTATTAAACAAGAAGGCTTGGCTCAAGTTTCAGATTCATCAGAACTTGAAGCCATCGTCAAAGACTTAATTAGCAAAAATCAATCACAATTCCAAGAATACAAAGAAGGCAATATGAAAATGTTTAATTTTTTTGTTGGCCAAGTGATGAAGGGCACCAAGGGCAGGGCAAATCCTACTCAAGTGAAATCAATTTTAGAAAAATTATAGGACAAAAATAGAATGAGTAAAGCTTTAATATGTGGCTCTTTAGCCTATGATACAATAATGGTCTTTGAAGACCACTTTGTTAATCATATCTTACCAAATCAAATTCATAAACTGAATGTTTCATTTTTTGTGCCATCAATGCGCAGAGAATTTGGTGGTGTGGCGGGTAACATTGCCTATAATCTTAAATTGATGGGCGGTGAGCCTGTCCCAATGGGAACAGTAGGCCAAGATTTTGTTCCTTATGCCCAACATCTTCAAGAATTGGATATTTCATTGGAAGGTGTTTTGTATAAAGATGACATGTTTACTCCACAAGCGTTCATTACAACAGATAAAGATAACAATCAAATTACTGCCTTTCATCCAGGTGCTATGAGTTTGTCGCATGAATGTAAAGTATCTGAACATGCTGATGTAAGTATTGGGATTGTGGGCCCTGATGGTAGAGAAGGCATGATCACCCATGCCAAAGGTTTTGTTAATAATAACATCCCATTTATTTTCGATCCAGGTCAAGCCATGCCATTATTCGATGGTGAAGATTTAAAAAGCTTTATTAATCAAGCGACTTGGATGGCAGTAAACGATTACGAATATGAGTTAGTATGTGAAAGAACAGGTTGGGATGCCCGAGAAATAGCGACACATCTAAAAGCTTTGATTGTTACACGTGGAGAAAAAGGCTCAGAAATTTATACAGATGGCACTGTCTATCATATTCCTGTTGTAGAAGCCAAAAGCATAAAAGACCCAACGGGTTGTGGTGATGCATACCGTGCTGGATTGTTGTTTGGATTAACCAAGGATTTGGATATGCAAACAACTGGCAGAATTGCATCATTATTGGGAAGTATAAAAATTGCACATGCAGGAACCCAGAACCACAGTTTTAGCAGAGATGAATTTGATGATTTATTTGAAAAGGAATTCGGGTATAGATTTTAATAGTTGATAGAGAAAGTTGTGTAATACTTTCACATAAAAGAAAAAAGCCTTTTATCTTGAGATAAAAGGCTTTTTTTTGATTCAATGAAATCAATGGCTAGATCAGATTAATTACCTGTTCTGGCATCTCTTATTTCTTGTTGATTGTTTTTGCGTTCTTCCTTTTGAGCTGCAACGCTTCTACAGGTTTTAACAGGCATATTTGAGCCCATTTTTTTCTTTGTTGTACAGATTAATTTATCATCAGATTTTTGGCTGACTTGATCGGTTTTTTTGTTTCCACAACTCGCCAATGCTATGGCGATAACTATTAAAAGTAATGTTTTTTTCATTTTGGTTCCTATTGACGTTTATTTTGGTACGGAGCATACTAAAAGGATATGTCTAATATCGCAAGCGGATAGCATTAAATTCATACAAATAAAATTCATTCTGTTCATTTAGTTGTAATTTTTAAGCCTTTTTGAAAGAATGAAGTCAGTTTAAATATTAAAAGATCGTTAAGATTTTAATCTTAACAATGATCAAAGAAGAAAATTATGATTGATGTAGATGGTTATCGCCCGAATGTGGGCATCATCTTGCTCGATAATAATGGTAAAGTTTTTTTTGCAAAAAGGTATCAAGATAACGGATGGCAGTTTCCTCAAGGTGGAATAAACACTGATGAGACTAATGAAGAAGCCATGTACCGTGAATTATATGAAGAAATCGGATTAAAACCTGAACATGTAGAACTGCTGGGATCAACCCCTGGGTGGTTGCGATATAAGTTACCTAAAAAGTTTCAAAGAAAACACTCAAAGCCATTGTGTATTGGGCAAAAGCAAGTCTGGTTCTTACTAAAGTTTATTGGTAAAGAATCTCACCTCTCCTTGAATCACACAGATTCACCGGAGTTTGATGATTGGAAATGGGTTAACTTTTGGTACCCTGTTAAAAAGGTTGTGAGGTTTAAAAAGGGCGTGTACATAAAAGCGCTTAAGCTGCTTGAACCTTTAACATAAACACTTATGAATTTGTTATTTTGCTAAACAATATCTAGCTTAGCAAATTTTGCTGCCAAAATTTTGGTGCCATGTTGCTGGAACTCGACCATAATTTGTGTGTAGTCTCCTTGTCCAGATAACTCAATAATTGTGCCTTCACCGAATATCTTGTGTGAAACTAAAATACCTGGTGAGTATTGTGCAAATGGAGAGGTTTCTTGATTGGAAAACATTGTGTTGCGAGGAGTTGTAAATATATTTCCTTGGATTTGATGAACCAAATCTTGAGGGACTTCTCGTAAAAATCGAGAGGGAGCACACCCTTGGGTTCTGCCTCTTATTCTTCTCGATGTGGCATATGTCATGAACAACTGTTTTTCAGCCCGAGTTATCCCAACATAACATAAGCGTCTTTCTTCTTGTAGTTTTTCAGGGTCATCCATAGAGTTTTGGTGTGGGAATAAACCTTGTTCTAAGCCAACAAGAAAAACATATGGAAATTCTAAACCTTTGGCAGAATGTAATGTCATTAATTGAACACAAGGCACATCTTTATCACTGCTGCGTTCACCTGCTTCTAATGATACTTGGGCTAAAAATGATGCCAGTGCCGTCATGCCAATTTGATCGTCTTCTTCAGATTTGACAAAAGTTTCAGCAGCATTTAACAACTCATCTAAATTTTCTAAACGGGTTAAAGCTTTTTCTGGAGGTTCTTTTTGATAATGATCACGCAGTCCAGTGCGTTCAATAACATCATCAAACAGTGGGTTTAAGTCTTCTTTGTCATGGTTGTGATCAAATTCATCAATCATATTGACAAAGGCAGCCACAGATGTCGAGGCTCTGGCACTGAGGACTTTGTTGTTAATGCAAATATTTAATGCATCCCACAAACTCACCTGATTGATTTGTGCGCAATTTCGGATTTGATTAATGGTTTTTGCGCCAAGTCCGCGAGTGGGTGTATTAATAATTCTTTCGAAACCAACATCATCGTGTCGGTTATTAATGAGGCGAACATAAGCCAATACATCTTTGATTTCCATGCGTTCAAAAAATCGTAGTCCGCCATAGACTTTGTAATCAATACTGTGTTTGAGCAAGTTTTCCTCAAGTAATCGAGATTGCATATTTGAGCGGTACAAAATAGCCATTTGATCGCCATCAATGCCAGAATCAAGCAGTTTTTCTATTTCTTCAGCAACAAAGGCAGACTCATCGTATTCAGAATAAGCACCATAATATTGAATGAGTTCGCCTTCTGATTGCTCAGACCACAAATCTTTGCCTAATCTTTTGGCATTGTTTTTAATCACAGCATTGGCTGCTTTTAATATGTTATTGGTTGAACGGTAATTTTGTTCTAATTTGTATTGTGTTACATTGGCATAAACATCTTTAAATCCAATAATATGATCAATTTTTGCACCACGCCAAGCATAGATTGATTGATCATCATCACCCACAACCATCACCCTATTTTTGGCGCCAGCTAATAGACGTATAAATGCCGATTGTATTTCATTGGTGTCTTGAAACTCATCAACCAAAATGGCACCAAAACGTCCTTGGTAGTGTTCTAATAATGGAGGATGATTCAATAACAGTTGATGTGTTCGCAATAACATTTCTGCAAAATCAACCAATCCGCCTCTGAGGCAATGGTCATCGTAATGTTGGTAAATTTGTATCAGAGTTGATGAATTGTCATCACCAAAGTCTTCAATTTCATTGGCACGAATGCCATCATTTTTCTTGTCGTTTATAAAGCCTTGTACAGAGCGTGGAATCCATTGTTTTTCATCCAACTCTAAATCTGAAATAACCCGTCGAATTAACCGGTACTGATCTTCAGAATCCAAAATCTGAAAGTTTTTTGGCAATCCAGCTTCTTTGTGGTGCATGGTTAATAATCGCAATGCGATTGAATGAAATGTACCAATCCACATGCCATTGGCAGGTTTATCCAGCAATTCAGCCACACGGTTGCGCATTTCTGCTGCAGCTTTGTTGGTAAATGTTAAAGCCAGAATTGAATATGGAGAAACACCTTCTGCTGCCAATAACCAAGCGATACGATAAACCAAAACCCGTGTTTTACCACTACCTGCCCCAGCCAATACCAACGAATGTTGTGAATCAGTAGTCACAGCAGCAGTTTGTGCTTCGTTGAGGTTAATCAGTAATTTGTGGGTGCTGAGCATTGATTATGGGTAATTCATTATTAATGTTTAATTATAATGGATTTAAACACTTTATTACCATGAAGGACATGAAGTTAATGAAGAAAAGCAATGCAATGATTACCAGTTTACGATTAGTACTGGAAATCAACACTTATAGTTATGAGAATGGTGCTTGATTTATAAAAGTTGAATGTAAAGCCTGTTTAATTCATTATTGATTAAAAGTTTTAATAAAGGTTAAATGAAATCATGAGTGATTTATTCTTCAATAGTTTATATGTAACTTTCAGCGTTATTGTTAGCCTTACTTTTTGGGTTTATGATTCAAATAAGGGATGGTACAGGTTGATAGCATCTATACATTCAATAATGCTTTTATTGACTTTGATTGTTGCCTTGTATTTTGGCTTGGGGCTGAAAATGTATAACACTCTTTTTTTAACCTATACCTACTATACTATGT
>Ga0316204_10007133_pt1 | contig 16612 bp, 14 predicted proteins | sample 6monrhotite_MG_2_FD_205661 | JGI IMG/M metagenome (GOLD analysis project Ga0316204, IMG submission 205661) | Microbial mat bacterial communities from mineral coupon in-situ incubated in ocean water Damariscotta River, Maine, United States -... | ecosystem: Environmental > Aquatic > Marine >... | reverse complement strand
TAGCGACAGCGACAGCGATAGCGATAGCGACAGCGACAGCGACAGCGATAGCGATAGCGACAGCGATAGCGACAGCGATAGCGACGGTGATGGCGACAGCGATAGCGACGGTGATGGCGACAGCGACTGATTCTGTCGCTCTGAGTGGATAGACAAAAAAAGAGGCGCCCCGAAGGACGCCTCTTTCCGGAATATTCAGCTGATCGTCAGCTGTTTTCTTCAATCGCCTTCAATACTTTCGGCGGTGACATGGGCAAATTCTCCATGCGCACACCAATGGCATTTTCGATGGCGTTATTAACGGCTGCCATGACCGGCACAATCGAGGTTTCACCGATACCGCGCACCCCGTAAGGGTGGTTGGGATTGGGAACTTCAACAATAACCGTATCGATCATCGGCAAATCCGAAGCGACCGGAATGCGGTAGTCGAGGAAATTTGGATTTTCCAGACGGCCATCCTTGTCGTAGATATATTCTTCGTTCAAGGCCCAGCCGATCCCCTGGGCTGCTGCACCCTGGAACTGACCTTCCACGTATGAAGGGTGAATAGCCTTGCCTGCATCCTGGGCGACTGTCACGCGCAGGATTTTCACTTGTCCGGTTTCCGGATCAACTTCCACATCAACGGCTTCCGTTGCGAGACTTGGTCCTGCCCCGGTTACGTTGGTTTGAACATGACCTGAAATCGGGCCACCGGTAGTTGACGCCTTTTTGGCAATTTCGACAATGGACAGGGGTTCAAATTCACCGGCATTGGTACTGGCGGGACGAGCCTGTCCATTTTCCCAAACCACAGCGTCTTCCGGAATATCCCAGATTTTGGCTGCCCTGGCTTTCATTTCCGTGATGACTTCACGGGCGGCTTCAATCGTTGTCTTGCCGACCGCAAAAGTCGTACGACTACCTGCCGACAGGAAGTTGAAACCCAGTGAACCGGTATCGGCAATCGAGACCCGTACATCTTCAGCCTCAATACCCAGTTCCTCAGCGGCCATCATGGACATGGAGGCACGCGAACCACCAATATCCGGATTGCCGACCAGCAAAGCCACAGTGCCATCTTCATTCAGGTTCATGGTAACACTGGTTTCACCGCCAATGTTGAACCAGAAGCCCGAAGCAACACCGCGGCCCTGATTGGGGCCCAGTGGCACGTTATAGTTCGGATGATCCTTGATCGCCTGAAGGGTTTCCACCATGCCGATGGGGCCAAACACAGGGCCATAAGCAGCACGGGTGCCTTCCTTTGCCGCGTTCTTCATACGCAGATCAATGGGTTCGATTTCCAGCTTTTTCGCCAGTTCGTCCATGGCACTTTCCACGGCAAACGCGATGACCTGGGCACCAGGGGCTCGATAGGCTGCAACCTTTGGCCGGTTGGAAATAACGTCATAGCCAGTGGCCAGAACATTCTCCAGATCATAACAGGCAAAGGCCGTCATGGTTGCCGGACCAACAGGTGCACCCGGAAAAGCGCCTGCCTGGAATGCCAGATCGGCTTTGGCAGCCGTAATGCGACCATCTTTGGTAGCACCCAGTTTCACCGTCATATGACCACCCGACGTCGGCCCGGTCGCCCGGAACACTTCACCGCGATCCATGACCATCTTGACGGGACGATTACTTTTGCGCGACAGGACCATGGCAACAGGTTCGCCATAGACATTGTTTTTGCCACCAAAACCGCCGCCCATTTCACTTGGCGTGACTTTCAATTTGGAGACATCCATGCCGCACAGACGTGCCGTAAAGGAGCGGTACATGAACGGCCCCTGAGTGGTGACCCATAATTCACCTGAGCCATCTTCACTGTAGCTCGCCACACAGGCCTGGGGCTCGATATAGCCCTGATGCACTGGTTTAGTGTGATAGGTCCGCTCGACGATGACTTCAGCCTGTCCAAAACCGGCTTCAACATCACCCTTCTTGATTTTCACAATCTTGGAAACGTTGGAAGGTTTGGTTGGCTTGGGATCTACACCATCTGTGAACAGGGTTTCGTCCAGGATGGGCGCATCGTCTTTCATGGCCTCGTCTGGCTCGATGACGTGCGGCAGAACCTCGTATTTGACTTCGATGAGTTTCAGCGCCTTGCGAGCGATGGTCATGGAGGTCGCAGCAACCGCCGCTACCGGATGACCGTCATAAAGGACTTTCTCTCGCGCCATAACGTTGCGCACAACATGCATGTAGTTGACAGGCAGTTCACCTGCTGCGGCCATTTCGTCGGGCTGTTCCTCAAAATCGTCACGCGTGACAACGGCTTTGACACCCGTCAGGGCTTCCGCTTTGGACGTATCAATAGAGACCAGCACAGCGTGGGCATGGGGGCTGCGCAAGGTTGCGCCATGCAGCATGCCCGGCAGGTTCAGGTCGGCACCATAGCGGGCACGTCCGGTAACCTTGTCGACGCCATCGGGGCGCTTGATGCGCCGGCCGATTTGTTTGTATTCCTTACCTTCGGGACGATCGGCTTCAGCAATGCTCATGTCAGTTCCCCCTCATTTCAGCGGCTGCATCCATTACAGCGCGAATGATCTTGTCATAACCGGTACAGCGGCACAGGTTGCCTGCCAGCCAGTAGCGGACTTCGGTTTCGGTCGGGTCCGGGTTGCGTTCCAGCAGAGCCTTTGAGGCCACCAGAATACCAGGTGTGCAGATCCCGCATTGCAGGGCGGCGTGTTCGATGAACTTTTCCTGCAGCGGGTGCAGTTTTTCACCGTCGGCCATACCTTCAACCGTTTCAATTTTTGCGCCATTGGCTTCGACACCCATGACCAGACAGGAACAGACGTGACGTCCGTTCATCATCACGGTACAGGCACCACAATCGCCTGAACCACAACCTTCCTTGGTTCCGGTGTAATTCAGTTCGTCGCGCAGCACATCAAGCAACGTCTGTTCCGGCTCACACAGGTATTCCACCTCGTCGCCGTTAATCTCTGCTGTTATGTGATATTTAGCCATCAGTTCTGCCTCGCGCGTGTCAGTGCAATCCCGGCGGCCCGTCGTGCAAGGACACCGGCGATCTTGATGCGGTACTCTTTGGTGCCGCGTTTATCGTCAATGGGTTTGGCAGCAGCACTTGTGGCAGCGGCCATGGCGTCAATCGCAGCTTCATCCACTTTTGTGCCGATCAGCGCCTTGGCTGCCTCGTCCACCAGCAGTGCCTTGACCGCAACCGCGCCCAGACCAACACGGGCAGCGGTGCAAGTACCGTCACCGTCCAGTTCCAGACTGACACCGACACCAACGACGGCAATATCCATTTCCGTCCGCGGCGTCAGGCGCAGATAGGCATCCGATGCTGAGGCACCGCGTGCCGGAAAGGCAAAGGAGACAACGATTTCGCCTTTTTCCAGGGTATTTTTACCAGGACCGGTATTCAGGTCCTCAACCGCCAGCTCACGGCGTCCGTTCGGCCCGGCAATAGTCAGCACAGCATCTGCGGCAATCATTGCCGGCACACTGTCTGCTGCTGGTGATCCGTTACACAGGTTCCCGCCGATGGTGGCGCGGCTCTGGATCTGGGTCGAACCAATCAGATCGGTGGCTTCACAGACGCCCGGCCATGCTGCCTTGAAGGCCGCATGTTCGTTCATCTCGGCGCCGGTTACGGCAGCCCCGACAACAAAAGCACCGTTCTCTTCCGAGATCGTGCACATTTCGTCTATCTTCTTGATATCAACTACAAGTTCGGGCTCGACCATGTTGGCACGCATCTGAACGATCAGATCCGTTCCGCCTGCCAATACACGAGCTGTACCGCTTGCCTCGTTCAGTAAGGCGATCGCTGCGTCCAGCGATTCCGGGGCTTCATACCGCATCGGATTCTGGTTCCTTTCCAGGCTCAAAACAAACCGGCGACGGTGCCGCCGGCCACAGGTATTGGTCTTCAATATCAGACCAATAAATACAGGAGATTGGCCGCTCTGTTGCAGAGCGTTAACGCCAGACCCTGAAAGGAGCAAATTAAGCCCTCACCGTCAAGGTTCGAAGTGGCAAATTGTATGACTAATAGTATTTTTTTGCCAGTTCACTGATATCAGTCGCCTTCCAGTTGACTGATCAGGTCCGGCAAATGCCCCAGACTTTCAATCCGGCGGAAGCGATCATACTGTGGGTCGTCGTCGTGACGTTCAAATTCCGCGACCACATGATAGGGGATATGGACAGCCCAGCCGCCAAGTTCCAGTACGGGCAGAACATCCGACGGTATGGAGTTTCCGGCCATCAGCACCCGGGCCGGGTCAACTTCATATCCGCCAAACAGGTCACGATACGTCGCCACATCCTTTTGCAAAACGACGTTGATACCCTGGAAGTGCCCAGACAGGCCTGATTTATCTATTTTGTTGTACTGGTCCATGTTGTCCCCCTTGGTAATCAGATAAAGGGGATAGTCCCGGGCCAGACGGGACAAAATGTTATCGACGCCATCAAACAGTTCCAGTGGACTGTCCAGCATGGCCTTGCCCATCATCACAATTTCATGGATATCCGCCGCAGAAATCCTTTTGTCCGAGATTTCAATGGCAGTTTCGATCATCGACAGGGTGAAGCCCTTGATGCCGAAGCCGAACAACTTGATATTTTTCTCTTCCATGTCATGCAGACGGCTCATGACACTTTCATGGTCGGCATATTGGTCGAGGATTTGAACCAGCCGTGCTTGCGTATCCTGAAACAGGCTTTCGCAGTGCCACAGGGTATCGTCCGCATCAAAGGCGATGGCTTCAAGACGGTTCATGATCACCCCTCCCAGGCATTTACCCTGGCCAGCAAAGTCTGTTTGGTGGCGTCATCCACAAAGGCCCCGTTGATGGCAGTGCGGGTAATATCCAGCAATTGCGCCGGTGAAAAGCCGAAGCCTTTTGCGGCTTGTTCGTATTCATGCCCGATGGTGGTGGCAAAATAAGGCGGATCATCTGAATTGAGCGTCACTTTGCAACCGGCTTTCAGCAGGGCCGGCAAAGGGTGATCGTCGTAGCCAGTATAAATGCCGGTCGCAAAATTACTGATCGGGCAGGTTTCCAGAACAATGCCTTTTTCTGCAATTTCTGCAACAAGGGCCGGGTCTTCTATGGCCCGCACACCGTGCCCCAGACGCGTCACCGGCAGATGATCCAGCGCATCGCGTACACTTTGCGGACCGTCAACTTCACCGGCATGAACCGTACAGGGCAGTCCCGCGGCCGCCGCCATATCAAAAGCCGGCCTGAAATCTGCCTGGGTGTAATCCATTTCATTGCCACCCATGCCAAAGCCAACCACATGGGGATGAAGTTCGGCCACAGTGGCTCGAGCCACATCCACAGCGCGCTCAGGCCCCAGGTGGCGGACGCAGGTGACAATGATCCGCCCGACAATGCCAAAATCCCGAAAGGCATCATCGATGCCATCAACCATGCCTTCCAGGTGATCGGCGTAGGACATGCCAACCTCGGCTGCATGATCCGGAGAGGAAAAAACCTCCACATAGATCGCCCCTTCGGCGGCGCAGTCACGCAGATATTCGTAGGTCACATCGCGGTAATCCACCGCCTTGCGCATGGAACTTGAGGCCATGTCATAGGTATTCAGGAAGTCCGGAAAATCAGTCCAGTGAAACGTACCGTCATCGGTAAACAGCCCCTCTGGCAGTTTGACATCATTGCGCTCGGCCATACGCCTGACCAGGTCCGGCGGCGCGGCTCCTTCCAGATGGCAATGTAGTTCAGCCTTTGGCAGTGACTTCAGATCAGAAATGTTACTCAAGACTGGAAACCTCTAAATGGAAAATCGTCCGGGCGTTGTAGCCAGTTGTCGTCGGGATAAGCACAGGTGCCATCAATGACATGCAGGGTATAGGCATGGCGGGAACGGTCGCTGCGATTGCTTTCGGAGGCATGGGGCAAACGGCCATGAAGGATCACCAGGTCTCCCTTGTGGGCCTCCAGCGGAATACTGGCGGAAGGATCAAACGGACTTTCATCCAGGGTATTTGTGGCAAAGCCTTCACCGTCACGAACAAACCGATCGCGCAGGTTTTCCCGATGCCCGCCGGGAATGGCATACAGGCAGCCGTTTTCAATCAGGGCATCATCAAGGGCAAACCAGAACCCGATGACGCTTTGAGGCTCGGTATAAAGATAGGTGCCGTCCTGATGCCACAGAACCTTGCCGCCAATGCGCGGTGGTTTGAAAATAAACATGGATTGCAGAACACGGGCATCTTTCAGCCCCACATCCCGGGCGAGGTTCGCCAGCCTTTGCGAATGTGAAAATTCCTCAAACACCGGATCCAGGTCATGCATGGCATGACCGATCTTGTTGATGGCCTCAACCGGGTCGACCAGCAGATTGCCTTCATCATCAATGGCTTCTTCTTCCAGGAAACAACTGACCTTGTCACCCGATTCACGGAAATAGTCGCCGCGTTCCGTGGCAGGTTGCCGGGAGGCAAAAACCTTTGCTCCGGACAGGTCCGCTTCACGGGCGATGCGCCGGGCGCGCTCAGTCAGGGCGTCGCATTCAGAGGTTTGTTTGAACCCCTCCAGTAACAGGACGCCGTTCTCTTCCCAGGCCTGTTTCATTTCAGGCGTCAAATGGCCGTCGGCTGTCGCCGGGAATCGCACATTGGACATGATCAACAAGCCTCTCCGTGTTTCAGGGGCTCAACCCCCAGGTGTCGGGCAATGGTCTGACCAATGTCAGCAAAACTCTCCCGCCGCCCAAGGTAACGGGGGGCGACATCCGGGCCGAACATTATAAAGGATACATTTTCACGCGTGTGGTCACTGCCGTGCCAGGTCGGATCACAGCCATGATCCGCTGTCAGGATGGCGATATCATCATGTTTCATACAGGCTTCAAATTCCGGCAGACGTTTGTCGATCGCTTCCAGTTCGGCGGCATAGCCAGGCACATCCCGGCGGTGTCCGAACAGGCTGTCGAAGTCGACAAAATTGACAAAGACCAGGGCGCCGTCGGCTGCACTGTCGGCCTCTGTCAGCATCAAATCAAACAGACCGTCTGTATTCGCGGCCTTGACCGTCCGCGAGACGCCGCGATGGGCAAAAATATCGGACACTTTACCCACGGAAACCACGTCCCCCCCTGCCCGCGTCACATGATCCAGCAAGGTATCATCATGGGGAGGTGTGGTCAGATCGCGCCGGTTCGCCGTTCGTTTGAAATTTGACGGACTGTCGCCGACAAAAGGCCGGGCAATGACCCGCCCGATAGACAGGGGTTGCACCAGGCGCTGGGCCTCGGCGCAGACTTCATACAGGCGCTCCAGCCCAAAATGTTCTTCATGGGCAGCAATCTGAAAGACCGAATCTGCTGAGGTATAACAAATCGGTTTGCCACTGCGAATATGTTCCTCACCCAGTTCTTCAATGATTGTGGTTCCCGAAGCATGACAGTCCCCGAGGATCCCCGGCAGGTCACAAGCCTTGACCAGGTCGATTATCAGGTCGGCGGGAAAACAGGGATGGGTTTTCGGGAAATATCCCCAGTCAAATGTGACGGGCAAACCGGCAATTTCCCAATGGCCGCTCGGCGTATCCTTGCCCAGACTTTGTTCGCAGGCATAGCCCCAGGCTGATGTGGGCTGGACATGCGCATCAAGTCCGGGACCAAACCTGCCGCTGCTGGAAGCCGCCGCATGAGCCAGTCCCAGCCGTGTAAGGTTCGGAATAACAAGCGGGCCCGCCCGCAACCCTTCTTTGTTAGCCCGGCCGAGGGCACAGGCCTCAGCAATATGGCCAAAAGTATCGGCACCGGTATCGCCAAACCTGGCCGCATCCGGGGCGCCACCAATACCCAGGGAATCCAGCACAAGGATGAAAGCGCGGCTCATGTTGCCGCCCCGGTAATACGTTGATGAACCGTATTCAGGGCTGCCCCTGCGTCTTCCCCGATTTGCACGGCGGCCAGCAGTTCGGCTTCGGCAGCATCGGCGGCAGCATCGCTGGCTGCATGAATGATGGCCAGCGGCCGGTCGCTATTGACCTCGTCACCCACATGGCAGACATCGCTGAGGCCGACGGCGTAATCTATGCCGTCACTGGCACGCCTGCGACCACCGCCCAGGCCGACAACAGCAACACCGACATCACGGGCATTCATGCCGCTGACAAAACCGGGCTTGCTGGCATAACAGGGTCGAATCACGGGCGCCACGGGCAGGTAGCTGTCTGATTTTTCCATAAAGTCAGCAGGACCACCCAGGGCAGAGACCATATTGGCAAAGACTTCGGCGGCAGCGCCAGACGTCACACTTTGTTCCGCGCGGGCCCGGGCCGCTTCGGTGGTGTCATCAATTTTGCCCAGCACCAGCATTTCGGCCGCCAGCGACAGCACAACATCATGCAGGCGGCTGTCCTGATCACCTTTCAGGTAAGCCACGGTTTCCGCGACCTCAAGCCCATTGCCGACATGGGTACCCAGCACCTGATCCATATCCGTAATCAGGGCGGTCGTCGGCAGACCGGCACTGTTGGCGACCGCGACAATACTTTCCGCCAGTTCCTGCGCCATCTCCATACTGGCGGCAAAGGCACCTGAGCCGGTTTTCACATCCATCACCAGACCTTCCAGTCCGGCAGCCAGTTTTTTCGACAGAATGGAGGCCGTGATCAGGGCAATGGATTCGACCGTCGCAGTGACGTCCCGGATGCCATAAAAACGTTTGTCCGCCGGGGCCAGATCACTGGTCTGACCAATGATCGCGCAACCGACTTCAGCCACAACCTTTCGGAACAGGGCATTGTCCGGCACCGTGGTATAGCCGGGAATCGAATCCAGTTTATCCAGCGTGCCGCCGGTATGGCCCAGACCACGACCGGAGATCATCGGCACATACCCACCGCAGGCCGCAACAATGGGGCCCAGCATCAGGCTGACCTTGTCGCCGACCCCACCGGTGGAATGTTTATCCAGCACTGGCCCCGGCAAATCCAGATCGGACCATTGCAGCACGGTGCCCGAACGCATCATCTCGCGGGTCAACACCACCCGTTCATCCATGGTCATGCCCTGGAAAAACACCGCCATGGCAAAAGCCGCGATCTGGCCTTCGGAAATGCTTTCGTCGGCCAGTCCCTTGACCATGAAAACGATTTCTTCTTCGTCCAGCGTGGCCCCGTCACGTTTCCGGCGAATAATTTCCTGTGGCAGCACGGTCTAGTCCCCCGAATAGTTGCTGAGGAATTCAGTCAACAAGGTCTGCACATCGTCAGCCGCTTTCGCCGCCATGGTCATGGTCTGTTCATGACTGAGTTTAACATCACTCATGCCGGCAGCCAGATTGGTAATGATCGACATTGCGGCAACGCGCATACCGACATGGCGCGCCAGAATGACTTCAGGCACCGTCGACATACCAACGGCGCTGGCCCCCATAACTTTTGACATGTGGATTTCAGCCGGGGTTTCGAAGTGCGGACCGCAGAACCACATATAGGTCCCTTCCCCCAGGGCAATGTTCCGGGCGCTGGCGATGTCACGAAATGCCGCCTGGTGGTCAGGGTCGTAAGCCAGCGACAGATCAACAAACCGGTCATTACCTTCTTCGCCGAACAGGGGTGACTGACCGGTAAAGGCGATATGGTCGGTGATCATCATGACACTGCCAGGGCCGTTTGCTTCAACCGTACTGCCCGCTGCATTAGTAACAACCAGCGTTTCACAGCCGATCTTATGCAAGGTGCGCACCGGCGTTTTCATGGCATCGGCCTTGCCGGTTTCATAAAAATGCTCACGGCCCTGCATCACGGCGACGGGTGTTCCACCGACCGTCCCCAATACCAGCTGACCTGCATGCCCAGCCACGCCGGGTTTCGGAAAGCCCGGCAAGTCGGCATAGGAAATAACGATCTGGTCCTGAATGGTTTCAGCAAAAGGGCCAAGGCCTGATCCCAGGACCATGCCAACAGCCGGTTTGAAACCCGGAGCCCGCTCAGCGATGACGCCGGCGGAAATTTCGATATCAGTGCTCACCGATCGTTATCCTTTGTTAGTCAAATCAAGGTTTTCAGGTCCGAATGACAGGGGCAACAAATCGCCCAGGGTCACCGTCTTGCGCAGGCCTTCTTCGCCACATACATGGATGGGTGTGCTGTCATCGGCAAATTCACGAATGCGCTGACGGCAACCGCCACAGGGCGTGACGAGTTCATCCCCCCGCCCCATCACCACGACTTCGGCAATGCGTTTCTCCCCGGCCATGATCATGGCCGAAATGGCTGATGCCTCGGCACAACACCCTTGGGGATAAGCCGCATTTTCCACGTTGCAGCCGGAGAACAAACCGCCATCACGGCCGCGCACAACCGCGCCAACCTGAAAGTTTGAGTACGGCGCGTAAGCCCGGCCCATGGCGTCACGGGCCAGGCTGATCATCTTTTCCAGCATCTTATCTTTCCTTGACGTAGGGGATGCCGACGGCTTTGGGTGCCACGGCCTTGCCGATAAATCCGGCCAGCAGAACAACCGTCAACACATAGGGCAGCGCCTGGATCAACTGCACCGGCACTTCACCGATGCCCGGCAAAACCACACCCTGCAAACGAATGGCGATGGCATCCAGCAGGCCAAACATCAGGCAGGCCAGCATGGCTGGCAATGGCCGCCATTTGCCGAAGATCATGGCGGCCAGGGCGATGTAGCCCTGCCCTGCCGACATCTCACGCACAAAGGAAGCGTTCTGGGCGATAGACAGGTAGGTCCCGGCAATCCCTGTCAGCATGCCGCACATCATGACGGCGCGAAACCGAAGCCAGGAAACGGAAATCCCTGCAGTATCCACAGCATTGGGGTTTTCGCCCACAGCTCTGAGACGCAGGCCAAAACGGGTGCGATAAACAATCCACCAAGTCGCTGGTACTGCGAGGAAAGCCAGGTAAACCAGAATGTTGTGACCACTGAGAAAACCGCTGTACAGGGTGCCGATCACCGGCACATTTTCCAGGGCTTCGGCAAACGGCAGCTGGACAGGCAGGAAACGTCCTTCAGGCGTAACCCCCGGAGTCTGACCGCCGCGTTTGAACCAGGCAATGCCCAGCACCACAGTCAGGCCCGACATCAGCATATTGATCGCCACACCACTAACGACCTGATTGCCCTTGTGGGTGATACAGGCAAAACCGTGCAGCAAGGCCAGACCTGTTGAAAACGCCATCGCCGCAAAGAGACCAAGCCAGGCTGAATCCTGGGTGTAGGCAACACTGGCGGCAATAAAGGCCCCGCCCAGCATCTTGCCTTCCAGGCTGATATCAATAATGCCGGAGCGTTCTGAAAACAGGCCCGCCATGGCACAAAGGATCAACGGTGTGGCAACACGTACGGTGGCGTTGGCGGTCAGGGTTATGAAGACAAAGGCATCTTCCATGATCAGGCCTCCCCTTCCACAGCCACCGGTTTGTCGGCAGCCAGATAATTATAGATTTTTGAAACCCACGGCACAGACATATAGGCCAGGGCACCAGAGAACAGGATGACCAGTCCCTGAATGGTCACGACCATTTCGCGGGTGATGCTGGGCATTTCAAAGGCCAGTTCCGCCCCGCCCTGATAGAGAATGCCGAACAACAAACTGGCCAGCACAATCCCCACCGGATGGTTGCGTCCCATCAGCGACACCGCGATGCCGGTAAAACCGTAGCCGGCAGTAAAGTTCAACAGCAGCTTGTGATGCACGCCCATGATTTCGTTGAGGCCAACAAAACCCGCAAGGCCACCGGAGATGAACATGGCAATCATAATGGTACGTTTTGGATCAACCCCGCCATAGACGGCCGCGCGTTCGTTATAGCCGACAGCCCGGGTCTCGTAGCCCCATTTGGTTCGCCAGATAAATGCCCACAGGCCAAAGCAACAAATGATGGCCCAGAACACGGTGATATTCAGCGGCGTGCGAGCGATTTCCATGCCGAACCAACCGAACACATCGCTCATGAACGGCAGATGGCTTTGTTTGTCGAAAGTCACACTTTGCGGCGACATCTGGCCCGGCTTGATCAGAATATTGACCATCAGGTAAACCATCAGAGCCGCTGCAATGAAGTTGAACATGATGGTAGTAATAACAATGTGGCTGCCACGATAGGCCTGAAGATAAGCAGGCACCGCAGCCCAGGCTGCGCCAAACAGACCGGCGACCACAATACCCAGCGGCAGCAAAAGCCAGATCGGCATGGCTGTATCAAAGGCCAGCAGGAAAAGCCCGACACCCAGTCCACCGATATAGGCCTGGCCTTCACCACCAATATTGAACAGCCCCGTATGGAAGGCCACGGCCACGGCCAGTCCGGTAAAGATAAAGTTGGTCGTGTAATAAAGTGTGTAACCGATACCTTCATCGAAGCCCAACGCGCCATAGGCCATGATTTTCACGGCTTCCCACGGGTCTTCACCGATGGCAAAAATAATCAGCCCGGAAACAAACAGGGCCATCAAGATATTAAGAACCGGGATCAGGCCGACATCAATCCAGCGCGGCAACGGCTTGACGGGTGAAGCGCTCATGCTGAAACCTCATTACTGTTCTCATCCGTCATGGCATTGGCCATCATCAAACCAAGCATGCGTTCGTCGGCCTTGTCACCTGCGACCTGGGCCACAATGCGTCCTTCAAACATTACCAGGATCCGATCCGCCAGGGTCATAACTTCATCCAGTTCCACGGAGATCAGCAATACAGCGCCGCCCTTGTCCCGTAGCTCCACCAGTTGACGGTGAATGAATTCAATTGCCCCGATATCCACGCCACGTGTCGGTTGCCCGACCAGGAGAACTTTCGGATTGCGTTCAATTTCCCGTGCCAGAATCAGTTTTTGCTGATTACCACCAGAAAAGTTTGCCGACTTGATGTCCGGCGTTGGCGGGCGCACATCAAACTGTTCCATCAAGGACTTGCAATGTGTCTTGACGGTGTGCGGATCAAGGAACAGGCCCTTCTGGAATTCCGGGCTGCGTTGGTGGCCGAGAATCGATGATTCCCAGGCCTCAAAATTTGTAATCATACCCAGACGCTGACGATCTTCCGGCACGTGGCCCACAGACATGTGCCGTACCGCCGCAGGATCAGTGGGCCGCGACGGGGTAATGTCCGTGCCGTCATAAATAATCCGTCCGTCATCAATGGGGGTGATGCCTGACAGGGCTTCCAGCAGTTCGCTCTGGCCGTTGCCGGAAACCCCGGCGACACCGACAATTTCCCCGGCTTTGACCTCGAAACTCACATTATCGACCTTGGCAATGCCATAGCCGTCACGCACCGTCAGGTTTTCCACCACCAGGGCGACATCTCCCGGTTTGGCGTCCTGTTTTTGCAGATCGGTCCGCATCTTTCGCCCGACCATCAATTCTGCCAGTTCTTCCTTGGAAGTTTCAGCCGTGACCCGATGCGCCACCATCTTGCCATGACGCATAACTTCGACGTTATCCGTCACATCCATGATTTCGCGTAGTTTGTGGGTAATCAGGATGATCGTCACGCCCTGATCTTTCAGCGCCCCCAGAATGCGAAACAGCTGGTCGGTTTCCTGCGGTGTCAAAACCCCGGTGGGTTCGTCCAGAATAAGAATGCGCGCGCCGCGATACAGGGCTTTAAGGATTTCCACACGTTGCAACTGGCCGACCGGCAGGTCACTGGCCAGCGCATCGGGGTCTACATGCAGAGCATATTCTTTTTCCAGCCGTTCCAGTTCCCTCCGTGCAGCAACAACACTGTCGCGCAACAGGGCACCGCTTTCGGCTCCCATCATGACATTTTCCAGAACGGTGAAAGTATCAACCAGCATGAAATGCTGGTGCACCATGCCAATTCCGGCGGCGATAGCGTCATTTGAATTTTTGATTTCGACTTTGTTGCCGTCGATATGAATTGTGCCCTCATCGGCTTCATAAAAGCCGTAGAGGATACTCATCAGGGTCGACTTGCCAGCACCGTTTTCGCCGACAATGCCGTGAATGCTTCCGGCCTCTACCTTGATGGAAACATCCTTGTTGGCCTGAACCAGGCCAAAAGCCTTGCTGATTCCCTTGAGTTCGATGGCCGCCGGTGGGGAATTGCTCCCCCCCGACTGTACACCCGCTGTTGTTGTGCTGGATGTCATGACCATCTCCCTCAAAGGTTTCAGTACCAAGTAATACCAGTCAGGACCGGACTACATGTTGCACTTGTTGCCGTCCATGTAATCGTGAACCTTGATCTTGCCAGCAATGATGTCACTACGGGCAGCTTCAACCTTGGATTCCATATCGGCGGAAATCAAAGACCGGTTGTGCTTGTCCAAAGCCCAGCCAACACCGTCTTCGGCCAGGCCGAGGCTGGTGATGCCACCTTTCCATGTGCCGTTTTTGGCATCCATGAAAGTCTTGTAGGCTGCCACATCAACGCGTTTGATCATTGATGTCAGCATGGTGCCCGGGTGCAGGTGGTTCTGGTTGCTATCGACGCCAATGGCAAACTTGCCGGCATCCTTGGCAGCCTGATAAACACCAACGCCTGTGCCGCCGGCAGCAGCAAAGACAACGTCAGCGCCCTGATCGAACTGGCCTTTGGTCAACTCACCACCACGGCCGGGATCGTTCCACGCGGATGGTGTGGTACCGGTCATGTTCTGGATGACCTTGACGCCTGCATTGGCGTGCTTGGCTCCCTGCAGATAACCACAGGCAAAACGACGGATCAGCGGAATGTCCATGCCACCGACAAAGCCGACAGTCCCGGTTTTGGATTTCATGGCAGCAATCATGCCAACCAGGAACGACCCTTCATGTTCCTTGAACAGGATAGCGTTGACGTTGGGCGCAATAACAAAGCCATCGATGATGGCAAACTGGCCATTGGGATATTCACCGGCAACTTTTTTCACGGCGTCAGACTGGGCAAAGCCGATGCCGAGAACGATGTCGGAACCACGTTTGGCCATGCGACGAATCGCCTGTTCCCGCTGGGCTTCGTTGGTGACTTCAAATTCGCGATATTTGATGCCGGTTTCTTTTTTGAATTTTTCAACGCCGTTGTAGACGCCTTCGTTAAAGGACTTGTCAAACTTGCCGCCCATGTCGAAAACGACAGAAGGTTTGATATCTGCCGCAGACGCCGAAAACGACGCCAATAGAATAGCACCCGCACTTGCGGTCTTCAAAAAGTGTTTCATCTTGGTGTTCCTCCAGGACTGTTAATATCAGAGGCGTTCATTTGTTGCGGATAACGCCGGCCTCCGTCGGTCATTCTCCATAGGGTATCCAGATATTCTTGACTTGTGTTGCGCGACGCAGGAATTCCCTGCTCTCTGCCGGCGCCAGGTCGTGCCAGTTTCGCGACTGCCCGCCCTTCACGCCATTGATCATCCAGGTCTGCTTCAGATCGCAGGCAGATGCCCGTTCCACCATGGTACTTCCTTCAATGGAACCGGCGTACCAGATACCGTCAACTTCTTCATGGTCCGCCAGCGTGCGGGCCAGACTGTCACGTTCGCCGGTGACGATGTTTACAACACCACCGGGGACGTCTGAAGTTTCCAGAACCTGGTAAAAATCGGTTGCCGCCAGCGGATGCTGCGGCGACGGAATAACAACGACCCTGTTGCCCATGGCAATCGCCGGAGCCAACATCGAGACAAAGGCCAGCAAGGGCGCTTCGTCGGGACAGGCCAGTGCCACCACACCCAGCGGCTCGTTCATGGCCATAGCCACGCCGCGCAGCGGCGGTGAATGCACGGCCCCGTCATATTTGTCGGCCCAGGCCCCGTAGGTAAACAATCGTTCAACAGATGCCTCAACCTCGCGCGCGGCCGCTGCCTGGCTGGCACCGGTCATGCTGCGCAGACGGTCACTGAACTCATCGGCCCGAGCCGACAGGTTTTCAGCAATGTAGTAGACCACCTGGGCGCGGTTATGCGTGCTGGCCGAGGACCAGGCGGTCGCCTTGCGCGCAGCTTCTACGGCGTTGCGGATATCCTTGCGATTGCCGTCACCAACCTGACCCAGCAGGCTGCCGTCAGCGCCGGTTACGGGCAAGCTGTAGCCGCCGTCCGGGCGCGCCTGTTTGCCGCCAATATAAAGTTTGGCCGTGCGATCCAGGGTAGGCAGACCGGTTGTCGTTTTTGCTTTCGCAGCGGCAACCTTTGTTTTGCTAACCGGGGCTGCGGACTGCGCCACCGGCTTCATATATTCGAACATGCCTTCACGGCCACCCTCGCGACCAAAGCCACTGTCGCGATAGCCGCCAAAACCGACCCCGGCGTCAAACTGGTTTGTACAGTTGATCCAGACCACACCAGCCTTGATTTTGGGGGAAACGTCCAGCGCGAGATTGATGTTCTCACTCCAGATGCTGGCGGCCAGGCCGTAGTTGGTGTCGTTGGCCAGGGCAACAGCTTCTCCCGGGGTACGGAACGTCATGGAAACCAGGACCGGTCCGAAAATTTCCTCCCGTGCCACGGTCGAAGAAGGCTCAACACCGGTCAGCAGGGTCGGTGGAAAGAAACAACCTTTTTTGGGCAAGGCTTCGTCTGTCTGCCAAAGTTCGGCACCTTCTTCAACGCCAATATCCACCAGCGCTGCGATGGCTTTTTTCTGCACCGGATCAACGATGGCGCCTACGTCCATG
>Ga0316204_10007132_pt1 | contig 16612 bp, 14 predicted proteins | sample 6monrhotite_MG_2_FD_205661 | JGI IMG/M metagenome (GOLD analysis project Ga0316204, IMG submission 205661) | Microbial mat bacterial communities from mineral coupon in-situ incubated in ocean water Damariscotta River, Maine, United States -... | ecosystem: Environmental > Aquatic > Marine >... | reverse complement strand
CATTAATTAGCATTTCCATTGCAAAATTACCATAACGTGTTGCACTTGTAAGATGGATTTTACCCGAGTGTTCTTCCTCACACCCCATGGGCAGCATAAAATGGTTCATACCACCAATGCCCATTTTAACATCACGAATACACGCTGAAATACACGAACCTAATACTGTCGTAATTAGTTCATTGTGTAAACTAACATAGTATTCGCCGGGTAATAACTTGGCTGCATATGCATTATGCGTTTTGTCCCAGTAACGACTGATATGCTCTAAGCCTGGCAGGCATTTAGGTGCCTGCTTTGTACTATCTGGATTCTGCCTAGATGCAGATTTTGAAATTGCCACCCTACTTAACCTTTCTATAAATAGTTTGTCCCATAGATTTAAATCTATCTGTTACTTTAAAGAGCGATTCCGAATGCCCAATAAATAAGGGAGCCTTTTCTGGTAAGTGCTCAGCGTATCGATCAAAAAGTTCTTTTTGTGTTTCTTTATTAAAATAAATCACAACATTACGACAAAACATAAAATCAAATGGCCCTTTAAATGGCCATTCATGAAGTAAATTAAGTTGCTTAAAAGTAATCATATCCATCAATCGACGATCCATTTTCACAGATCCCTGCAAATCACCTTTACCTTTTTTAACATAGTTTCGCAGATGTTTTTTATCTAAGCCTGTGACACGATCTTCTTTATATATACCTCCAGATGCACGCTCGACCATATCGAAATCGAGGTCACTGGCTAATATTTTAATATCCCAGCCAGGTTTATTACCAAAATAATCCTGTACTGTCATGGCTATAGAATAAGGTTCTTCACCAGAGGAGCAACCCGCAGACCATATACGTATGCGTTTGTCCTTTTTATTTCTTTCAAGCTCAGGAAGTACCGTATTGGCAAGATATTCAAAGTGATGAGGTTCACGAAAAAAAGAGGTTAGATTTGTCGTGATGGCGTTGGTAAATGAAATCAGCTCTGATTCATCACCTGCCTTTAATAGCTGGCAGTATTCTTCGAAAGTAGTAACACCACAATGTCGAATACGTCGTGCAATCCGACTGTAAACCATGGTGCGTTTAATTTCTGTTAAAACAATTCCCGTACGTTCAGCTACTAACGTTTGTATGAATTGGAAGTCTTTATCTGTAAAAGGAAATTCCTTATTTTCAAAGTTTACCTGATGGCCCTTACTATTCTGACTCAATTTGTACCACCTTTAGATTTAAGCTCCGTATGTAAGCCAAAAACAGACTTATCTTCCTTGATAGATCTGTTATTGAACCACTTAAATTAGTATAGACTCTACTTTAGAATTCTTCCCATTCATCATCGTCATCATCTACAGGTGCAGAGGTACGACTACTTCGTGCTGGTGTTTTTTTAGCCTTAACTCTTCTTGGTGCCACTGTCTCCTCATTCCTAGAAGATCTACCACGCCTGCGTTTAGGTGCCACTTTTACAGGTTCTGGTTCTGCTTCATCTAAACTAAAGAAGTCCATCAACTCATTCATTGTCTTAGCTTCTTCATTCATTGATTCACTCGCAGCAGTTGCCTCCTCAACCAGTGCAGCATTTTGCTGAGTCATCTCATCCATTTGAGTAATCGCTTTATTAACTTCTTCGATACCCGCCGATTGCTCCTGCCCAGCTGCTGCAATTTCAGCAATAATGTCACTTACTTTTTTCACTGCATTAACTATTTCATCAAGCGTTTTACCCGAGTCGTCGACTAAACGCGAGCCTTCCTCAACTCGTTCAACACTATCGTTGATCAAGCCTTTAATTTCTTTTGCAGCACCTGCAGAGCGCTGCGCTAAGTTTCTTACTTCGCCTGCGACTACGGCGAATCCTTTACCTTGTTCACCCGCTCTCGCTGCTTCTACCGCTGCATTCAATGCTAATAAGTTAGTCTGGAATGCAATTTCATCAATTACTCCGATGATATCAGCGATTTTTTTACTACTAGTGTTAATTTCACCCATCGCTTCAACTGCTTTCTGAACAACGTCACCACCTTTTTCGGCCTGCTCTCTTGCCGCTGAAGCTAACTGGTTTGCCTCTCTTGCATTATCAGCATTTTGTCGAACAGTAGACGTCATCTCTTCCATACTAGATGCCGTTTCTTCCAGGCTAGATGCTTGTTCTTCTGTACGCTGACTCAGATCAGTGTTACCACGTGAGATCTCATCTGATGACACTAAAATAGTTTCAGCACCTTCCATGATTTGATCTACCATGTCACCTAATGTATCTGTCGTCGAATTTATAGAGTCTCGTAATTCCGCAAATTCACCGGAGAATTCACCTTCCATTTGCTCAGTTAAATCACCTTCAGAGAGCAACTTAACAACGCGGCGTGCCTCACGTAATGGTTCAACAACAGCAACCATTAATTGATTTATGCCTTCCCCTAAGCCTTTCATAAAGCCTGCATAATTTTCCGAATCTATTCGTGCGTCTAATTGACCAAGAACCGCATCATCAATCAAGCTTTGAATTTGACGTTCCGCATCTTTTTGTTCTGTAATATCACGCCACTCAACCATCGCTCCCATCATGCCACCTTGATGATCAAGAATGGCAGTTGCATTTAGACCAAACTCTAAACCACCTACTTCAATCTCTGCCTGGAACGGTAAATTAGTTGGATCCCCTAATAACTGTCGCTGATGCGCCGGATTTTGATGGAATTGGTCGATACATTGCCCAACTAGATTGTTAGCATTAAAGCCTGGGAATATTTGACGAAGTTTATCCGCTCTACCTGCCAGCATTTGCACAACTGATGGATTAGCATAGGTAATGATAAGATCCAAATCACAGATCATCAAGTTTGCTTGAGCGCCATCAACTGCAGACTTCAGACGAGCCACTTCAAGTTCTTTCTTTCTTATCTCTGTTACATCAGACCATTCAAGAGAATTACCTACGTAATTCCCATCATTATCCATTGTGGCACTTACATTCAATTGGAACTTTAAATCACCTACAGCAATATCTGTTTGATATGGCAAGTTACCTGGATCTGCCAACATTTGACGCTGATGTGCAGGGTTTTTATGGAATGTATCAATACATGTTCCAATAATAGCCTGTGCATTAAAGCCTGGAAACACTGCCGAAAATTGCATCTGGTATTGAGTTAACAGATTCATTGTTGACTGGTTGACATAAGTAACTATAAAGTCCCTATCAACCATCATTACTGCTTGCATAGAAGAATCTATGGAGCCTTGCAAACGTGCCACATGATTTGCTTTTTCTAATTCTTCCGTAATATCAGCCCATTCCAATGCATTACCAATATAAGCGCCACTCGCATCGACCATTGCTGTTACGTTTAACTTAAATGATAAATGTGCAACTTGAATATTGGTGCTATAAGGCAAGTTGTTAGGGTCGCTTAACATGGTGCGCTGATGCGCAGGGTTTTTATGGAAGGTATCAATATTTACACCAATCATATTTCTTGCATCAAACCCAGGAAACACTGTACGCAGAGAGTGTTCATGCTTAATCAATAAGTCAGTGGTTGCCTGATTGACATACGTGATATTAAAATCGCGATCAATCATCATCATCGCCTGCATCGCACCGCCAACGGCCGAGCGTAAACGGGCTAATTCAACTACATCTGCATCATTCATTTGTGAATCTCCTGGGAGTGTTGTTGATGATTCAACATTATTTGTTTGTATATTGTTGGGTACATTGGTGTATGCGTCTGTCATTACTTTCGCTATAACATTTAATGCCTGTGTCCATGCAGACTCAATTGTTTCATTCCATGCACTGCCAGCTAATTCTTTCATCACATCAATTAATGTGCTTGCTACTGCAGGGTAATGATCTGGTAGTGCGCCATATCCCTGATGTCTTTCACCTAAAGCGGTTAAAGCTGATCCCAGCACTTCTGGCTTACGTATATTCTCAATAACCAACTTCAGAGAAGCCAACAGTTTCTTTTGCTGGTCTTCTGTTGTTGTATGAGCGAATAAAGGTACAACCGCCGGGTATCGTTTAAATAATTCTTCGTAAAATCTGGCGGCCAATACTTCGGCTTGAGGTGCAAGCAAATTGAAGCTTGATTCAAGTGTTTCTACATCCAAACCTAAGGGCGATATATAATTATCTGAACTCATGACTACTCACTAACCTTATAAATATCAGCATTGATTACTGAAATATAATTAATTTTTAAAATATTTAACTAAGTTCTAGTATTTTTTTAAGACCTAATGTTGTTGCTGAATCAATCACAGCATCAGAAGGGTTTATCCAGTTCACAACCAGGTTATGATCTTTTGAGTATTGAAATAAGGCACATAATAGTTGCAATGCTGAACCATCAATTCGCTCTACTTCCGAGGCCTCAATATTAATTTCATCGTTATCGTTAATGAGTGCTAGCATGTCATTCTTCAAAGCTTGTGATTTACCAATATCTTGCACGCTATGTAACTGCAAGACTGCCTGATCGGTTTGTATCATTACATTATCATCCGTATCATCTGTGTCTGTAGTAGGTAAACCATCATTCTGTTCTATTTCGTTTTCAGGTTTCTCAACGCTGTCTATCGCATCTACATATGCAACACACATTTCTTTTGCTGCAACACCTAACAATGCCAGCCAGGCTGCACTAACTGCTTTCGTCCACTTCCGTCCCAATATCTTTTTAAAACTAGCAACCAATAATTCAGCAACCACTGGGTAATGATCAGGTAATGCTCCGTATTCCTGATGTCGTACACCCAAATTATTTAAGGTCGTTTTTAAAGTATCCGGATTATGAATATTTTCAATTAACAGCATTACTGCCGCTTTTAATTTCGAACCCTGGTCATCTACATTACCAAACAAAGATTTTACGTCGGGGTACTGCTCAAATAAATCCTCATAAAACAACTGCATTATTTCATCAAGTTTAGATGTAGATAGCTCGTAACCTTTTAGCAAAGCCACTTCATCTATCTGTGTACCTAGCACATCAATCAGCTTAATTTTATTCTTTGCCACGACTTTAGGCTTCTGCTCAATACTCTTATCGGCCTGTTTAGCAACTACTTGAGATTCTTCTGGCTTAATTATATTTTCTTTACTTGTATCTGGCTTATTTTCAACAGCATCATTACCTTGATCAGCTGTTGTTTTTTCTTCACCTTCATTATTCAACCATGCAAGTGGGTCAAAGCCAATCATGGTTTTTTTATCGCGCGCCATTAACAGGTCCTTCCAATATAAAAGTCATCTGCAAGATCATTGTAATCTTTTGATCCATTACTGTTTTTTTGATACTCAAATACTGTTAAGCCGAAACTAGGGCTTTCTGCTACCGCACTAGTTTCACGAATGGATGTTTTTAGCACCTGATCCGGAAAATAAGAAATCAATTTTCCTTTTACATCTTGAGATAAGCGTCTTCTTGGATGAAACCGGGTAACAACAAACCATTTTTTTATTTTATGTTTAAGGCGCTTTTCAAATCCGCTGAGAGTACCTATTAAATGAGAGAGTCCATGCAATGTTAAGTAATCACTTGCAATTGGTATTAACACCTCATCAATTGCATATAACGCACTAACAATAAGAAATCCTGATGACGGAGGGCAGTCTATTAAAACAAAATCATCATCAATATTACTTAAAACATCTTTTAGATTTTTAGCGATGGTAGATGATTCTTGCCCCATATATTCAACTTGCCCTAAATGATTACCACAAGGGATCAAGCGCAAATTATCACGACTTTGTAAAATCACATTCTCAAGCTTTTCATCGTGCAGTAATAAATCTTCAATACCTAAATGCTCTTGCCAATTAACTCCAAGGCTAATGGTTAAACTGCCTTGTGGGTCAAGATCTATCAAGGTCACTTTATAACCTTTTTTCGCAAGCATATATCCTAGATTTGCAGTAGTAGTTGTTTTTCCAACTCCACCTTTTTGATTAATAACTGCAACCTTTCTTGTCATTCTAAATCGCTACTTCATTCATTTTTTTAATTTCATTTCCACATATCAAAAATGAATGTTCATTATAAATAATTAACTTTCAATCTTATCAATTACGGCTAACTCTGCTGCATTTAGCATATGATCAATATCGAGCACAATAATCATTTTTTCATCAATTGTTGCCAAGCCAGTAACAAATTCCGTATCAACTGCCGTACCAAAATCCGGCGAAGGTTTTACATCATTAATTGGAATGTTATATACATCAGACACAGCATCTACAACTACACCCATAGTACGATCAGCATGCCCATTACTCACAACATTTAAAACTATCACAACCGTTGTCGCGTCATAATCTCGTTTTTCAAGATTAAAACGTAAGCGCATATCTATAATTGGAACAATACTTCCACGAATATTTATAACGCCACGAATATATTCTGGTGTATTTGGAATATTAGTTACTGAATCCCAACCTTTAATTTCTTGCACACGGAGAATATCAACACCATATTCTTCACCTGCTAAAAAGAACGTCAGCAGTTCTTTAAACTCTTTATTTTCATCATGCTGACTCATATCTTCTGCAGTAACTGACATTTAATTCTCCTCAAGCGGCTAAGCCGCCACCTTTAATTGAAACAACAGTTCTTGCCATGTTTTTTTGATACAAATCGATAAGCTCAGCAATATCAATAATTAATGCAACTGTACCGTCACCAAGAATCGTTGCTCCAGAAAGTCCTTCGACTTTCTTAAAATTTGTCTTTAAACTTTTTATAACAACTTGTTGCTGACCTAATAAATCGTCAACATAAATAGCAATTTTTTTGCCTTCTGCTTCAACCACTACCAGTAAGCCTTCATTGAGAACTTCCGACTTCGGCACTATGCCAAAAATATGATATAAACGAACAATAGGGATATATTCATCGCGTAAGCGATACACCTCTGCATTGCCTGCAACTGCATTAATACATTCTGGCTTAACCTGAAGAGATTCGATTATTGAAATAACAGGTAAGATATAAGTTTCATCACCAATACCAACGAGTTGACCATCTAGAATGGCTAGCGTTAATGGTAATCTAATGGTAAATACCGAACCCTCATCTGGTATTGATTTCACTTCTACCATGCCACCTAGCTCCCGGATATTACGTCGAACAACATCCATCCCTACGCCACGACCAGAAACATCACTCACCACATCGGCGGTGGAAAATCCGGGGCGGAAAATTAAATCATAAACCTGATCATCACTTAATCGATCTTCCTGATTAATAAGTCCATTTTGCTTGGCTTTTTCAAGTATCTTGGCCTTATTAAGTCCAGCACCATCATCTTTTATTTCAATAACAATATTGCCACCCTGATGGAAGGCACTTAACTCAATAGTACCTGTCTCAGACTTGCCATTTTTAACACGAACATCTGGTGCTTCTATACCGTGATCTAATGAGTTTCTTACCAGGTGTACTAACGGATCACCAATTTTTTCTAAAACTGTTTTATCTAACTCTGTAGTTTCACCTGTCATGATCAACTCAATCTTTTTCTCGAAATGAGAGCTCAAATCATGAACTAATCTAGGGAAACGCTGGAATGCAAAACTAATAGGCATCATGCGAATCCGCATAACGCTTTCCTGTAATTCACGTGTATGAGATTCAAGCTGAGTAAGGCCATCTTTGAGACGCTCTATATGCGTTTCATTAAAGTTTTCATCTTCACCAAACTGGCTAAGCATAGATTGTGTTATAACCAGCTCACCAACCATATTAATAAGCTCATCCACCTTACTAATATTTACACGAATTGAAGATGACTCTGTTGCTTTGGCAGGTTTGTTTCTACGCTCAATTGCACGTCGATCAGGTGTTGGGTTTTCTCTACGATCGTCATCTCTACGCTCAATGCCCGTATAATTTTCTTCATCCGCTAGCGACTCAATATTTAACTCACATTCATCATCAACCCAGGCAAATACTTCGCGAATATCATCCTCACTAACATCACCACCGATTAGGTTGATATTCCATGACTGATAACACTCTTCTGGGTCAATTTCGACTAGTGAGGGTAGGGATTCATTATCGACAAGAACTTCTACACGTTCAGGTAATGAGTTCAGTTCGCGTAATAAACGAACCGTATCATTACCCGTTTTCATAATGTCGAGCTCAGGCTTAAAGTGAACTGACCAGCCTTTAGCGGCGACAGTTGATGAAGATTCTTCTGTAGAAGCCTGGGAGGCTGATTCTTCACCCAATATGCCTTTTAGCGCATTGGTCATATCTGCAACGCTGTCTACATCTATTTCAGAACCATCTTTAATCGCATTCAGCATATTGCGTAAAACATCTACACAACCTAACAAGGTATCAACAACCGATGCCGACACCTGCCTTTCACCGTTTCTCATCTGGTCAAGCAGTGTTTCCATATCGTGGGTAAATTCAGCAACTGCTGTAAAGCCAAAAGTTCCACTGCCACCTTTTATTGAATGTGCAGAGCGAAAAATGGTATTGATATTTTCTAAATCAACATCACCTTGCTCTAATTCAAGCAGGCCAGACTCCATAATATCCAATCCCTCAAAGCTCTCTTCGAAGAAGGTTTCATGAAACTGTTCCAGATCTATAGACATTTATACGCGCTCCCGCAGCTTAAAACTTAGCCTAATACTTTTTTCACGGTGTTTAATAATTGATCAGGGTTAAATGGCTTTACAATCCAACCTGTTGCTCCGGCAGCTTTGCCCGCAGCTTTTTTGTCTGCTGATGATTCTGTTGTTAGCATCAACATAGGTGTGAACTTATAATTAGCCTCACCTCTTAAGTTCTTGATGAACGTGATGCCGTCCATTATTGGCATATTTACGTCGGTGATAATCAAATCAAATGATTGAGATTTAGCTTTATTTAATGCTTCCTGACCATCTGCAGCTTCTACTACTTGATAACCCGCACCTTTCAATGTAAACGCGACCATTTGTCTCATTGATGAAGAATCATCTACTGCTAAAATATTTGCCATACCCTTATGTCCTCTGAAGAAATTCTCTTAATACTATTACTATAGTTAGTAAACACTTATAGACCATATTGGCTTATTAAACCAACCGTAAAAGAACATAAAACCTTCATTAGCATAAATAAACAGCTGATTGATCAAATTTTAATCATCCGCTTGATTGATAAGGTAACCAGTATTCAAATGGCTCAAAAAAAATTCAAACTTACAGATGTTTCTATCTTTCCCAGAAAGTTACATTTCAACTGAGATGGTCTTTTCTTGGAGTAGCAAAAAATGTATCGGCCAAATTTAATATAACTGTAGTTTTTTCATAGGCCACTTCGTTCATAGAGCTAAAAAACCTCCATTAAAACAACTTTTAAGAAAGTATAAAAATATCCGCTAAGTAGAAATTAGGCATACAAACTAAGGCCCGTATCTATCTCCATTTCAACCGATGAAATCTCGCTCTGAGATACACCTTCAACCTCATGCGTATCTATATCAGAACTGGAGCCAAATGACTGCTGCGTATCATCCTCTGCTTGCTGCTGTTCAGACTGCGTTGAAACATCAAAATCAGCCAGACTTAAACCTTGCTCTTCCAACATATCTCTCAATCTTGGCATGGCAGAATCAATCGCTTCCTTCACCGGTGCATGCTGCGTAACAAAGCTGATATTTGCCTTATCATCACTCATATTAAGCTTCACCTCTAATGGTCCTAGATGAGCAGGATTCAACTTAATCTCGGCTTGCTGAAATCCACCCTTTACCATTATAGAAACCTGCTCTGTCATTCTTCCTGACCATTCTGGCCCCTGTACATGTGCGCTAATTGCCGCACTAAGGCTAGTAGAGAGTGGTGCAGCACTACTCATAGAAAGCCCTGTGTCTGCTACAGCCGGAGCCGGAGCAGCACTCAGATTTTGCGCTGTATTAACACTGCTAGATATAGCGGTAGCTAGAGGGATTTGCTGCATACGGGAGGCATTAGCAATCATTTCAGCTGCAGGCAATTCACTCTTCACTGTAGAGCTCTGTGAATTTAAAAAACCCGGTTTTTCTGTAATACCGACCGATTTAAAAGCCTTCAAGTCAGCTGTCAGTAAATCAGGCTCACCCGCAGCTGTTTCTGTTACAACCGTTTGAGATGCCACGACAGACTGGGCTGCTGAATTCACTGTTAATACTGCTTGTTGTGATGATATTTCTTTAGAGGCGACACCCGACACGCCACCTTGTTGACCCATTACCTGTACCTGCGATGAAATGGCAGAGGATAGCGGCAATGGTTTGCCCTCTTCCGGCAAAAGCGGTGACATTAACGTCCCCTCGGCATCCATCGATTCCGCGGGTGCGAGTGTTATATTCAACATATCATTGAAGGCGAGTACTTCCTCTTCTAGCTCACTTTCATCTTTTTTAACTAGCGTATTTTCGCCGCTTACTGCTTGCTCGGACGTTTCTTCCTGAGAGTTCTGTGTTTCGTTTTCGGAAACCACTGCATCAGCAACAGGCTCACCGTCACTAGACTTATCTTGTTGATTATTATCGTTTTTATCTTTATTAGATTCGGTTTTTGATTGGTCTATTTGCTTCTTAACCTGATCTTTAAATGATGTGTCGTGCTCAGAAGAGTCAGCTTTAACGACTTTAGATTCAGCTTTTTGACCTACCCCTGCTTGCTTGGCGCCGCCTATATTAAGATCAGCCAGGTTTTGTAGTTCCATAGAAGTACCCTATCTCTATATCTATAATGTCAGTAGGGTAAATGCAAGTGGTAGGCCAATATTTATATCTGTGTAAATTTCGATAAAAAACGCCTAGCAAAGTGAATATTTGCTGGATAAAAAAGAGATTTCTTATTTAGGTTTTGAGCTTATTCGACTTGCATGCTCGTCCTGTTCTTTTTGCTCAATTCGAGCAGCTAAAACAGCTTCTTGTTGTTGATATTTTTCAATAACAACATCTAGCGCTTTACTACGCGAACGTGTTTTTAACCAAAGAAGCTTTTCTTTTTCACACTGTTGTTTGCGTAGTTCAATATTACTTTTGGCCTGATCAATACTTAAATTTAGTTTGTGCAAAAACAATTGGTAATCACGGAGTTGTATTGCACTTAAGCCTACGTTCACTCGGTTATTGCTATATTCTGCACGGTACTCAATCAACTGTTCCAACTGTAAATGCGCATCCACAACTGCCTGCTGTGCAGCAACAAATACCTGCACCGCTTGTTGCTGTATTTGCTCCGCATGATGAGCAATTGGCTGCATACGTTTAGATCGCATATTCAAGCTACTTCTAAAATATTAATAATGATGAACTGCCAACTGCTGCCAATTAAACCACTTCGTTCGACTGAGCCACTAGTTCTTCTAATTCCTGCTGGCTTTTATTCATTGGTACCGCCTCGTTCATACCTTGCGCCATAAACTTCTGAATATCTAACTGCATTGCAATCGATTGATCAATCGATGCATTACTGCCTTGCTGATATGCACCCACATTAATTAGATCTCGATTTTGTTCATACACTGAGTATAGCTTTTTAACTTGCAAGCTGGCCTTTAATTGCTCAGGCGGTATAACCATTGGCATAACACGACTAACGGATGCCTCAAGATCAATTGCAGGGTAATGCCCCATGTCCGCCAATTGTCGTGAAAGTACTATATGACCATCGAGGATACCTCGAGCTGCATCAGCAATCGGGTCATTTTGATCATCACCTTCGGCAAGCACCGTGTAAAAGGCTGTAATCGATCCCTGCCCCGCGGTTCCGTTTCCAGCACGCTCTACGAGTTGAGGTATTTTTGCAAACACTGAAGGCGGATAACCGCGAGTTGCGGGTGGCTCTGATATAGACAAGCCAATTTCCCGTTGTGCCTGTGCAAAACGAGAAAGCGAATCCATAAGCAGTAGTACTTTTTTCCCCTTGTCGCGAAAGTATTCCGCAACACTGGTTGCCAGCATTGCACCGTGAATTCTCACTAGCGGTGAAGAATCCGCCGGCGCGGCCACAACACATGCACGACGCAAACCTTGTGGGCCTAAAATATCTTGTACAAATTCTTTTACTTCTCGGCCACGTTCTCCAATCAAACCAACCACAATCACATCGGCTTCTGTGTATTTGGTCATCATGCCTAATAAAATACTTTTACCGACACCGGTACCCGCAAATAAGCCCATACGCTGACCGCGACCAACCGTTAATAATGAATTGATTGCTCGCACGCCAACATCAAGTGGTTGCTTAATAGGTTCACGTTGTAATGGGTTTATAGGCCGACCAGCCAAGGGCATTTCTGTAGACGTTTCCGAGTCGACATTGATTGGCCCTTTGCCATCGAGTGGACGACCACGACCATCTATAACTCGACCTAAAAAATCATCACTGATTTTTATGCTGCTGGAATGCCCTACGGGAATTACCTTTGCATTAGGTACAAGACCACGGCTTTCACCCATAGCCATTAAATATGTTTTATCACCAGAAAATCCAACCACTTCAGCTTCTATTGTATGATCGCCAGGCGCTACAATATTGCAACTGGTGCCTACGGCCGCCTCACAACCAATTGCCTCAAGTGTTAAACCTACCATTCGAGTCAGGCGACCCTCTACTATTGGCTCAGGCAAACTAATGAGTGACTGTTTTTTAGAGAGGCTATCTACCCACCGCTGAAAGTGTTCACTCTGTAACATCACCGTCACCTGCTGATGTTTTTAATCCTAGTTGATCAACCAATTGCTCAACACGTTTTTCCATACTTGCATCAACATGCGAAGTATCCGATTCAATAATGCAACCACCTGCCGTTACACCGGCATCAGAAACGCATGTCCAGCTTTGTTCATTAGTATCAATATCAGCTTTATTGAGTAATAGAATATCTGCGGGATTTAAGCGAACATTTATATTTCTTGCTTTTACAGGTAAAAATTCTAATGACTCATGTATCAATGTAATAATGTGTTGTTCGTCAACACTACTTTCTTTTCTAAGTAGCTGCTTGGCGATAGCCATAGATAATTCAACTAACTGATGTTCTACTTTTTGATCCATTTCTTCTAATGGTTTTTTCAAAAAGTTAATTACGGCTTGTAGCTGATTTGCCTTAACCGTCATCTCCTGTAGCCCTGTTTTTAAACCTTCAGCATAACCTGCTTTTTTTGCTTCTTCGTAAGCCTGTTTTTGTAAGGCTTCAATTTCTTCTACTGTTTGTGGCCTAACAATATCTTCACGTAAACCAACAATCTTGCCAGTCAGTTCTGGCATTACATAGTGTTTAACATCGTCATCTGAAGCACTATATGGTTTTTTCATAAGTTGACATTCTGGCTATTGATATTTAAACAAATAAAATACAAAGGATTATTTATTGAAGAATTAAACAAATTCTTCTCCACCTGATCCGCCTAGATTAATTTCACCATCATCTGCTAAACGACGTGCTGTACTTAATATTTCTTTCTGTGCAGCTTCGACCTCACTCAAACGAACAGGGCCACGCGCCTCCATATCTTCGCGTAACATTTCAGATGCACGCTTCGACATATTTTTAAGGATTTTATCTTTGAGCCCTTCATCTGCACCTTTGAGTGCAAGCGTTAATGTATCGGTAGAAATTTCTCTTAGTAAGGCCTGTATACCTCGGTCATCAACTTCATTTAAATTTTCGAAGACAAACATTAATTCAGATATGCCATCCTGCATTTCCTGATCATGCTCACCAATACTTTCCATAATTGCACTTTCTACTGATGAGTCCATAAAGTTCAAAATATTGGCCGCAGTTTTAAATCCACCCATACTATTCTGACTAACATTTTGTGTGCCGGAAAATTGTTTTTCCATAATTTTATCTAGCTCTTGCAAAGCAGACGGAGGTATACCTTCTAATGAAGCTACACGCATTAAAATATCTGGGCGCGCACGTTCCGGTAACATTTTCAAAACTTCTGATGATTGGTCGGGGTCTAAATAAGACAACACAATAGCGATAATTTGCGGATGTTCCAAACGAATAACTTCTGCCACTGAACGAGCATCCATCCACTTAAGTGACTCAAGGCCTTTATTACCACTACCTAATAAAATTCGATCGATCATGCTTGTGGCTTTATCTTCACCCAATGCATTCACCATCATATCTCGAATATAATCCTCGGAACCAATACCTACTGATGTTTGATTATTAACCTCAGTAACAAATTGATCCATCACCGTTTCCATTGTGGCTTTATTTACATTATCCAGCGTTGCCATTGCAGCACCTAAAGCTTGTACTTCTTTAGGATTAAGGTGTTTTAATACTTCTGCAGCATTTTCCGAGCCCATTGACATTAACAATACAGCTGCTCGTTGTACGCCACTTAATGTCATTGGATTATTATCTGCCATGCTGTTCTCTGCTTACTAAATTTTCAATAATCATAAATTTTTAATGTGAATTACGATTCGTTACCAATCCAGTCTTTAACTACATTAGCTACTTTACCAGGATCCTGTTGTACCATTGACTGTGCAAAATCTACCTTCGCATCATGATCTTGTGGTAGTGGTATTGCCGCATCCTGATGCCCTAACTGCGGCATACCATCTGCACCTACTGCACCAGCTACACCACCTGCGCCACCGGCTTCAGCAGGTGGTAATACTGGCGCTGGTGGCACATAACTGGTTAGGCCACTAATAGACGGCTTCAGTATTGTAAATATTACTACCAGAATCAATATAAACGGCCATACCCATTTTAATGCGAACTGTACCCATTTATTATCCATAAGTCCTGGTTCAGGCAAAGCTTCAATAGCTTCAATCGGTGTAAATGATGCATTAATCACATTTACTACATCACCACGATCTTCGGTAAAACCGACTGTTTGTTGTACCAAGTTTGTTACACGCTCAATTTCTTCATTAGTTAATGGTGTTCTGGTTGTTTCGCCATCTTCTACCAGCACCTTATCATCCACTAACACCGCAACGGTTAAACGTTGCACTTCACCACTATGCTGCCGTGAGTGACGAATAGTCCTGTCTACTTCGTAGTTACGCACTGAGTTACGACTTGCATTTGAAGGCCCCTCAGTCGTACTAGCTGCACCGTCAACACCGCCAGCACCAGGCACTAAACGCCCACCCTCAGGAGGCTGATTCGCTAATGCTCCAGGAACACCGCCATCACCTTTGGCATAACGGCTCGATTCTGATGTTTGTTCACTACGCATAGTTTGGTTTGCATTATTAAACAACTCTTCCGTACTTTCCTGGCTAGAAAAATCTATTTTTGCATTTACCGTTGCACGTACTTTACCCACGCCCATTATGGGCTCAAGCAAATGTTCGATACGACGTTCATAATCTTTTTCTACCTGTCGTGCATAATCATATTGCTTAGCCGTCATTGCTACATTGCTAGACATATCTCCAGACGATAATAAACGACCACTTTGATCAACAACTGTTACATTTTCAGTCGATAGACTGGAAACACTCGATGCAACCATATGCACAATAGCATTAACCTGCCCACCTTCAATTGTTCGACCACCATATAAGTTTAAAGCAACCGATGCACTTGGCTTTTCTTTTTTGCGTACAAAAACAGAACTTTTTGGAATAGCTAAATGAACACGTGCGGATTTCACATTTCGCATTGTACTAATCGTTCTGGCTAACTCTGTTTCCATTGCATGATGATAACGAGCACTCTCAACAAATTGTGAAGTACCAAAATTTTGCTCCTCCTGCAACATCTCCACACCAACAGCTGTACCTTTTGGCAAGCCTTCCGATGCAAGCTTTAAACGTGCTTCATGCACACGGCCACTCTCCACCATTACCAAACCCGATGCCGCATTTAATTCATATGGAATACCAGCAGCTTGTAATGCTGCAACAACTTCCGATGCATCACTTGGCTCAAGTCCGTTATATAAAGATGAAAAACTCGGCGTAGTACCCCAAGTATAAATGCCAATACTCACCAGTACGGTAACAACAATACCGAGCAATGTACCTATCATTCTAGGCACAGGTATCATCATTGTTGCGGGTGCGGACGCTGCTTGATCTGCCATTTTAAAACCTTCAATTAAAGCGTAATGCTAAAGTAGTACATCATTTTTTATGCCAAACACATAAAACTTAAACAGGCATATTCATAATTTCTTTATATGCACTGAGTAATTTATTTCTTACTTGTGTCATGGCCTGCATCGACACACTGGATTTTTCCATGGTAATCATTAATTCAGCCATCGATACATTGGTATCACCTTTTTCAAAAGCCGCTGCCATTCTGCTTGATGCCTTTGAAGTTTCATTAACGGAATTAATAGAGTTAGCTAATACATCCGAAAAGTCTGTTTTTTGTGTTCCCTGAACCTGATTGACAGGCATAGCGTCTGTACCGACAGGTGATTTTGCCTGCGCTTCCATTGCACGCATTTGCGATAGAACTGATTGTATATTCATGTTTGACATTTTTAACTCCTTACACTCTTTAAACTGTGATACCAGAATCACGCATTTTTGCTAATTTATAACGTAATGTACGCGGACTAATTCCCAGTCTTTCTGCTGCATACTTTCGACTGCCATTACCCGCTTTTA
>Ga0316204_10007131_pt1 | contig 16614 bp, 13 predicted proteins | sample 6monrhotite_MG_2_FD_205661 | JGI IMG/M metagenome (GOLD analysis project Ga0316204, IMG submission 205661) | Microbial mat bacterial communities from mineral coupon in-situ incubated in ocean water Damariscotta River, Maine, United States -... | ecosystem: Environmental > Aquatic > Marine >... | reverse complement strand
CGAGCATCACGTCACCGACGATCAGGACGCGCGGCGTCTTCAGCTCGGCGAGGCGTTGTTCCAGGAGTTCGAAGACCATGTCAGGCCTCCGTGATCGCGTTCGGCGCCGTCCAGCCCGCGCTCTGCAGCTGGCAGAGCACGGCCATGCGCAGGAGCGGCAAGAGGATCTCGTGCTGGCCCATCAGCGTGATGCCCGTTCCGGGCGGCCGCTGGACGACGTTGGTCTCGGCGCGGTACTGGCGCAGCATGTCGAGGTTACCCGTGGTGATCTCGCCGAGGTCCGCGCCGAGGTTGATCGCGACGCTGACCGCCTTGAGGAAGGTCTCCGGCAGCACGACGGCGCAGCCGACGTTGATCCAGCAGCCGCCGTTCATCCCGTGGACGAAGCGACAGACCTTGCGGAAGTCGAGGTGCGTCGCCGCTCCCACGTCCGCGCCGTCGCAGGCGGGGTGCATGTGGACGATGTCCGCGCCGAAGGAGACGTGCACCGTGCAGTCGATCCCGAGGCGCGCGGCCTCCGCGCTCACCGAGAGGTGGTTGTACTCGCCCTCGAGCTCGAGCAGGAGGCGCCCGAGCCCCTCGCCGAAGCCGACGTCACGGCCGAGCTCCGCGGCGCGCGCGAGGCCGGCGCCCGTCTCCTCGGCGAAGCCGAACTCCCCACGCGGGAGCTGCTCGGCGACGTCCTCGGAGGTGCAGCCCGCCGTCGCGATCTCGAAGTCGTGGATGGCCCCCGCGCCGTTCATCGCGATGTGATCGATCACGCCGCGGCGCATCAGGTCGATCAGGAGCGGCGCGAGCCCGACCTTGAGCACGTGAGCCCCGAGCGCGACCGCGACGGGTCGTCCGGCGCGCTTGGCCGCGACGATGCGCTCGACCAGCCGCTTGAGGTGCGTGCCCGCGTAGATGTCGGGCAGCGACTCGAAGAAGCCGCCGAAGCCCTCGAAGGGCTCGGGCGTCGCGCAGAACTGGTCGGTGTGGACCAGGCTCTTGCGCGAGGCGATCGGGTACGTGCGCACCTTCGCCATCTCGGGGAAGGGGTCGTGGGCGGGATCGAGGGGCGTCATGGGCGGCATTCGGGTCCGAGCAGGATCACCTACCGGACTTCGGAGTGGAAGCACTCTCGTGGGCTTCCGGGGCGACTTCCGCGTCGCTGGAGTCAGCGACCGCCGGAGAGCCCGCGGACTCGCTTACCGGGGCCTGCTCCGGCGAGTCGCGGTAGCGATCGTGGATCCAGAAGTACTGCTCCGGATGCGCGAGGATCAACGTCTCCAGCTCGGCGTTCACGCGCGCGACGATCTCGTTCACCGAGAGCTGCGCGAGGTCCTCGGGCTCGACCCGCACCGGGAAGCGCAGGTCGTAGTGGAACGGCCGATCGGTCAGGTAGCAGGCGCCGAAGACGATCGGCACGCCGAGCCGCTTCATCAGCACCGCGGCGCTGCGCTCACTCTGCGCGAGCCGGCCGAAGAACGGCGCCATGGCGTACTTCACCCGCGGCCGCTGGTCGAGCAGCATCGCGATCCACCCCCCACGCTCGAAGATGGCCGCGGCCTGCTGCATCCCGCCCCGGCGCGGCATCACGTTCACCCGTCGCTGCTTGCGCACCTCGAGGACGCGGTGCGAGAGGTAGCGGTTGCGCGGCGGCTTCGCGACGGCGTAAGCCGGGTCCATGCCCAGGTGCGGCATGATCGCCGCTCCCGCCTCCCAATCCCCGACGTGCGGCGTGACGATGATCCCGCCGGTGCCGTTCCGGAACCCCTCGAACACCTCGTCGCTCGCCGTGATCGTGTAGTGGTCGAGCAGCGTCGCCTGGGGCACCTTGCGCTGGAAGGCGTCGCTGTCGAGCGAGAGCTGGAAGAGGTGCATGTAGGCGCGCACGATGCGCCAGTCCTCCTCCGCGGCCTCCGGCCCGAGCGCTTGCGCGAGGAAGCTCCGCGCGGCGTTCGTGTGGCGCTTGTCCACGCGCATGGCCACCTCCCCCAGCGCGCGCACCAGCACGCGCTGCAGCGGACGCGGGATGCGGCTGAGCGTACCCAGCGCGCCGCGCGTCAACGCGTACTCGCACCAGGCCGCGACGCCGCCGCGGTTGCCGATGCTCAGCTCCTTGTCGAAGGTGATCGGTTCGCTCATCGGGCGTTCAGCCGTGCAGGCCGCTGTGGGCCGCGTCGCGTTCGAGGGTCCGCTGTGAGCGCGGAAGCGCATCGAGCAGCGCCGTGAGCACCTTCTCCCCGCGCGTGATCGTCAGCTCCACGTCGAGCACGAGGTGCGGCACGCAGAGCTCCGCCAGCTTGACGGCGTCCTTCGACGTCACGAGCAGCTCGCCGCCCTCGCGCAGCGCTTCGAGCTCCTCGGCCGTGAATGAGTGGTGGTCCGGAAAGGCGTGCACGGCTTCGACCTCGGCGCCGACCGCGCGCGCCGTCCGCTCGAAGGCCTCGGGGTTGCCGATGCCCGAAACGAGCCGTACCCGTCGACCGCGCAGCGCATCGAGGCCGAGCTCTTGCTCAGCCCCCTTCCCGCTCGCGCGGACGCCGACAGGCCGGTGCTCCGCGAGCAGCCGCGGCTTGCCGGGGACCTCGCGCTCGAGCTCGGCGTCGAGCCGCGCCAGGCCGTCGGCATCGAGCGCGTCGGCGCGCGTGATCACGATGGCGTCGGCGCGCCGCAGGGAGCGCGGCGCCTCGCGCAGGAGCCCGCGCGGCAGCAGCGCGCGCACGGCTTCATCCGGCTCGCGCGCCGGCAGCCCCCACGGCCGCGTCGCGTCCACGAGCACCAGGTCGAGGTCGCGCGCGAGGCGGCGATGCTGGAAGCCGTCGTCGAGCACGATCGACTCCGCACCGAGGCGCGAGAGCTCGGCCGCACCGCGCACGCGGTTCGCGTCCTGCACCTGGGGCACATCGGGCAAGAGCCGCTGGAACAGTCGCCCCTCGTCGTTCAGTCCGGCACCGCCGTCGTTCTGCTCGGCCGCGCGGTAGCCACGCGAGAGCACGCCCGGCTGCATCCCCCGCTCGGCGAGCGAGCGCGCCAGGAGCACGACCATCGGCGTCTTGCCGGTTCCGCCGACGCTCAGGTTGCCGACGCTGACGACCGGCAAGGGCAGTCGATGGCTCGGGAGCCAGCCCGAGTCGTACAGACGATTGCGCGCCGCGCTCACCGCTCCGACGAGCAGAGCGGGCAGACGCAGGAGCTCAACGACGCCTCCACGGCGTGCGAGGAGGACCTCAGGGCGAGCAGGCATGGCCGGTCCGTCCACGGACGCTGCCGCGGCTACGGAGCGTCGCGGGACCCGCTACAGCTCGCCGGGCGTCGAATCCTCGTCGGGGATCAGCTCGATCAGGCCGCGCTCCATCTCGAGGAACGCGATCTTGATCGGGTTCTTCTCGCGCGTCTCGATGAGCGGCGCCGCGCCACGGATCAGTTCACGCACGCGCTTCTGAAGGAGCGCGGTCTTGTGGAACGAGCCGCAGACGGACTTCTGGAGACGTTGGGGAAGGGTCTGGTTTTCCATGTGTCGACTGCAGGTCCCGTGCGGTGGGGTCGAGCGCGCGTTCGCGGGTCGCGAGGTGCGACCCAGGAAAGGAGGGGGCGACGGACCGCCCGGCGAGCGCTCGACGCCGGGACTGGAGCCCCAGAGTGTAGGCTCGCCGGGGTCCCCGGCACAAGCCCCGGCGGCCCCCCCGAGGGCCGGATCTTGGCGCCGTCGCGCCGGCCCGGGCGGCCGCTGCGGAGCCCGGGCTGCGGCGCTCAGGCCTCGCCGAGCGGGTTGGCGGCGTCCAGGACGAGATCGGCCCGGGCCGCGGGCGGGCAGGCCGCCTCGAAGCGGTTCTGGGCGGGCAGGTAGAGGCGCCGGGTGCGCTCGAACTCCTCGCGCCGGCCGAGGGGCAGCTCGCGGGCCGCGACCCGCCGCAGGAGCAGCTCCTCGGGCACCTCCAGGTGGACGATGCGATCGAGCTGGGTCGCGAAGCGCGGGTGCAGGAGGTAGAGCCCCTCCAGCACCAGGACGGCGTCCTCCCCCACGAAGAGCGGCACCCCGGCGCCGTCGTCGCCCGCGACCTCGAGCGCCACGGGCTCGCCGCGGGAGTGGGGCGCGAGCACGGACTCGATCAGCTCGTCGACGCGGAAGATGCGCTCGGGCAGCTCGAGCGGAGAGACCGCCGGCTCGTCGTCCCCCACCCGCGCGGGCCGGTCGGGCCGCAGGAAGAGATCGAGCGACACGAGCGCGGCCCGACGGCCGCGGGCCTCGAGCGCGCGCACGAGGTCACGGCCGAACAGCGACTTGCCCGCGCCCGAGCGGCCGGTGACCCCGATGCTGCGGGGTCCGCCGGTCGCGTTGCCGAGCCCGAGCTGCCGCAGCGTCTCCTCGAGCATCCGCGTGCGTCCAGCGAGGCGCGGGAGCAGCTCTCCGAAGTCCGCGATGCGCCCCTCGCAGACGACCTGTTCGCCGTGTGGTGCGAAGCCGTTCTCGACGTGCACGTGCGGCAAGCCGTTCGCGTGCGCCGCCGCCCGGTCGCCGTCGCGGTCGCCGAAGAACACGGCGCTGCGCGTGCCGAAGGTCAGCAGCAGGTCCTCGATCATGTCCGCCTTGTTGCGGATCCCGCGCGAGTCGAGGCAGCGCCCCTCTTCGATGTACTCGGCGAGGTCGACGCGCTCCATGGCCGCGTCGAGGTAGGCCTGGGAGCAGTTGCTGGCGATGCCGAGCCGCACGCCACGTTCCTTCAGCTCGGTCAGGACGTCGCGCACACCGGGCAGGAGGGCCGCCTTGCCCGACTCGAGCGCGAAGTGCTCCTCCTCGACGCAGCGCTCGAGTACGACGGCACGCTGCTCGTCCGTCAAGTCCGCGAACAGCTGGTCGAAGCCTTCCGCGAGCGGCAGGCCGACCAGCGCCATCCAGTCCTCGGCGTTCGGCAGCTCGCGCTCGATCCCGAGCTCGGCGAAGGCCCGCCGCGCTCCGACGCGCGCCGCGGGGATCCAGAAGCGGTCGGTGGCGAGCAGCGTGCCGTCGAGGTCGAACAGCACGGAGTCGAACGGGAAGTCAGCGCTCATGCGCGGAGCCTAGACCAAGCCCAGCCAGCGCGGAACCGGGTGGATGACCTGCCTGGCCCGCCCCCCCTCTCCGTCCGGGGCGCTCACTCGTCGTCGGTGCTCGTGTAGCCGAGGTCGCGCAGCGCCTGCAGGGTCGCCGCGTCGAGGGGCACGGCCTCCCCGGCGCCCAGCTCGCCGCCGCGCGCCGCGAGCTCGGCGATCGTGCCGAGCAGCTCGTCGCGCAGACGCTTCACGAGCTCGGGGTGCTCGGCCGCGACGTCCGCCAGCTCGTGCGGGTCGGTCGTGAGGTCGAACAGCAACCCGCGCTCGTCGCCGAGCCAGTGGTAGCGCCAGCGATCGCGGGTCAGGGTGTAGATCACGGGCTGGCCGTACTCGACGAGGCGCGCGGAGCTCTGGCTGAAGAGCGGCCGGCCCTCGAAGCCCACGGCGAGCGCGTCGATCCCCGAGGCCTGCTCGAGGAAGCTCTCCACGCCGGGGATCGCCACGCGCCCGAGCAGCGTCGGGAAGACGTCGACGGTCGAGACCGTCTCGCTCACGCGCCGCGGCGCGAGGCCCGGCACGTGCAGAATCCACGCGGCGCGCACCTGCTCCTGCCAGACGAGGCCGTGACCGGGCTCGCCGTGCTGCCCCATCCCTTCGCCGTGGTCGGTGACGACCATCACGGCCGTGCGCTCCGCGACGCCGAGCTCGTCGAGCGCGTCGAGCAGCCGGCCGACCTGGGCGTCGGTGTAGAGGATCTCGGCGTCGTAGTCGTCGGTCGAGGGCTTGGTCGGGACGACGGCGCCGCCGGGACGCCGCGAGACCTCCGCGACGTCGCGCTCGGCGAGCCAGGCGTCGAGGTCGGCGTCCGCCTCGAAGCGACCGGCGTAGCCCGGCTTCGGCGTGAACGGGCTGTGCGGGTCGAACAGGTGCACCCACAGGAAGAACGGCCGCGGCTCGTCCTGGCGCAGCCACTCGAGCGCGCGCGTGACCGTGATCGCGCCGTCCCGCTCGGGCCCTTCGGAGTCGTCGAAGTGCTCGAAGCCGGCCTGGATCCCGCTGTTCGGGCGCAGGGGCTTCGCGCTGATGAAGGCCCCCGTCCGGTAGCCGGCGTCCGACAGCGTCTTGGACAGCGGGACGAGCCCCGGCGAGATCGCGAAGGCCTTGCCGCCGTGCGTGACGTTCGCCAGAACGCCGTGCTCGAGGGGCCAGGTGCTCGTCAGCATCGAGACGTGCGAGGGCAGCGTCGTCGCCATCGGCACCGTGCAGTGCTCGAACAGCACGGACTCGTCCGCCAGCGCGTCGAGGCGCGGCGAGGTCTCGCGGAAGTAGCCGTAGCAACCGAGGTGGTCGGCGCGCAGCGTGTCGAGCGTGACGAACAGCACGTTCGGTCGCTCGAGGCCCGCCGGAGCCCCGGGCGTGGAGCCCTCTCCCCCGCCGCCGCAGGCGACGAGTCCGAGCGCGAGGAGGAGCGGAGCGAGGGCACGGGAGCAGCGCATGCGCGCACGATACCAGACGCTCCGCCCGCGCCGGACACGCGACAGGAGGACCCGGCGTTCCGCGCTCGGTCGCCCCTACTCGTCCTGGGCGTCGACGTAGCCGAGGTCGCGCAGGGCGTCGATCGTCGCCTGGTCGAGCTGCTGGGTCGCGCCCGCGCCGAGCTCGCGACCGCGCGCGGTCTGGCTCGCGACGAGGTCCAGCAGCTCACCGCGCAGCGCGGCGACCACGTCGGGGTGCGCCGCGGCCACGTCCGTCAGCTCGTACGGATCGGCCTCGAGGTCGTAGAGCGCCTCGCCCTCCTCCCCGAGCCAGTGGTAGCGCCAGCGCTCGCGCGTCAGCGCGTAGACGACGTCCTGTCCGAGCCCGACCCGCCGCAGCCCGGTCTGGCTCAGCAGCGGCCGCCCGCGGAAGCCCTCGGCGAGCACGTCGATCCCCGAGGCCTGCGCGAGGAAGCGCTCCGCGCCGGGGATGTCCACGCGCGCGAGCAGCGTCGTCGCGAGGTCCACGGTCGAGACCGGCGCCGCCACGCGCCGCGCCGCGAGGCCCGGGACGTGCAGGAGCCACGCCGCGTGCACCTGCTCCTGCCACAGGAGGCCGTGGAACAGCTTCTCGTGCTGGCCGAGCCCCTCGCCGTGGTCGGTCACGACGGCGATCGCCGTCTCGTCGCGCAGCTCGAGCTCCGCGAGCGCGTCGAGGAGGCGCCCGACCTGCGCGTCGGTGAAGTACACCAGGTCGTCGTACTGATCCGCGATCTCGCGCGGCACGTAGTCGAGGCCCGTCGAGAGCGTGCGCGACTCCAGGAAGGAGCGCTCCGCGAGCCAGGCGTCGAGCTCCGCGTCCGCCTCGAAGCGCCCGACGTAGCCCTCGGGCGCGATGTACGGATCGTGCGGATCGAACAGGTGCAGCCACAGGAAGAACGGCTGCTCGGCGCGCTGCGCCTCGCGCCTGCGCAGCCAGTCGAGCGCGCGCGTCGTCGTCACGTCGCCGCGCCGCGCCGGCCCCTCGGAGTCGTCGAAGTGGTCGAAGCCCGCGCCGATCCCGCTCTTCGGGCGCAGCGGCTTCGCGCTGATGAAGGCCGCCGTCTCGTAGCCCGCGTCCGACAGCGTCCTGGACAGCGGCTCCAGCCCCGGCGAGATCGCAAAGGCCTGCCCGCCGTGGGCGACGTTGGCGAGCACGCCGTGTTCGAGGGGCCACGTGCCGGTCAGCATCGAGACGTGCGACGGCAGGGTGGTCGCCATCGGCACGGTGCAGTGCTCGAACAGCACCGACTCGTCCGCCAGCGCGTCGAGGCGCGGCGACGTGTCGCGGAAGTAGCCGTAGCAGCCGAGGTGGTCGGCGCGCAGCGTGTCGAGCGTGATCAAGACGACGTTGGGCCGCGCGAGCCGCGCGGCGTCCTGCGCTCCCCCGCCGCAGGCGACGGGAACCGAGGCGAGGGCGATGACGAGGAGGACGCGAGAGCGGCGCATGCGCAGAACCTACCCGAAGCCGTTTGCGAAGCGCAGCCCCCGCGGGCGCGCGCCGCGGCGTTCCGCTAGGGTGGCGACCCATGATCCGGCTCGAGCAGGTCTCCGTCTCGTTCCAGGCGCCCGGCGGCGCGCCCGTGCGAGCCGTGCACGAGGTGAGCCTCGAGGTCGCGCGCGGCGAAACGCTCTGCCTGCTCGGCGCGAGCGGCTGCGGCAAGACGACCACGCTGCGCCTCGTCAATCGCCTGCGGTCCCCGAGCGCCGGACGCGTGCTCGTCGACGGCGCGGACGTCGCCGCCGCGGACCCGATCGCGCTGCGGCGCTCGATGGGTTACGTCATCCAGGCCGGCGGGCTCTTCCCCCACCTGACCGTGCGCGAGAACGTCGGGCTGCTCTGCGAGCTCGAGGGCTGGGATGCCGCGCGCACGCGCGCGCGCGTCGACGAGCTGCTCGAGCTCGTCTCCCTCGCGCCGCGGGAGTTCGCCGAGCGCTACCCCTCCGAGCTCTCCGGCGGACAACGCCAGCGCGTCGGCGTCGCGCGCGCGCTCGCGCTCGATCCGCCGATCCTCCTGCTCGACGAGCCCTTCGGCGCGCTCGACCCGATCACCCGGCGCGAGCTGCAGCACGAGTTCACGCAGCTCACGCGCCGCATCGAGAAGACCATCCTGCTCGTCAGCCACGACCTCACCGAGGCCTTCCGCCTCGCCGATCGCGTCGCGCTGATGGACGCCGGCCAGATCGTGCAGCTCGGCACGCGCGCCGAGCTCGAGTCGGCGCCGGCCACCCCGTACGTCACCCGCTTCCTGGAGGGCTTCGTCGATGCGTAGCCAGCTCGCCCTCCTCGCCAGCGTCGCGCTGCTCTGCGGAGCGGCACGGAGCGCGGCGCCACCGATGCCCCAGGACGCGACGGAAGGCACCTTCGTCATCGGCAGCAAGACCTTCACCGAGTCGCGCCTGCTCGGCGAGATCGTCGCGCAACTCGTCACGGCCAGGACGGACCTCGCCGTCGAGCACCGCTCCGGCCTCGGCGGGACGCTGATCTGCTGGGAGGCGCTGCTCGCGGGCGAGATCGACCTCTACCCCGAGTACACCGGCACCGCGTGGGCCGTCGTGCTGCAGGAGCCCGGCGCGGTCAGCGACCCGCTGCGCGCCTTCCTGCGCGTGCAGTCCGAGTCGCGCCGCCGCTTCGACGCCGAGTGGCTCGCCCCCTTCGGCTTCCAGAACAGCTACGCGCTCGCCTTGCGCGAGGACCACGCCGAGGCGCTCGGCGTCGCGACGATCTCGGAGCTCGCGCGGGTCTCGGCGGATCTGCGCGCCGGCTTCAGCGTCGAGTACCTGAACCGCGAGGACGGCTGGCCGGGGCTGCGGGACGCCTACGGGCTCGCGTTCACCTCCGTGCGCGGCCTCGAGCACGCGCTCGCCTACGAGGCGCTCGGCGCGGGCGAGCTCGACGTCATCGACGCCTACACGACCGACGCCAAGCTGCGCCGCTTCGGCCTGCGCACGCTGCGCGACGACCGCGGCTTCTATCCGCCCTACCACGCGGCCCCGGTACTCCGCGGTGAGACGCTGCGCGAGCGCCCCGAGCTGCGCCCCCTCTTCGCCGAGCTCGCCTACGCCATCGACGAGGAGGCGATGATCGCGATGAACCACGCGGTCGAGGTGCAGGACCGCGGCTTCGAGGAGGTCGCCCGCGAGTTCCTCGTCGAAGCAGAGCTCTTGAGCGCCGCCGAGATCGCGGACGCAGCGCCGACGCGCGACGCGCGCCAGGTCGACTGGCTGCGGCTCCTGGGCGAGCACCTCTACCTGACGTTCGTCGCGGTGCTCCTCGCCGCGCTGATCGCGATCCCGCTCGGCGTCTGGATCACGCGCCACGCCGCGGCGGAGCGCCTCGCCCTCGGCCTCTTCTCCGCCGTGCAGACCGTCCCGAGCCTCGCGCTGCTCGCCTTCCTGATCGCGGTGCCGGGCCTCGGCCTCTCGCCGCGCTCGGCGATCCTGGCGCTGACGCTCTACGCCGTCCTGCCGATCCTGCGCAACACCTTCACGGGCCTCTCGACGGTCGCGCCGGAGGTGCTCGACGCTGCGAAGGGCCTCGGCCTGACCGAGCGCCAGGTGCTCATGCGCATCCAGCTCCCGCTCGCGGCGCGCACGATCCTCGCGGGCGTGCGCACGGCGACCGTGATCAGCATCGGCGTCGCGACCCTGGCCGCCTTCATCGGCGCGGGTGGCCTGGGCGAGCCGATCGTGACGGGCCTCTACCTGAACGACGTGCGGCTGATCCTGTCGGGCGCGATCCCGGCGGCCCTATTGGCGCTCGTGGCAGACAAGGGCCTGGCGCTGGTGGAGCGGCGGCTGACACCGCGAGGGCTGCGGTAGACGGAGTCGAGCCGTTGGTGTCCGGATCAAGCTCGCACCCATTTGATCCTGACACCAACGGCTCGACGCTGGACGGCTAGACGCGGAAGGCCGGCCAGCGCTTGTTGACGATGTCCTCGGCCTCGATGAAGCCCACGACCTCGTCGGCGACTTTCTCGGCCAGCTCCAGGTGGGTGGTGAAGCCCACGCACGACGCGTTGATCTCGCCCAGGACATAGGTGTCTGAGCCGTCGGGCAAGGTGTCGAGCATGAAGTCGGCGGTCCACAGCAGCGGAATGGCATAGCCCCCGAGCTTGTCGATCATGGTGTCGAGGTTCTTGTCCATCAGCCCCATCAGTTCCGGCCACTCCTCGGGCTCCTGATAGGTGTACTGGGCACCGGAGAAGAGCGTGGCGGAGAAGGCGTCGGCGGTCTGCGCGGGCTTCTTGTGCACCACGTAGATCGGCGTACGGCGCAGCATCAAGACGCGCACTTCGCCCTCCACGATCCGGGGCATGAACGGCATGTCGATGATCATGCCGCCGCGGCCGCCCAGGTAGACCTCGCACTTGTCGATGAACTCGACGAGGGTGTGCGTTTCGACGTGGTTGTCCTTGGCCTCCGTGCAACGCACCCGGGACTGGATGGGCGCCATGCCGTCCTTGTCCGGTTCGGTGGTTTCCACCAGCTCGACGCGCCAGATGCCCTCACCGGTCGAACCGCGGTTCTGCTTGAGCACGCGCGAACCCGTGAGGATCGTCTTCCGGAAGTTGTCCTTGAAGTCCTGGAACTCGTAGTACGCGAAGGTGTCTTCGGGGACGAGGTCGGTGTCGATCAGCTTGGTGAGCGCGTTCTTGGCGCCGTAGGCAACCATCGCGTCGGGGTGCGGCAAGCCTTCGACGCCGGCCTGCACCAGCTCACGCAGCATCTGGAAGTAGCCGAGCTCGTCCTCCAGGTTGCCGGGGTTGATGCGCGAGATGTAGGCGCCGGCGGTCCTGACGGTGTACCTGTAGATCTCGCCGCGATGCTCGTCTTCGTAGAAGACGATCTCGGCGGTCCAGTTCTGCTTGCGCAGGGCCTCGACGATGGGCATCGAGTCGGGGCGGTATCCGTAGGGGCCCTTGTCGGAGCCCCCTCGAGCTTCAAAGATGATGACGTGGTTCTTCGCAGTCATTGAGATTCGGCTGCCAGGCCCTTTCGAGCCTCCCATTGCGGGGGGGGGTGAGAACGCAGTGGGTGGAGGAGCGAGTTCCCCTCGCACCGTGCACTCCGGCTTATACCACATGCAGATCGGGAAATCTTCTTACGGCTACGGGGCGGGCCGTGGAGGTGTCGTTCCGCTGGCGGCTCGGCGCCTGTGGCCCTGGCGGACAGGGACCTCCCGCTCGTCGAGCGGCCGCGAGAGCCGCGCGTCTTGGCCTTCACGCGCATCCTCCCCGATGGTGGCCGGACGGAGGTCCAGCTGCAGCGCTGGTCCGAGGTCGCGGAGGGCGCGCAGCGCCCGACCCTCTTCACGGTCACGCGCCGCTCCCCCGACGGCAGCCACGACCGACCGCATGACCCGCGTGGGCACCACCGACGAATCAGACGCCCAGCTCGACTGGCCGGCGCCGACCGACGACGTGTGATTCGTGCGGATGAGCCGCCCGCAGGCGCGACGACCTCGCCTGCGCCTAGAGCTTGGAGCGAGAGCTGTAGAGGTACCAGGACCCGCGAACGTGCTGGTGCGCCCAGCCCCGGACCGGTACCTCCTCCCCCTCGAGGTCGGAGACGACGAGGAAGTCCGCATCATGGGTACGGCAGAGGCCGACCGAGAGGCTGGCCGTTCCGGCCCAGCACCCCCCGAGAACGAAGTGCACGTGGTTCCGGTTTCCGGCCAGCTCGTAGCTCGCGCCCAGCCTTCGTCGGTAGGACTCGAGCCGCGCGTCCGGACTCGACGCCGCCGACCGGAGCTCACCCGTTGCTTCGTAGCGCGCCAGGGCCAGGTCTGCGTACTCGGACCAGTCCTCTTCGTGGGCGTTCAGGAGCGCCTCTCGCCGCTCCGGGCTCGGCCAGGGGTCGAGGCCGTGGCGGACCAGAGGCTCCCACGCCAGGAAGGTGCCGACCGCGACCGACGGCACGACGAGGAGGTGCAGCGCGGTCGGGAGAACTCCCGCCTTCGCCCGTCGCAGCCGCTTTCGCAATCCCGTCCACACGAAGGCCCCAAGAACGGCCCAGCACCCTGCGACCCCATAGCTCGCGGCGAGCACGAAGTTCGCCGCGAGGCCGCCGCCGATCGCACAGATCGTCCACCACTGCGTTGCGGGGAGCGCAACGGCCACCAGCGACCAGGCCGCGGGGGCGGCGAGGAGCTGGAGGTGGCGTCGCGTCTCCATGCCCCCCAGCCTACGCGATCGCCCAGCCCCCGCCGACCAGCGCCGCCTTCAGCACGTCGATCGCCTTCTCGTAGTCCGCGAGCGGCACGTGCTCGTTCGGGGTGTGGTCGAGCGTGCTGTCGCCCGGACCGTAGGCCACGATCGGGCACTGCCAGACCGGGCCGACCACGTTCATGTCGCTCGTGCCCGTCTTCCGCTTGAGCGTGCCCTTGCCGCCCGCCTGCAGGATCGCGCGGCGCAGGGTGCGCGCGAGCGGCGAGGTCTGCAGGGAGGCCCAGGCCACCTCGTGGCCGCGCCATCAGGTCTCGATCGATGCCGGGAGCCGGCCAAGGGCGGACTCGCTTCTGGGTGAGTCCCCCGGGTTTTCGGCACATCGCGAGATCACCCCCCCCCGCCGCTCCTCCTCCATGCAGCATGGATGCGCGGGGAACGCGCGTCCCACACCCAAGCCTTGATCGACACCATGCTTCGACTCGCCGCGCTCGCTCTGCTCACAGCTTCGCTCCCGCCCCTCGCGTTCACTCCTGACGACTGCACGCACTCGACCTACGACCACACCGGAGCGATCCCGCCCGGCTACCAGCCGGGGTCGGACACCTTCACGCCCTGCGGCTCCACTTCGGCGACCGTCCACGTCTCCATCTCGGCCAGCGGCGAGGTGCACGTGGTGGGCGCGGACGCGGAGGGATCCCTCGCCATCACGATCCAGTCGCCCTCGCAGTGCCCGAACCAGCGCCTGCACTACTCGGGCGAGATCATCGGCTGCAAGGATTCGGGCACGCTCCACTGCTGGAACTGCGACCCCCAGGGCGGGCAGGTGCGGGTCAAGCTGTACGGGAACTCGAGCCCTTGCCCGAGCCTGCCGCCCGCGAACTTGAGCGCGATCCTGAACGCCGCCGGGGACGCCGTGAGCTCCGGCCTGCCGATCACGATTCCGTGCGACGAGCTCAAGGACGTTACCGAGGAGCAGCTCGACGAGTCCTCGTGGACGCGCTACACGGCACGCACGAACCGCTGCGAGCCGTGCGAGGACGGTGAGCCGTATCCCGAGCGGGAGCTGGCCGGACAGTACCTGACCGTCGGGGACGCCGTACTGTTCATGCACCAGGGGAAGCTCTCGCAGCTCGACCTGCCGGTGCTCATGGCCGGCGCCGTGCCGCTCGCGGAGTTCGGCGCAGTGACGGTCCCGCCCGAGCTGGCCGCTCACCTCGGCGCCGACGCCCCCACGACGCTGCCCGAGGAGCTGCGACTCGCGCGCGAGTCGCTGGGCGCCATCGAGGGCCTCGACGGGTTCGTGTGCGAGATCGCGACGTCCTACGCGGCCGGCCTGCCCGGCGCAGCCGGCCCGGTCGAGCGCACGCTCTCGGCCTACGGGAAACTCCGCGCGAACGGCGACTTCTCCATCCGGCTGCCCGAGTCGCTATCCCTCAGCGACGGGCGTCGGGCGTCGTTCACCGAGCACTGGCTCGGCTTCGCTGGCGACGTCTACTGCTCGGAGGAGGGTGAGCTCTCCGGCGTGATCTACCCGGGAGCGAACCGCAGCGCGGAGATCCCGCGCTCGACCCGGCTCTGGTTCCTGCGCGATCTGCAGAACTGGCTCGTCGATCCCCTGCGGCTCTCCACGTCGCCCGCGATGAGCTACACGACCGAGGAAATCAGTGCGACGCGACTGCGAGTGACGCAATCCCTGGCCTGGTCCTACGCCGCGGGCGTTCAGCCGTCCCCGGAGGCGCTGCTGCTGTTCGGCGGCTCGACGGAGTACCTTCTCGACCTCGCGCCGGACGTGCCACGCGTGCTCGCTCTCACGCGCCTTCGACCCGACGGCACTCGGACGGAGGTCCAGCTGCACCGCTGGTCCGAGCTCGCCGAAGGCGTGCAACGCCCGACGCTCGTCACGGTCACGCGCCACCACCAAGACGGAAGCCTCGATCGCGCGACGACCTACCGCATGACGAGCGTGGGCGACGTCGACGAACCGGCGGCTCAGCTCGACTGGCCTGCACCGACGGACGACGTCTGGTACGTCCGGGTCGAGTGAGTCAGGGGATCGAGCGGACTGGCTCGAGCGACAACCTGACGTGCGACACCAACTTGCCTACTCGACCGCCCAGCCCCCGCCGACCAGCGCCGCCTTCAGCACGTCGATCGCCTTCTCGTAGTCCGCGAGCGGCACGTGCTCGTTCGGGGTGTGGTCGAGCGTGCTGTCGCCCGGGCCGTAGGCCACGATCGGGCACTGCCAGACGGGACCGACCACGTTCATGTCGCTCGTACCCGTCTTCCGCTTGAGCGTGCCCTTGCCGCCCGCCTGCAGGATCGCGCGGCGCAGGGTGCGCGCGAGCGAGGAGGTTTGCGGCGAGGCCCAGGCCACCTCGTGGCCGTAGAAGCGGATCTCCGCCTCGGGCGCCTGCTCGCGCAGGAGCGTCTCGATCACGGTGATGTCGAAGTCCAGCGGCAAGCGCAGGCCGAGGCGCAGGTGGACGCGGTCGTGCAGGCCGTCGCTCGTCGTGTTGAACTCGATCAGCGTCGGCATCACGTGATCGAAGAGCGCCTTCTTGCCCTCGTTGAACTCGAGGGTCCAGGTCTTGAGCGTGTGCCACAGCGCGGCGGCGGCCTCCGAGGGCGGCGGCAGCGGGCCGGCGGTGTGGCCGCACGGCTCGACGAAGTCGACCTCGACGCGGGCGCAGCCCTTGTAGCCGATCGTGACCGCGTCCCAGCTCGAAGGCTCTCCGATCAGGCAGGCTTCCGGCGCGTACTGGGTCGCAGCATGGCGCGCGCCGCGCGAGGTCTCCGACTCCTCCTCCACCGCGCCGACCACGATCAGGTCGACGCCCGGCGCGGGCGTGCTCTCGAGCACCGCGCGCGTGAAGGTCGCGATCGAGCCCTTGGCGTCGACCGAGCCGCGGCCGTAGAGCGCGCCGTCCTCGAAGCGGATCGGCACGTCGCCCGGCACCGTGTCGATGTGGCCGAGCAGGACCAACGAGCGCTGGGCGCTGCCGTCCGTGGACGGGCCGCCCGAGCGCAGGCCGACCGCGTTGCCGACCTCGTCGACGCGCGCGTCGAAGCCGTTCGCGTTCATGTGATCGACGAGGACCTCGGCGACCGCGCCCTCGTCGCGCGAGACGCTCGGCGTCGAGACCAGGGCGTGCAGCAGCTCGACGCGTTCGTTCATGTCGGTCATCGGCTGGCCTCCGTGGTGGACGCGGGCGCGGCAGCCTTCGGCGCCGGCCCCGCGGCGAGCACGGCCTCGAGCTCGTCCGCGACCCGCATCAGGTCGGCCTCCTCGATCACGAGCGGAGGCAGGAAGCGGATCACCGTCGGACCCGCGGGGATCGCGATGACCCCGCGGGCCTGCAGCGCCTTGAGGTAGCCGGCCGAGCGCTCGCGCAGGTCGACCGCGACCATCAGCCCGAGCCCGCGCACCTCGCGGATGCGCGGCGAGTCGATGGCGCGCAGGCGCTCCATGAAGCGCTCGCCCAGCTCGGCAGCGCGCTCGACGAGCCCGTCCCCGACCAGCGCGCCGAGCGCCGCGATCGACGCGGCGCAGGTCAGCGGGTTGCCGCCGAAGGTCGAGCCGTGGGAGCCCATGGCGATCGGGTGGATGCACGGGCCGATGCCGACCGCGCCCATGGGCAGTCCGCCGCCGACGGCCTTGCCCATCGCGATGAGGTCCGGGTGCAGGTCGTAGTGCTCGAAGGCGAACATGCGCCCCGTCCGGCCGATGCCCGACTGGACCTCGTCGACGATGAGCAGCGCGCCGCGCTCGCGGCAGAGCGCCTCGACTCCCTTCAGGAACTCCGGAGAGCCGAGGCGCACGCCGCCCTCGCCCTGCACGACCTCGATCAGGACGGCCGCGGTCTGCTCGTCGATCGCGGCGTCGAAGGCCGCGAGGTCGTCGTAGGCCGCGTGGC
>Ga0316204_10007130_pt1 | contig 16620 bp, 24 predicted proteins | sample 6monrhotite_MG_2_FD_205661 | JGI IMG/M metagenome (GOLD analysis project Ga0316204, IMG submission 205661) | Microbial mat bacterial communities from mineral coupon in-situ incubated in ocean water Damariscotta River, Maine, United States -... | ecosystem: Environmental > Aquatic > Marine >... | reverse complement strand
GATCGAGCCCCATGGCTATCTATCCGGTGTCCTGACCGCCATCGCAGGCGGGCACAAACAGACCGACATCAACGAACTGCTGCCATGGAATTACGCCAAGCACGTGTGAACAGTGCACCGCTTACAGAGAACCTTCATGATCAGCCTCTCTAATCGGTTACGTCGTCTCGGCTCGGCTGGAAGGCAACCAGCTCAGTAACCGCAACGGGAAAATCAAGCTTCACGGTCAGGAAGGTTTCGCCGGTGTCGCGCTTGGTATTCTCGAATACCGCGCCGACGCGGCGATAGGTGGTCTTCTCGATGCCATTGTCGTCGTATTTTACGGGGACAGTGAGAGTGTAGTGGGTCATCTGATTGCTCCTTGTTGATGCGAAAACCGGAGCCTTGCAGCCCCGGCTTTCTAGTGAAACTTGCGTTTTCACCTTGCAGGACCATCGGCATCCCTGCCTGTATCCTGATTTTACAATAATACGGTATTGTAATTCTTCCAAGTCTTTTTTCCGGCGTTCATCTTGCCCGAAAAATCCTCGGGGGAGGCGCTTAGCGCCGGGGGCAGGCAGCCCCGCTTGATCCGAACGGAAAGGGCCGCCACGGGCGGCCCAATCAGCTTAGTCAGTCACGTCGTCTTTGTTCGGCTGGAAAGCGACCAGCTCGGTCGCACCAACGGGAAAATCAAGCTTCACGGTCAGAAAGGTTTCGCCGGTGTCGCGCTTGGTATTCTCGAACACCGCGCCGACGCGGCGATAGGTGGTCTTTTCGGTGCCGTTGTCGTCGTATTTTACTGGGACGGTGAGAGTGTAATGGGTCATCTGATTGCTCCTTGTTTCGATGAAGGTGGATCAACGTATCGAAAGAGGGTGCGGTGCAGGCCGAAAATCGGTGGGTTCGCCCTTCGGGTGGAAACCGTTTTTCTGCTTGCCGGGGCTTCGCTACGGGAACACCAAACCCGCGATACGTCACCTCTCATCTTGTTAGAAACAAGGCGGTAGCAATTCAGAGGCCATTGAACGGCCGTCCCGGCCTCATACGCTTGTGGCTGCGAAAGAGTATATGGGGATCCCGCTTGATGCGCGGGATCGAGAATACAGGAGACGCCGGCCCTTCCGCTTCGCTCTATGGCCGTCGGCACTTTTCCATTTGGTTGTCCGCCCTACAGACCTGGCCTCGCCGGTCAATTGGCAAGCGCCCGGCTAAAGCCGGTCGTCGCATGGCAGGGCCGTGTCCTCGCTGCGCTGCGGGCCGCGCCACCCCTGCCCTACGACCATTGACAGTCCAATCCAGGCCCGAGGGTCGGGCTTACGCCCTCACCTCTCTGTCCGGTCCGAAACATGCGTTTCGGTCCAGTCAGATAGCCGAGGCGCAGCCCATCGGCGGAAAGAGATCACAAGACCCGACCGCATCACCACAAGGAGGCCGGATATGGCTGATACCGTTCAAGAGCGGGCACAAGAATGTTCCCGAATTGCAGAGCAAAATGACGCCTTTCGTAGCCGCCGTCCGGCGGGTGGGAATGGCCAATGGGTATGGACCCAAGCAATTGACGCAGAGGGCGCGGATTTTCTGGGGGCCTGTGTGCAGGCTGTCGAAGCCTATGACGACTTCACCGAGGAAAACGACCCGTTCGGAACCCACGAAATGGGGTTCATGGTCGTGGAAGGCAAAAAGGTTTGGTGGAAAATCGACCTTTATGACCGTGCCTACCAAGGCGGGTCAGAGCAACCCACATCGCTGGCGCACACACGTCGCGTCCTGACGATCCTTTTCCCTAGCGACTATTGAAATCGGCCACCCCGAAAGGGGTGCGCACGAGGCGCTGCCCGCGTCGGAAAGGAGGTGAACACATGACCAGAGCAGTTATCGAACAGCGCAAGCGGGAAGCTATCGCGCTTGTGAGAAAGGGAGGTCTCTCCGCCAAGATCGGCCTCGCCTTTCTGAAACAACACGCCGCCTAAGCGGCCTCGCCTCATCCCATGAAGGGGTGGGGCACTCATACCAAAAACTTCACCATAAAACAAGGAATGTCCCAATGACAAAACAATCCAAAATCATCGCCACCGAGGCACGTTACCCGCTGGAAAAACTGTCTCTGTCGCCGCTTAACCCACGCCAGATCGTGCCAGAGCAAGACGTGATCGAATTGGCGGAAAGCATCTGGACCGCTGGTCTGATCCAGTCCATCGCAGGGCTGGCAGGAAAGAAGGACACAGCGGAAATTGTGGCAGGCGGACGCCGTTTGCGCGCCCTGCAATATCTGGCAGAGAAGCACCCAAACATGGCCGATGAACGCCCAGAACTGACCAACCCAATGGTCATGTTGGCACCCGATGTGACGACAGCCGAGGCATGGGCACACATGGAGAATGTTGCTCGCCGTGACCTGCACCCCGCCGAGGAAATTCGGGCCTATGGCAAAGAGGAAAAACGCGGATCGACCGTGAGTGCCATTGCGCGGATTTTCGCGGTGAACGAAAAGCATGTCTATCGCCGCCTCGCCTTGGCACATTTGCCGGAGCCAGTTTTGAACGCGCTACAGGCCAATGAAATCAGCCTCTCGAATGCCGCTGCCTTCACCGTCAGCAACGACGAAAAGGTCACGCTTGAAGTGCTGGAACGGGCGAAAGAAGAGGGTTTCAGCGATCATCAGATCAAGCAGGCGCTCAAGCCGGATTCTGTGCGCAACAGTGACCGCCGCGTGATCTACGTCACCGAGGCTGGTTATGACGAGGCCGGAGGCCGCAAAAGCGCCGACCTGTTCAGTGAACAGACGTTCTTTGATGATGTGGTCCTGTTGGACGAGTTGTTCACAGCAAAGCTGACCGAAGCGGTTGAGAACTTGCAAGCCGAAGGTTGGAAATGGGTCGAGGCAATCCACGACCATTACCTATGCCACTACAGCATGGGGTTGGAAAAGTTTGGCCGTGTCTACACCGAAGGCAGCGATCTGTCCGAGGAAGAAGGCGAACGCTATGACGAGTTGGCCGAACTCGCCAATGGCGATGTGCTGGACGAAGACGGTCAGGCTGAATTGGCGGCGCTTCAAGCGATCATCGACGGCACTTACACTGACGAGCAACGCGCCCATGCTGGCCTCTACATCTATGTTGATGGCCAAGGCAACCAATGCTTGAGCGGGGCGCTGGTCAAACCAGAGGACAAGAAGGCGGCGGTTGAAGCGGGTATTTTGCGCAAGTCGATGCACGGCAGCGCAAACGATGGGCCGAAGTCGCCGATTTCGCAAAAGCTGCGCGACGACCTCAACCGTGTCACGCAAGGAGCGCGGCAACACGCGGCTCTGCGCGATCCTGACCTCTTGATCGACCTTTTGGCCTATCAATTGAGCCATGCCCTGCATAGGGACAAGCCTTTCGGGCTGACCACCACGGAGGTGCCAAACTGGCCCTCTACCGAGGCCGATGGCTATGCGCTGGACGAGCGCCTGACCACAAACCCACCCCGCGACATGTGGGAGGCCAAGGACCTTGGCGCATCCTTCCGCGCATTCCGCAAAAAAGGTTCTGAGCATGTGCGTGGTGAACTGGTCCGCTTCCTCGCGGCGCAGTTTTCCGGTGGCCATGAGAAGCTGCAAACGCTGGTCGATAAGGCAACCAAGCCTGAGACGCGTGAGGTTTGGACACCGACAGCCGCCAACTTCTTTGGCCGTGTGGGTGGCCCCTACATGATCGTAGTTTGGCGCGAACTTTTGGAATTGGCCGAAGACCATCCCACTGTCACGACCTTTGCCAAGCTGAAAAAAGGAGAGAAGGCCGCAAAGCTGGAAGCGCTGTTCACGCAATCCGACCTGCGCAGCGGCCTTGGTGTCACCGAAGCGCAAGTCGCCAAGATCGACGCATGGCTTCCCGAAGGCATGGAGTGAAACCACAGGCAGGGCGTTTGCGCCCTGCCCCACCACCACCCGATGGAGGATCAGATATGCGGTTCAAAACATGGCCACGACATACTTTCACCGATACGTCCCGCAAGCGGGCCGCACTTCGGAGAAAACAACGTCTGGAACGAGAGGCCTTGCCCCTCTTTGCCGAGCAGATCGCGGAGACACAGCCAAGCGAGGACCAGGTTATGCAAGACCGCGCCGTTGCGTGGTCCGCACATGAAGTGCGAGATCGGCGCGAACGGGCTGAGAAATGGCGCAAAGCCCGACGCTTGATCGACGCGATGCCAGAGGCGGAACGCCGCACCGTTCGGCGGGCATGGGACTGCGCCCCCTACCCCGCCGATCCGTCCTATCTCTTGAGCGTCTTGCACAGCTACATGCTTGGGCGGATTGACTTCAAACAACCGCCGTTTCCACTGTCGCGCACTGATGCGGCGGGTACTCGGATTGCCAACTTGTTTGCGTCATCTGACCTATTTGTCACGATCCTGAAGGCGCGTGACATCGCTGAAAACCCCGATCCGTACCCGCTGGCCGAGCGCCATGCGGCCTACCATCACCTGCAAGCTGCTGCGTCAAAGAACAAAGATCGCATTGAGGCAGCCAGAGACCGCGTGCGGGCATCGCATTTGTTCTTGCGCCTCGGAGAGTTGGAGGAAGGTCATGCAGCCTGATTTTACGGCACATCGGCATCCAGTCCTCGCCGTGGCTTGCCCAGACTGCAAGAAGCCCGTCGGGGTTTGGTGTGTTCGTCCGAGCGGCCACAAAGCCGCTGAATTGCATTCCTCTCGTGGTGTAGCGGCTGATTGTCTGTTTGTCGCTTTCCACGGCGAAGACGCTAGCATCGAGCGTGAGCGCGACGGTTGGGTCTTAGACCCAACTGGACGCGCCGAACGAAATTGTGCAGAGCGCAAAACTAACATTCAAGGCGAGCTGTTCACATAACCAAGCGCCATGAGTATCGAACATCCGGCGTGCGCTTCTAGATCGAGACATTCAAATCCTTGTGGTGAGGATCAACTGGCCCCGCTTCGGCGGGGTCTTTTTTTATGAGTGGCCAGATAGCTTGGCCATTTTGGGTGAAGCGAACCTTTGGCCCGCGCGCGGTTAGAGAAGAAAAAGAGCCCATATCTATCAAAAGATCATGATTATATGCCGAATGGGACGCCCCCGGTAACAGGGAGGTTCATACCAGTGACGTAGTTCGCTTGCGGGCCTGCAAGATAAGCCACGGCATTGGCTACATCTTCGGGGAGGCCCGCGTTTCTTAGCGCCACATTTGCATATCGCTCTTTTCTTATTTTCTCTACCGGTATGCCTCGTTCTTCTGCCAAACGGATGTTTGCGACGGTGTGCATGTCGGTAGCGATATAGCCGGGGCATACGGTGTTACATAGAATGCCATCTGGTCCGAACTCTGCCGCGAGCGTTTTCGAGAGGCCAACCAAGCCGTGTTTCATGGTTGTATAGGCCCCAAACCCCGGTTCCGCTCCCAGACTACCAGTCGATCCGATGTTGATAATTCGCCCACCACCAATGTCTCGCATATGGGGTATCGCAGCCTGCGAGACCATCATTGGACCTAGCAAATTGACATCAAAGCTTTGTTTCCATTGTTCAGACGTCGTGGCCAGAAAACTATCCGAACCAGCCAAAGATCCCGCGTTGTTGACAACGATATCCAGCCTTCCGAACTCTGATATCGCCTGTTCAATCGTCCTTTGGATGTCACATGCATTCGTTACATCTAGCTTCAAGGCAATTGCCGCTCCGCCCGCGTTTGCAATTTCGGAGACTGTGTTCTGCAACAGGTCAGAACGCTGCCTTGGTTTTCCATCGACGTCCATGACGCCGCCAATATCTGTTACAACCACAGCTGCTCCATCTTGCGCTAGCCGGAGGGCGATTGCACGTCCAATGCCGTGCGGCGCTGACGCGCCTGTTATTAATGCGACTTTTCCTTCAAGGGGATGCATGTACTCGGCTCTTTGCTTGCTTTTCCAAGCAAGCGCTACACGATCCGCTAAGGACATCAAGGGGCGTGATCTTTAATCCTGCGCTAGGATTCGTAGCGATCCATCCGGCAAAGGCCGTTGCAAGGTCATCGCGTCGGGGGTTTCCGCTCCAAGCCATCTATCGACCTCACTTTGCGTTCGCAAGATCACTGGCATGGCCTTGGGGTGGACCGCACCGACTTCTGCATTGGCGTCAGTTGTCAGGAATCCAAACAGGTTGTCTGTGGTTTCACCATCCTTCAACTTCCGCACGGACGACCATTCGGTCCAGATGCCCGCGAAGAATGCCAACGGACGATCTTCAGACAAAGCAAACCATACGGGTTTGGACTTTTCACCTACTTTCGTGAGCGGTTCTGAAAATGATGTGAATGGCACTACGCATCTTTGCTCAACTCCTAGCCACCGCCGCCAATGTGGCGATTTTGTATTGCGCACGTTCGTCACCCCACGGTCAGTCTTCTTCCCTTTCAACGCAAATTGCGGACTTGGCATTCCCCAACGCATCATCGAAAACACTGTTTTGCCATCGGTTTTCCAGACGTCTGGCGCGGCGTAATCAGGGTATATGCCGGGAAGTGGTGGTAAGTTTCCGGTCCGATCATCAATATCGTCAAACCATCCTCTGACCGCCGCTTGGCTTGCCGTCATTGAGTAAAGATTACACACGCTAAAAAGCTCCATTCCGCTCCATGCACCGCTCTGCGCTGGAGATACATAGACACAACTTTGCGTGCCATCTGCAAGTTCGAGGGCGGGAAAGGCCTCAATCAAGGCCTGCGCACCTGCTATATCCCTCAGATAGATTGCAAAGGCGTCTTGCGCGAGGCCCGTGGATGCGTGGACCGCATAGTCGCCCGGACCCACTTCGTATTGCAGCCATTTATTGAGGGCATCGGCGTGCACCCCCAACCCTCTGTTTGGTGTGGCGAAGCGTATCCGTATTGGAAATGCGAGTTCATCCGTCTTTTTCTGAGGTGTGGAGCGTCGAGACATAGAGAGAACATTGCATGAACATCCAGCATCAGCAATAGTTGTTCGGATGCGAGTCTTTAGAGATGACATGTATGAGCTTGCCATCATTGGTAGGGCTGAGTCCTTGAACATGGTACGGCAATGCCGTATATAGATGCTATGCAAACCGTCATTTCTACACCTGAGTTTTTGTCCCAGGCCAAAAGGCTAAAGCTGTCGCAGGACGAGATTGACAGCATTGTGGAGACACTGGCCGATAATCCGCTTGCGGGTGATGTTATGATCCAGACAGGCGGCGCACGGAAACTGCGCCATGCAGGTCGAGGTGGTGGCAAAAGCGGTGGCTACAGAACGATCCACTATTTCGGCGGTGTGGACGTGCCTGTTTTTATTTTGACGGTTTACGGGAAGGGCGACAAAGCCAACTTGACCAAAGCTGAACGAAATCAACTGGCCCAGATATTGCCCAAACTGGCGGATCACTACCGCGCAACAGCCAAGGCTATTGCTGCAAAGGAAGGCCGCCGCAAATGAGAAAGGAACCGAAAATGAGTGTTGCTAAAAGCCTGATCACAGGCGCAGAAGAAGCTCTTGCTATTGCAAAGGGCGAGTTAGAGCCTGCCGCTGTGTATGTTCCCGAAACCGTTGATGTCGCCGCGATCCGCAAAAAGCTGAAACTTTCACAGGCCGCATTCGCAGAACGCTATTGCCTGCCAGTCGGCACGGTTCGGGACTGGGAGCAAGCGCGCCGTTCACCAGATCGGGCGGCGGTTGTCTTGCTCTCAATTATTGACCGCAACCCCGAAGGCGTTGCTGAAACTCTTGCGGCGGGATGAGGCGTGGGAAAGGGTCTGATATGATGAATGCAGTTCTGCATTGGGTATATATGCACGGATACCAAAGGCACATCCCGCCCCGCTGGCTGCGTCGGGCCTTAGCGGGCACAAAGATGCACCACGCATGGCTGTCGGGTTTTCATGGCCGCTTTGAGCAAGCTGGCGTGATTTATGGTCCGGCACGCCCATACGGATACAAAATGATGAGTGAATATTTTTGAGCTGACCGACGGTATTTTTTTGCCCGTGTCGACGGGGCGCTGCCCCACTGACACGGGCCTGCGCTGTTCGCGCGGAACCGCTATCGCGGGGTGTCCGTCGACATCGGGTCGAGTTAACACCAATCGCCACGTTGCCCCCCATCATAGCGGCGGGCCAGCCCCTCGCCTACCATGACATCCGCAACGTCCCGGTCATCGAGGGTCAGCCTCGCTAGGCTGCGTCCGTATTGATCCCGGCGTGGTAGATAGGCAAGCTGTGCAGAGGATGCGCTGTGCAGCAGCTCACGCAACCGCGATGTCGCAGCATCGCCCCGCTGTCGCTCACTGTCGCATTCAGCCCGATAAGTTTCTGGCGTGTCGTATCCGATCAAGCGAATGGGCTGCCCGTCCAGCCTCACGGTATCGCCATCAACAACCGTTAGACTGCGTGGCGCGACATTTTCAACCGCGGCTGTCTCTGTCCTTGTCTGTGTGAATGAAGCTGGCTCAAAAAGCCACAACCCGAGAATGGCGAGAATGATACCGGGGAGAAGCGCCGTGCGAAGTATACGCCCACGCCTTTTTATCCATGGCCGGAAGCGGCTTGGTCTATTTCTCGGCCGTCTCAGCATTGCAGGATCACGGACCTCCTAATCGGCCTTCGCTGTCAGGGATTTCATCGCGTCCAGTATGGCCGTGTTTGACCCAAAGTCCAAGAAGTCTGCCATTGGCCGGTCTGCCCTGCCGATCCTTTCAAGCGGACGGGAATCGAGGGGCTTGAGTGCTGATCCGTCTAGGCGCTAACCCTTGGTCCTGCGGGTACGTGAAAAGGAAATCCACAAAGGAAGCCGCTCAGGTGGCCACCGATAATTGCGATTTGTCGCCAGAGTGATTTGGTCGATCACCATCGGCCACCTCCTTGTTTCTCTTTTGATGGGGATGAAGGGAACGCCTGAAGAGTGTTCCTTCAGCTCGTCTTTGAAGATCTTCGCCTACGTCTACGATCACGACATCCTATTGAGCCTCAGCAAGCAGAAAAAACGCCTTCGGCTCGGCTTTCACCCTGCGGGCGAACCTTCCGTTTTTCCACCTGCACCCTTCATTCGATCCCTTCTTGTTTATCCCCATCGAAACAAAGGAGAAGACCAATGGCAATCGACGGAAAAATCACCCGGACTGACGACGACGCAATCACCGGCTGGATCGCATCGCTGACCTTCGACGTGGATATCACGCTCACGAAGAATCCGCACAAGAACAAGGAAACGCACCCAGACTACGAAATCACCACCCGCACCCCGCGCAACCGCGTGATCCGCATTGGATCGGCCTGGGAGCAGACCAGCCAGAAAGGCAACGACTACATCTCTCTGTCGGTCATGGTGAACGGCCAGCAGGTCCGCGTGAACGCCCTGCGCACCGACGAAGACCCCGAAGGCGAATACCGCCTGGTCCCGCTGGCTGGCTAAGGCCAGCCAAGGGGCGGCCCAGGCCGCCCCCGGCACCGGACATCGAGGTGCGGGCGCAAAGGCCCACACACCACTCACGGCAAACACCGTCGCCCCCTTCTCGGGCGGCGGCTTTTTCAGCCAAAATCACACAGACAAAGTGAGGAACGAGAACTGACTAAGACCTGACCTACCTATTGAAGCGCCATTGCGATTTCGGTCCATTGTCCCAATCATCCATGCTTAAACGATGACGAAGCCAGTCTTCGCTATCGACAGTTGTTGCCGGATGTGTCGGTAAAAATCTGTTGCGAAGCTCTTCCTCGATCATGTTCCACTCCCCTTTTTTCGATCACTTTGTATCGGAAATGATCGCGTTCATTCATGCCGTTGCACACGGCAAAATATCCGTTGGTTAGGGCCCCTGCCCCGCCCTTTGGGCGTGTCACCGCGCTTTTCAGGCTTCAGCCGGCAAACCGGCTTGTGCCCGGAACACCGCGCCCTGCCTTCTCTGTGAACTCTGGCGCCTGGCCGAGTCTCTCCGAGCCACGCCCTGACGCGTTCACATGGTCATGCAGTACACGGCGATCCGCCCGTGCGGGTTTCAATCGCATGGGGCATCGGATCTTCGATCCTCAACGTCTTGCGCGTTTAACCGCTCAACCGCTCATCCGCTCTTCTGCACTCATTGCCAGTCACGTGTGTAGGGCGCTATTTGGTTCGGCTCGGATCATAATTCCGAACATCAAACTATGTTGTCGCTGGCGCAGAAGGTGAAATATGAAGAAGTTCGAGAATGCAGCCCGTAGCCTATTAGAAGGAAAACCAATCCTTCTCTATGATTTTGATGATCGAGAAGCCGAAACCGATCTAATTTATCTTGCCGAGAAAATTGACGCGAAGGCTGTTGCGGATTTGCGCCTCAATGCAGGAGCGCCATTAACTGTCTATATCAGTTGGGAGATGGGTCAGACTTTGGGATTGGACACATATTTGGACTTTGTTTCTAAATATGCAGACCCCACCTCGATCTACGGGGCGTTGTCGGAACCGACACCCGGTTTTGACCCTCGCTTCTCCATCACCTTGGATTTCAGGGAGAACAAGACCGGCTGTTCACATGTTGAGACTGCGCGTACCATTCGCGAACTTTGCGATCTGTTAAAGGGGGGCGATGCCCAGGACTTTGCTCAACTGTTTCGTGCGCCCGGGCATATTCCACTGATCGTCGGCACAAAAGGTCTTCTCAAAGAGAGAAACGGGCACACCGAACTCATACTGGCCCTCGTGGCAAATCAGGGTTTGTTTCCCATGGTGGTCGCCTCCGAAATGATTGATGCGGAGACCGGCCATTCGACCACTTATGAAGATGCGCGAAAATACGGTGAACAACGTGGCCTTGATTTCATTGGTGGGGACGAACTCATGGAGGCATACGGATGAGCGAAACAACCGCGACGGAAATGCCCGATGTGACCGCCGCAGAGCCAATACCGGCGTCCGCTATGGCCGAAGTAAACCGGATTTTGGGCAATGGTGACCTGTACCGCTACACAACCGCAGAGTCGCCCGTTACCCAGCTAGAACGAGAGTTCGCCGCCAAAATTGGCAGTCGCTATGCTTTAGCCGTCTCGTCTTGTTCAGCAGCGCTGTTTTTGTCGCTGATGGCCTTAGACTTGCAGCCTGGTGCAAAGGTGCTGATCCCCGCATTTACCTTCGTTGCTGTGCCGTCAGCAGTGGTCCATGCAGATTGCGTGCCTGTGTTGTGTGAATGCGGGTCGAACTATCGAATTGATTTGGACGACTTTCGGCGGAAACTGCCTGAGGTTGATGCCGTACTGATTAGCCATATGCGGGGCCACACATCGGATATGGATGCCATCATGGCCGCATGTGATGCAGCCAATGTACCTGTCATAGAGGATGCTGCCCATTCCCTAGGGACCACGTGGGATGGCCGCAAAATTGGAACCCTCGGCAAAATTGGCTGTTTTTCCTTCCAGTCCTACAAACTTCTGAATTCAGGTGAGGGCGGGATCATGATCACCGACGACCCGGACCTGATGGCTCGTGCGATCATGATGCACGGCACTTACGAGGATAAGTGGCAGCATCACGATATCCCGGCCGATGTCATGGCCAAAGTTCAAACCAACATGCCCATGTTTGGCTTGCGTCTGAATACACTCTCCGCAGTTCTGATCCGGGCACAGTTGGAGTATCTGGATAGGCGGGTGCTTGATGGCCGTCGCAATCACGATCATGTCGCAAACAGGTTGCGTGCGATCAACTCTGTGCAAGTACCAGCCGCCTATCCAGCAGAGCTGCGCGCACCAGATTCATTGCAGTTCAACCTGCCTCACCTTTCAGATGACGAGGTGGACGCCTTTATCGGTGACGCCAAGCGACATGGTTTGCACATTCAGGTCTTTGGCCGGTCAAAGAACAATTCGCGCGCCTACTGGAATTGGGGTTTTCTGGACGATGTTCCAGACCTTCCGCAGACCCGTGAGATGTTGATGCGTGCATGTGATCTGCGTCTGCCAGCTCGCTTAACTTTGGCAGAATGCGACCTCATCGCAGATACACTGATTGCCGCCTTAGGGGAGTAGGGTCAGTTCCCCACAATGATTGATTGGATCATCTTTCTGCCTGCCTGCTTTGCCCTCAATATGGCCTGTGGGCCGAGCAACCTGTTGGCGATGACGCATGGCGCAAAGTCTGGCGTTCCTTTCGCGCAAAAAGCCGCAATCGCCAGATTGATCGTCTTTGTTCCTATGATTGCAGCCAGTGCCCTTGGTTTAGGCCTTCTCCTGACAGCATCCGAAGTCGTATTCAGCATCGCCAAGATCATCGGTGCTGCTTATCTCATATGGCTCGGCATCTCGCTTTGGCGAAGTGCGAAAACGCTGAAATCTGAAGAGTTTCTGGATAGGTCTGTTTCAATGAAAATCGCTTTCAGAACTGAAGCGTTGTTGGCTATCAGTAACCCCAAAGCAATTTTGACCTTCGCTGCTTTCTTCCCACAGTTTGTCATCATAGACGCCTACTGGCAAAGCTACGCGATGCTCGGAGCAGCGTTTCTCATCATGGAAGCTATCGCAATCTTCGCATATGCCCTTGGCGGCAGTGTTGCCGCAACATTTGCTGCAACCAAAATTCCAGTGTTTCAGCGGATTTCTGGTGCCATGATGTGTGTGTTCGGAACCTTGCTCTTGGTAGCGTCGTAACACCTATGATACTTGGACACTATCTGTGGAACGTCGCGCATCTTTGACTCGATGCGCTGAATTTTCTGCACCTTGTCAGCCAGCCGCGTCACGAGATATTGGCCCAAACGTCAAGCATTTCTAACACATGACGAAAGTTAGGACGCCTTTTGTTAACGGGTCCACCCCTCATTGAGTTTTTCCATGACCTTTTCAAACCATCCATCATACCAATACCACTGACCTGCAATCTCGACGCCATAGCCCTTCCCCGGACTACGAGCGTTGAGTTGATTTGCGAGCTGCGTATGATCGAAGATTGCAAACTGTGCAAAGCCAGCCGCCTTTACCTTGGCAACTACCTCAGTAGGGCGATACTTTGGGCGTTCTGTTTCTTTCAGAAGCACTCTCTCAACATTTTCTGCTTCCGGTGTTCCAGCTTTGACAAACTCAACAGCCAAGTCCGACTTTGACGCCTTGCCTGCCACCTTTGGGACAAAGGCCACGCGATAACGAAACTTTGGGTCGGCTTGCTCTGCTTCACTCAGCCCATTGTGGAAGTCGTCCATTGCTGCCGCGAGGTTCGGCGGTAGGTTTTGGCCGACCAGGCTCGCCCTCTGCCCTCCGTCAAAAGTGACGAATTGAAGCGCAATCGGCAGTCGCTTTTCCAACGCATATTCTTTGCCAAACAAGGTTTTGATCGCGTCATTGAAGTTGATGCAACACGCTTGCAACTTTGCGCTCAAAGCGTCGTCAATTCGATCAGTCGACTGATGTTCGATCTCATGACGTATTTCCGTAAGGAAGTTGAGATTATCGACCACGCCTTTTTCTATGGGACTGCCACCGTGAGCAAGGCACTGGCCCAGCTCCCAATACTTGTCTGCACCATGCTTTGTTTTCTGTACCACTCCTGCTTTCTTGTAACGATAATCGACACTTTCCCGCTTGTAATAGGCGTGCATCAGATACGTCCAAGCGATGACGCTGGTGACGATGAACAGCTCTGCCCGAAAGAACAGGCCACCACTGTTAAAGGTGTGAACCGCCGCAATCATTGCCTCCCGAGCCTTGATTAGCAGCTCATCGCCTTTCAGATGGAGACCTGTCATTGGGTCAATGTCCGGCCATGCATTCAAAAAAGCGTCAAGTTCGGTGTCGCTTGCGGGTTTGACCGCCGCGTGCATCTTCCCATCTTTGATTTGGGATATTCGCGCTTGGTTCACCGAGCGTGTCGGTCTTGAAAAATAGGCATGAACGTCTTGCGGGACGTATTTCTTTTGCAGCATCGCTTTCACAATTGCCACTTCCCACTTTTCGAGCGTTTTTCCGGGTCTACGGGCCAATTCTTCTGAGCTTTCTTCTGTTCTCGCGAACGACTTCTAAAATTGTCGATCATGGTTTCGAGAATTAGGTCAGTTTTTGACGGAAAGGTCAAAGTTATCTGACGTTCGAGAACACTATCAGTAATTCCTAGTCCCTTGGGGTTCGGACAAGCCGAACACCACGGCGGGACGTTGGCGGCAGAGATGCCGCCGGAATTAAGCGAAATAGACAGACCCGTGTTGTCGGCTGCGCCACCTGCCCGCGCCAGTCCGTCGATTTCGCTCAAATCCTCCTAATCCTGTCTTTCATCGCATTCGAAGTTTCAGGACCAGGCGCATTCGCGCTGTCCCTCAACCCCGAACCATTGGGCGACAGACCCAAGCGACACCACAAAGGATCAAAGGTTATGACAGATAGGCTTTTCAAGCTCGAAGCGGACTACGACACCAGCAAAAGCATCCTCTTTTCCACCGATGAAATGGCCCTGCGTATGTTTGGCGAAGACCACCACGCCGCCGCCACCATCAAACCCGAAATGACGATCACAAATCCCGATGGGAAGGTCATCGCGGAAATGGAAGTCTGGGCCGCAAATTGGAAGGAGGTGTAACCATGCAAGAGGAAGTCACCGCCACTATTCAAGCCGTATTCAGGCGCCCCGCTGATGCAGCCCTAACAGAGCAAGGCAGCATGATTCATGCTGACCTTTGCCGCCTGTTGGATGCTGACAGCACTACAGGCGTTGAGTGCATTACAGTCACCATTGCGCATCTGGCCCCGGAGGCAGAGACCTACGGCAACACCGAAGCGCGGCACACTGCCGAGCGCCAAAGCGACGGCATGGGTGACGCCCTGTCCAACCTGTACGACGAGTGCGAGGGAGACGCGCAATCCCTGCTGCAAAATGCCCTGTCCGACCTTCGACACTTCGCAGATCAGCACGGCCTTGCTTTTGGCTTGGCTGACAAAAGCGCCTTCCAAATCTATCGCGCCGAGAAGGACGCCGAAGACAGGAACAGCGGCACATGAAACTGGTGCCCTACACCCCCGACATGGAATACACGCATGTCGAAAACATAGACGGCATGGCTATGACCAATGCCGCCTATGCCCGACGCTGGCCCCGCTTTGAAGATTTTCCGACGACTGCACGGGGCTGCGCCACCCGCGCGGCCAATATGATTAAGGCCGGGTTTGTGATCCATGATCCGTTCGACAGTTGTTTCAAGATGGGCCACGGCTACGATGTCATGGCGCTGCTAATCAACGATGCCTTCGCGGACGATGACCTGCGGAGCGCATGGGATCGTTGTTCCTATTACCTTGGAACATTCGAAGCAGCCCTTGCCGACTATCGCGCCCGATTAGGCCAGCCAGTTTGCCCAAACGGCCAAATGCAAATGGCCTTTTGATCTTTCATCTTGCCCCAAATATCCTCGGGGGAGGCGCGTAGCGCCGGGGGCAGACAGCCCCTCTTATTCTGCCGGGATTGGGTGGTGAGCATTTTCATGGCCCCTGCCCCGTCCTTTGGGCGTTTCACCGCGTCCTAGTTCCAGCCGGTTCACCGGCTTTCACCAGAACGTCGCGCCCCTTTTCGAGCTGCATCAATGGTCGCTTTGGCGTCTCTCTGAGCCACCACACTCCCTTGCTACATGCTCGCCCAGGGCCGCGCCGATCTGCCTTCGGGTGACGCCCGCATGGGGCATCGGATCTCCTATCCTGTCTTTGCTGGTCCCTTGGGGTTCGGTCAAGCCGAACGCCGCTTCGGGACGTTGGCGGTAGGGATACCGCCGCCAGCAAGCAAAATAGACATTCCCGTGTTGTCGGCTGCGCCGCCTGCCCGCGCCAGTCATGTCGATTTGGATCGCTGGCTCCTAATCCTTCCTTTCATCGCATTCAGGTTTTCAGGAGCAGGCGCATTCGCGCTGTCCAAAAAACCCGAACCATTGGGCGACAGACCCAAGCGACACCGCAAAGGAGAACCGTCATGCCGAAATTTGATGTTTATGAAGAGGTAACAAACCAGATCATTGAAGCACTGGAACAAGGTGTGAAGCCGTGGGAATGTCCGTGGCAGAAGAATGCAGCCGCCCTGCCCTTGCGCGTCACGGGCGAAAGCTATCGTGGGATCAATCATATTCTGTTGAATCTCAAGGCTTGGTCGCAGGGTTATCGCAATCCAGTGTGGATGACGTTCAAGCAGGCGAAGGACTTGGGCGGGATGGTCCGCAAAGGCGAGAAGTCGTCCCTTGTGGTGAAATATGGGACTTTTGAGACCAAGGAAGAAGCACCCGAAGGGGATTTGGAGGCCAAGACGCGCGGCTATTTGAAAGCCTATCGCGTGTTCAACGTGCAGCAGATCGACGGGTTGGACGAGCAATTCCCAACACCGGATGAAGCCGAGGCGCTACCGACGCGCCCTATTGAGCAGCTTTCACACATTGCGGCTAACATGATCGAGAACATGGGAGTGGACTATGCCGAAGGTGGGGACCGCGCGTGCTATGTGCCATCATTGGATAGGGTCCACATGCCCGAACTGTCAAAATTCAAAGCGGCGGAGTTGTTCTATTCGACCCTGTTTCATGAGTTAGCACATAATGCCGAGGTTCGGATTATGCCGCGCCGTTCCTCATAACCTGTTTTTCAGCGAGAAGACCGGCGCGGCGTGTCGGCATAATGGGGGGGCATGAAACCGGAAATCTGAGCGTCAGGAGAT